>JGI24698J34947_10001838_pt1 | contig 11316 bp, 15 predicted proteins | sample TergutMp193P3_FD_34947 | JGI IMG/M metagenome (IMG submission 34947)
GCCTTGAGGTTGCTCAACAGCTCACTTCCGGTATTTTTGTAAGCAATTTTGACATCGAAGTAAGAATAATCAAGTTTGCCGGCGGTTCCGCGGGGAAAACGTTGGCAAACATGAAGGTAGATGAGACTGACCAGGCGATCATCGACGCGATAAAAGAGGAAGTCGCCAGGTTGGGCGGAAACAGGGCTGTTAACGTTAAGATAGAATATTCGGCCACCTTTCTTGATGTCCTTTTGAACGTCCTGTCATTAAATATATACGCCCCAGCGTATGTCCGTGTCACAGGTACGGTTATACGGGTAGACATGATTAAAAACGGTGTCATTGAGTAAGAGCACAGAAGGAGATTCATGGTATGAAAAAAACAACTGGTTTTATCTGCCTTCTGTTCATGCTGGCAACTGTTGGCGTTTATGCGCAATCTGTTGATCTCGATACAGCTATAAAGAACGGCGCGGAGCATTTTGAACAAAGGCTTCAAAAAGGCATTGCAATTGCTGTACTCAATATCAGGTCTGATTCTGCCTTGCTTTCGGAATACATAATAAACGGTCTATCGTCACACTTTGTTAATGGAACTGCCTTTACTGTTGTTGATCGGAGTAACCTGGACGCTATTCAGAATGAAATAAATTATCAGATGTCGGGCGATGTCAGCGATGAAACAGCCCAATCTATAGGGAAGAGAATCGGGGCGCATACCGTAATAATCGGCAGCATTCAAAGATTGTTAAGCGGTGAATTCCTCCTTGCTCTCCGCGCTTTGTCGGTGGAAACGGGAGAAATATCGGCTATGTTGAGCCAGGTCATAAAGGTTGACAATAGGTTATATTCCCTTGCGGGAGGCGATTTGGCGGTTCCTGCCGCAGAACCCAAAGAAAGACATGAAAAACTGGAATTTGGAGTGGGCTTTTCGTATTTTATTGATAACGTCAATATCTCGGGAATAGGTATTAAAACAGAAACGCTTTCATTTGCGATAAATTTTGCCGGAGCCGGATATCATTGGAACCGAATTGGCATTGGCATATATGGAAATCTTTTTTTGCCTCAGAATATATCATGGATTTTTACAACAGGTGAATCCTTAAGTTTCAATAGATCGGCGTTTGATATTTTAATTGGGTTGGATGTGCTAATCGGTCCTGTTTATATTGTGTACCAGCGCAATAATTTTACTCTGCCAATTTTTGCGGGCCTTCATTTTACCATGCTTGGCTACGTTTTAAACAGATCCAGTTCGATTGATTTCTCATTTGGACTTGGAACCAATATTACAGGGGAATACCATATAAACGAAAGATTTTATATGCTAGCAAGGCTTCAAACGACGCTGGATTTCTTTTCAATAGAAGATACAGGATATGTTTGGTTGACTTCCTGGGGTATAAATCCGTCAATTGGCTTTGGATTCTGGTTGTGAGTGTTCATGACATACACTTTTTTAATAAGGAAGGTTTTAAAATGAAAAAAAATCATGTTTTGGTTTTCACGTTTTTTTTGGTTTTTAGTCTGTTTTTTTTAGCTTGTATTAATCCAGCCGGATTAGTTTCCTATCCTCATACGGATTATGATATTGATTTTATGGGTATTAAATCCGGTTTAACCTCATCATCATCCGATCAGGCATTTATTACGGCTCTGAATGAAATTACTCAAACCTATTACGCAAATAATCCCTCATCTTCGGATGAACTCGTTTTTGATGGCGTGACCTATGAATTTGCAAATGTTCAAGTAACAACCGGAGGTGTTCCAAATATTGTTTGGGAGCATTACTGGGAAAAGCTTAAGACTTATACTTATCATGTTGGTTCTTGCTTTGTTTTTGTTCATGTGGAGATACCAGTAAAAGGATCGACCGGAACAATTTACCTTCTTTATACGATCATTAGAAGCACCATTACTGATGGTGATGTTTTTTACATAGCTTATAAAGGTAGTCTGAGTCCAAAGACGTAGAGGTGACAACGGTGCAGGTAACGCAACTGAACAAATTAACTTTATTGGGAAAGAAGTTGAGCCGCCGGAAGCTGGTTTGCCAATTTTTTGTCAAATGTCAAAAGCGGCGCGGCCCCTGTTTTTTGAGCCAATATTGCTAGATAACAATCAGCAAATGAAAGCTTGGGATGAGATGCATAAATAGGGAGAACTTCATTAAAAAGTTCACGATTGCACTGGATCGTATTTTTCCCGATAATCGCCATAATCGTTTTTTCAATGGTTTCTCTGCTTATTTTTTTGAGTTTCTCAAGAACAAAAACAGTTTCAATTAGTGCCGCGTCTGCCACAACTAGGCTTTCTCCGGAATTCACAAGAGCGGTTACCAGCGCGGTCTGTTCCGGTATATCATCCAAAAGCCAGCGCAAAATACAGTTCGTGTCAAGGCTCGGCATACCGTTCCCTTACATGTGCTTCCCAGCCGTCACCGGCAGCCGCAACTACCGCCGAAGTTCCCTTCTCGGCCATTTCTTTTTGCAAAAGCATTCGGACTTCATCAATTTCGTCAATATCTTCCACTTGCTCTATTTCTGCGGGAGTAAATGTAAGAATAACCGGTCCAGCCGGTACTTCGGGTGGTACATTAATAGTCAGCCGGTGACTGGCGGGTATGACTACGGTTTGTGTAGTTTTCATAGGAAAAGTATAGCACATGCGATGGCATTGAACAATGGAGAAAAAATTCTGAACTATCTCAGCTTTTTCACCTCTTCGCGGGCCGAGCAGAGTGTGTAATACCGCTCCCTTACTCCCCTTATTCAGGCGGTTTGCTTAACGCCCTTTACAAACGAAGCGAAGATTTTCGCGGAAGCGTCCTCGTCGGGCATTAACTCCGGGTGCCATTGCACGCCCCAGACGTACCGGCGATCCGGCATGTACACGGCTTCCACGAGGCCGTCGTCCGCGAAGGCCATCGCCTCGAGCCCTTTCGCCAGGGCGTTTATCGCCTGGTGGTGGTGGCTGTTCACCTCAAGGCGCTCTTTGCCAAGCAGCTTACCCAGCGGGCTTTCGCCCGGAAAGCGGACGGCGTGAACCGGGACGCTAAAAGGCGGTGTCTGCCTGTGGGTTAACGTGCTGGAATATTCGGAGGGGATGTCCTGATACAGGCTTCCGCCAAGGAAGGCGTTGAAGAGCTGTATGCCCCGGCAAATCCCCAGCGCCGGTTTGTTTTGCGCCAAAACGCCTTCACGGAAGATATACTCTTCCATTGTGTCCCGGCCTTCGTGGATATCCCCGCAATGTTCCGATTTCGCCTGGCCATAGTATTTCGGGTCAAGATCGGCGCCGCCCGAAAACAAAAAACCGTCAAAGCGGTCCGCGATCTGTCCCAGCACAGTCTCCGACACGGCCAGGGGAAGGATCACCGGCACGGCGCCGGCCCTTTCCAGGCTCCGAATATAGCTCAGATACATACAAATGTATCCATCTTTCCCGTTCCAGATGGGTGTAATTCCGATTAACGGCATTTTCATAATTTTTCCTTTGAGTTTTTACTTCGTTGTCGCCTATGCCATTCTTAGCATATAATGTGATATTAGGCAATGGAAGAGGAGCCTCGTAGATCCATTTGTATTTTTTCTCGCAGAGCTCGCAAAGCTCGCGGAGGACGCGGAGGGTGGCGCGCAACCGGCAAATTGCGTGTCTTCTTCATTCTTTTTTTTGGATTTGATGATATATAAACATGAAGGAATCAACAGGCTTGCTTACTTCGCGCATCCCTCTGCGTCCTTGGCGATCTCCGCGTCTTGGCGAGAACTCTTCTCCAAAAAAGTGACCCGAAGGGCGCCTGTCACTTTTTTTTGAGTGTCCTTAGAAGGTCATATTTACTTGACAAAATGTACTACATAGTGTAACACCGAACAAAGAGAAACAATTCGTATTATTTCCGCCAGAAAGGCGGATGAAAATGAGCGGAGGGTGTATAATGGTGAAAGAAACGCTGAAGGCTGGACAAAAGCCAACTAAAGCGCAAATCAGGGAAATCAGGGCCGCGGAAAAAAGAGACATTACCTACACGGACGACGCCCCTCGGCTTACTAATGAGGAATTGGCCGAATTTAAGCAAATAAACGCTGAAAACAGGAAAAAGATACCTTGCACACTGCGGTTATCCAAACAATCATTGGATTGGTGGAAGTCTTTTGGTGACGGTTATACTTCCGCCATGGCGCGAATGCTTGAAGACGCTAAAAATTACCCTGAAATCATAAAGAAGATTATATAGCATAAAGTGACCCGAAGGGCGCCGGTCACCTTTTTTTTATGCGAGGCTGGAATGGCAACATTCCCCCCCGCACCATACCCGGCTGCTCAGCAGCCGATGTTTTATTTTCTGGATACTTTCAAATCATCCACATTCAGATAATTCAGTTTCTCATGACCCTTTATCTTGAGAATAATTCTTCCACCTTGAAACTTGTTGTAATAAGCATAGCCGTGGGTCTTTGAGGTTTCGGGCCTGTTTCTGGCTCCATACAGGGCAGACATTATTTGTCGCCTTGTCAGGCTTGAATTCTCCAAATTGATAAATATATTTGGAGCCTGTGAACGAGAACGCAGGAATTGTATTTCCAGGGTATTTGCGTTTCCCTCAATATTTTGTTCCTGGTTCCTGCCGCTGGCGGTTTCATTACGTTCATCCCCTGATAATTCGTATCCGGTTTATAATGCTCATCTTCTGAAAGCAGGTCAATTTGTTCATCTTTTCTCCGTGAAACTCCTCCGTGTGAAATTCTTGGTCTTTTTCTTCCCCCGTGCCCCCGTGCGATGCTCTTCTCCCCTTTTTTCGTGAAAAAAGTCTCAAAAAACAACAAAACCGTGCGTAAGTACTCATTGACAAACCGGGTTAAATAAGTGAAATTTATAGTAACTGGACAAATAGCGGTTACAGAAAAGAGAGGGGTAGACAACTGTTGCTTGCTATGCTTAACAATCTTAGGAGGATTGAAATGAAAAAAGCGATTTTTGCCGTTCTTGTTATGCTGGTGGCCATGCTGGCTGTAACCTGCGACAGTGCCCTTATGCCCGGAAAATTGTCGTCGGGGACGGGCAAACCGGACCAGGTCACACCCGGGCAGCCAAGCCAAATCACGCCAGACGAGCCCGGCGCGGTGACAGTCACCATCAATCTCCCCGATGATAGCGGGGCACGGGCAATGACCCTGGGCCAGGCAACGGCTGATGTGGATTTTTATGAAGTGGTATTCAAGACTGCCAATACGACGATCCGTTCGGCCAAAAAAATAGGTGATATAGCATTGTGGTCGGTAACCGTTCCGGCGGTTAATTATGATAGTGACACTACCAATAACGCCATTGTTTTATTTGCCGGGAAAGAAGATATTATAAGCGCGGCAGGAAGTGAAAAGCACACCCTTCTCGCGATTGCTGAAGCAAAAGAAGACCTCTCGGCTAAAGCAAATCTAACCTCTTCAATCAGCTTTGAACTCAACGCCATTAGAAGCGGTGTTAATCAGGTAACCACCGGTCCAACTGCTTCCTCTTTTTTAATTACCGGAACTCACGTAAACGCTACTATCGACTCAAAGACTGTCGGTTCCTTAAGTTATCCGGTGTTCTCAATTCCGAATAATAATGAAACGGATATATTGGCGGAATGGACATTTAGAATGACTAATCCGTACTATAAACACGCGGTTTTAAACGGCTTGCCGAGTTTCGCATCCGCACCGGTGACTGGGGTACCGAATACGTCCGGGATTTCGGTATCTACAAGCGTTATTAGCCCAACCAGCGGCGCAATCGGTACTAATACCGCTGTTTTTAGTATTCAAATTATTACCAATGAGGCCGCGGGCCTTACCAAGCTTTCCATAACTGTGCCGGTACGTGCGATTAATAGTGTCGCCACTGTTGGCGGAAGCTGGGCCAGCGAGCCTTATAAAAACTGGGTTATCCAGGGGGGAACAAGCAACACCGATCTTGATGGACAACTAACCGGCGCCCCTGCCAGCGGCTCCACGGGCGGGGCCGTTCTGCTTGAGGTTGTTGAGCATCCCACAACTGTTGAACCTGGTGGAATAACGCCGGAGACTTAATCCTCACAGGAACAGAAGATACTCCATGGCCGGCAAGAACGGGATAAATATAGTTTTGATACTCGTAATCGTCGTTCTTACCGCTGCCGGATGCTCCCCTCCCTTTGGAAACATTGGAGGGGAGCTTTCCACCAAAACCGATGGTCTTTTGAAGGCTGAACCGCAACAAGAGGTTTACCATAGGTTCGACTATTTTAGGCAGAATACAGACCATTTGCTGGTCTATATCGTCCGCGGCGACAATAAAGTGAATGCCCCCATTAATTTGTGCGATATCTGGATTATCGAGGAATCCAACACATCTGTATTAACCACCTATGTCACGCGAAGCGGCGGGCTCTATCAGTTTACAACTGATGGAAAAAAGACAATCCGCGTGGAGTACGACGGCCTTGAAGCCAAATGCGAAATTACGGTAAGTCCTGAATCCCAGATCGGTCCGGTCATAAAGCCGCCGACCTGGGAAAAAGGCCCCTGAAAGGTGCGAAAAAGTGACAGTCACCTTTTTTTTCACCACCCCCGCCGCCCAAAATGGTGACTGTCACCTTTTTAACCTTCTAATTTTCATTCCTTGACATTCAGAATATCCCGTAGTATATTTAAGTATATGGCGATACCTCGCTGCGGGCGAGCCGTTAAGTCGGCGCCGGGCGTCTAGAAGGGTATCGCCGTATTTTTTAGATCATCTGTATTTAAAATATAGACGATTTTTCGGTGTCCATTCTCCGCGCCCGCTCTACCTCCCTCTTCTCTCCGTGAAACTCCGTGTTCTTCCCTCCGTGTTCCTCCGTGGTTTATTCTTCCTCTTTTCTTGTCTTTAAGGAGCCTTGACTTTTCCCAAGGTTAGGCTATATTTACAGTTGATGGGTGTCTGTGCCTGTCGCGAAGAGGACGCTTTGAGGGACGGTTGAGGATACCTGTTTCAGGTTGATTGCCGTTAATGTACCGGCGTCCTCTTTGTTTTGTCCAAATCAAAGTCTATTACTTCAATTGAGTAAAGTTTAGCTGCTGCCTGTGGATCAAGATATTCCTTAATAGATGATCGCCTTAAAACAGCAGAAATTCCGCTGTTATTCTTTAGCTCAATGGCTGACCTTTTCACTGTACCATTATCCGTAATGATATTTTCGAGAGCTTTTTCAGCTTCCAATCTATTTTTTACCTTTCGTATTGGCTTTGCCATCTGCTTGACTTCTTCGGGTGTCCCAAAATCCGATATTTCCAGTTCTTTCGCTTTTTCGCTGCTGCTGTCCCAGGGTTCTTTTCTCATCCCGCTTTCCTTCCTGACCCCAATCCCCATTCTACCATAGACAATTTTTCGGTGTCCATTCTCCTCCTGTTGGAGAAATTTTGAAGAATTTTTACCACGAACAAGACGAACAAAGAAGAAGACCCAAGAAAAACCACGGAGTTTTGCTGTCCTTTGGACAGCTTGGAGTACCCACGGAGTTTCACGGAGGAAGAAGGAAGAGAGAAGAGCTCTCGCCAAGGCGCAAAGCTCGCCAAGGACGCGGAGGGTGGCGCGCAACCAACAAATTGCGCGTCTGCATCATTATTTTTGGGATTCTGATGAAAAAACAGGAAGAATGCGACCGGCTAATTGATCTTGCGGCTCTCTCTTTGTCTTCCCTCTATGGTTTTCTCCCCTTTTGTTCGTTATGGCTCGTGTGATTTGTGGTTAAATTCTTGGTCTTCCTCTTCCCTCCGTGAAACTCCGTGTTCTTCCCTCCGTGTTCCTCCGTGGTTTTCTTCCTCTTCTCTTGTCTTTAAGGAGACTTGACATTTCCCAAGGTTAGGCTATATTTACAGTTGATGGGTGTCTGTGCCTGTCGATAGGGGATGCGCTGAGGGCTGATCGGGGGGCTTTTGAGTTACCACGGGCTAAGATACGGCATCCTCTATTTTTATTCCAGAAACACGTCCAGTGCCTTATAGGTTTCACAGTTTCTTTCCATGTGAGCCATAACCTTGACCTTATCAATAGCACCAAAATCCACAACACTTAGTTTTTTAGATGCGTCATCACTGCTGTCCCATGGTTCTTTTTTCATCCTGTTTTCTTCCTGGCTCCAATCCCCATTCTACCATGGTTTTCTTTTCTTTTGTTCGTGTGGTTCGTGGTAAAATTCCTTCCCTCTTCTCTCCGTGAAACTCCGTGTTCTTCCCTCCGTGTTCCTCCGTGGTTTATTCTTCTTCTTCTCTTGTCTGTAAGGAGCCTTGACTTTTTTTCTATTTGAGATATATTTTAAATATCTGGTACCGAAAATTCGCTGGGGGCACTGAAAAGTGTTGCCGGGTCGGCGTCCCGGTTAAGCCAGATTTTGACCGCTTTGGGTTTTCTCCCAGAGCGGTTTTTTATTTGCATAGTATGTATCCCGCGTAATCATACCAGTTTTTACATCGTAAAAATCGTCGTCAACAGATGGCATTAATTCCACGAAGAGCGATATTCCCTTTTTTCCCTCATTTTTATACAAAATAAGCCGTCCGCTATCCCCGCCGTAAATAGCTGTAAATCCTCTAGCTACATCATAGACAAAATCACGGGCATTTTCATAACCATTTTCACGGAGTTGACGAAGACGGTCAGGACGTTCTATATGCTTTTCTCCATAATTACCTTTATCGCGTTCTTGCTTGCCAATTCGTAGCCTGATTTTACCAGCTTGCCGCCGTATTTTCTGCGCTATTTCTGATGAAATTTCCCCAAAATCCCTACTTCCTTCCCTGTTTAGGACAAATTCACCATCATATTGTACGGGTATCATGCTTTCCTTCCTGGCTCCAATCCCCATTCTACCATGGTTTTCTCCCCTTTTGTTCGCTATGGCTCGTGTGATTTGTGGTTAAATTCTTGGTCTTCCTCTTCCCTCCGTGTTCTTCCGTGTTCTTCCCTCTGTGTTCCTCCGTGGTTTATTCTTCTTCTCCTGTCTTTAAGGAGACTTGACATTTCCCAAGGTTAAGCTATATTTACAGTTGATGGGTGTCTGTGCCTGTCGATAGGGGATGCACGGAGGCTGATCGGGGGGCTTTTAGCTACCACGGGCCAAGGTACTTGCACCCCTATTTTTTTTATTCCAGAAACACGTCCAGTGCCTTAATTGAGTAGATTCGGTTTCCGTCCTTGGGGTTTCGCATCTCTTTGACCGTTATTTTGACAACGGTTATTTGCCCGTTATATTCCATAGGGGCATAAAGGCGGTGAACGCTTACAATGTTTTCATTTTTCTTGTTTGGATTCAACCCAAAAGTCCACGGCTCTATTGCATTAGTATAAAGCTTGTCTATGTTTCCAGCAGCCATAAGATGGGGCTTTAAGTTAGAAGCATTGGATGTATCACTTAAGATTTTTTCTATAGAGTTCTTAGACAGTGTTGCACATAAACCGGATCTGCTGACAAAAGCGTGGCCAACAAAGCCGGACAAGATTTTCCTTGCTTGTGCATAGGATTGCACGGTTCTTTCCATGTGAGCCATAACCTTGACGTTATTAATAGCACCAAAATCTACAATACTTAGTTTTTTAGCTGCGTCATCGCTGCTGTCCCATGGTTCTTTCCTCATCCCGCTTTCCTTCCTGACCCCAATCCCCATTCTAGCATGGTTTTCTTTTCTTTTGTTCGTGTGGTTCGTGGTAAAATTCCTTCCCTCTTCTCTCCGTGAAACTCCGTGTTCTTCCCTCCGTGTACCTCCGTGGTTTATTATTCTTCTTCTCTTGTCTGTAAGGAGCCTTGACTTTTTTTCTATTTGAGTTATATTTTAAGTATCTGGCACCGAAAATGCGCAGGGGACACTGAAAAGTGTTGCCGGGTCGGCGCCCCGGCTAAACCAGATTTTAACCGCTTTGGGTTATATCCATAATTACCTTTATCGCGTTCTTGCTTGCCAATTCGTAGCCTGATTTTCCCGGCTTGCCGCCGTATTTTCTGGGCTATTTTTGATGAAATTTCCCCAAAATCCCTACTTCCTTCCATGTTTAGGACAAATTCATCGACATTTTGAAGAATATTTACCACAAACCACACGAACAAAGAAGAAGACCAAAGAAAACCACGGAGTTTTGCTGTCCTTCGGACAGCTTGGAGTACACACGGAGTTTCACGGAGGAAGAGGGAAGAGAGAAGAGCTCTCGCCAAGGCGCCAAGCTCGCGGAGGACGCGGGGGGTGGCGCGTAACCGGCAAACTGCGCGTTTGCATCATTATTGTTTTAGTTTATTATTCCTGGCTTTACCAATAAACACGGCCGCCAGGCTGGTAAGCGCGATAATGGCCGGTACAATTGCTACGGCCGGCTGCCGCAGGAAAATACTTAAATAAACGGCCCCGATTGAGAGCAGGGCAATTATGAAGGCAAAAATCTGACCGCGGCCGCCCATTTTGACAACCTTATCTTCGTTTTTATGGCGGTGTTCGACTTCCTTTTCTGTAATGGTCAACAGGCGGTCCGCAGTTCCAGGAAGCACTTGCTCATATTTCGCAAATTCCTGAGAGACAGGCAGGGGTCCGGTATATACGATGGTTTGGGTTTCTGTAATTTGCACCTGGTCTTTTTCATTTTCCATAGACGACCTGCCCCATTGCTTTGCGGAGATCGTTCTCTACTCGCTCCCAGTCACCGCGGAGGACATGGGCATCACGTTCAAAACCGTCGGAGAAATCCGTCATATCATCGGTGACTGTCTTTCCGCTGAGATCGAAAGCCGAGGCAAAGCCCTTGAGGAAGGCCATAAGTGAATTGACTTTAGATTCCGGGTTCGTGCTATCCATACTTTGAATTTATACCTTCACGGTTGGTTTGACAATCCCCATTCCCTGTGCCTCTGTGCGATGCTCATCTCCAAAAGACCTCGCACAGAGCCCACAGAGGAACAGAGGACACGGAAGGAATTCAAGATTTATTTTCCCCTTGACAGGCCTCATAAAATGACTACACAATTATGTATAGACAGGAAAAAGCAGTGTTTACATGGACTGAGAAGAAAAATCAGCTCAACAGGAAGAAGCATGGCCTTTTCCTTTCTGAGATAATAGATGTATTTGATGATCCATATTTGATTGAATTTTGTGATGAGATTCATTCTACGGTTGAAGAAGAGAGATTTACTTGTTTGGGTCGTTGGCAGGATTTCATTATCTTGTTTGTGGTATTTACAGAGAAAAATGATGGCGACATCCATCTCATAACGGCACGGGAGGCTACTCCAAAAGAGAGGCGCATTTATGAAGAAAATTACCGAAGAGAGACTGGCGGAAATTA
>JGI24698J34947_10001839_pt1 | contig 11314 bp, 10 predicted proteins | sample TergutMp193P3_FD_34947 | JGI IMG/M metagenome (IMG submission 34947)
AGGCGAGGCCATTTAAAACCCGTGAATAACCTGCCCCTTCTTGAGAGATACTACTCGCGGCTCATCGCGCTTGAACGCCGCGCGCCCCTTACCGCGGAGACCTACCGGTTTGAAATACGCCGGTTTCTGGAATGGCTTGACGGGGAAAAACTGTCTCCTGTGGCAACAGGTGTTTCTGACGTTACACGTTATCTGACCCACAGGCGCGATGTCGACGGCATTGACTCAAGATCTGTCGCGAAAGCCATTTCCGCATTGCGTTCGTTCTCCCGTTTTCTTGAGGATGAGGATAACAGGGGGCAGGCGGACTTTGCTTCCCTTTTGCAGATTCCCCGTCGCGAGGACAGGCTGCCGGAGGTTCACACGAAGGAGGATGTGGATCGCCTCCTGTCAGCCATCGATACTCAATCGCCCCTGGGGATACGGAACAGGGCGCTTTACGAACTTATATATTCGGCGGGCTTGCGGGTCTCCGAAGCGGTTTCACTTAACCTCTCGGCCCTTATGCTTGCCGAAAACCTTGCAAAAGTAACCGGGAAGGGCAGCAAGGAAAGGCTTGTGATTTTCGGGCCGGATGCCGCTTTTTGGCTTAAGCGCTATATAACCGAAGCGAGGCCTATACTGCTGAAGAACAAAAGCGCAAAAGCGCTTTTCGTTAACAGAAACGGCAAGAGGCTTTCCCGCAAGGGAATCTGGAAGAATTATTCCGCCATTGCGATTCAGGCCGGCCTGAGCACGAAGCTCCATACCCTAAGGCATACCTTCGCGACCGAGCTTCTGGCCGGAGGCGCGGATCTCCGCTCGGTACAGGAACTTTTGGGGCACGCTGAAATATCCACAACCCAGATATATACCCACATAGATTCGGCAAGGTTGCGGGACAACCACCGCAAGTACCTTCCGAAGCTTAAAAGCTGGAGTGGATAGTGAAAGACAGAAAAATTGAAAAAAACGCGATAATTGTCATTGTGGTTTTGATTATTGTTAGCGTTGCTATATACTGGGCCTCAACGCGCGAACGTGACAGGAAAATAACCGAGTTCGCGAACCGGATAGTTTCCGAGGGACCTCCCACGGAGAACACGGAGAGTATTGAGGATGTCAGAAGGAACATCGCGTTATACGAAAAACGAATCGAACAGCATGTGGCGGACGCAGTCAAGACAGGGGCCTACTGGAAGATACTCGCGCTTCGTTTACAGGATATGGGACTACACGGGGAAGCCCTGAAAGCCCTGGAGCGGGCGATTTATTACACCCCGGAGGACGCCGCGCTTCATTACGCGACAGGACTTTCGGCGGGGGTAATGGCCAAGTCGGTTCACCTTTTTCCCGGCAGTGATAACACCGAACGGGAACGTTATTATGCCACGGCGGAGGACGGGTTTCTTCGCGCGATAGAGCTTGACGGTCGCTATCTTCGCCCGCGCTATAGCCTTGGGGTTCTTTACGTGTTTGATCTTGACAGGCCCGAAGATGCGGTTCCCCACCTGGAACTCTACCTTACGCTTTCAAGGAATGATGTGGATACAATGTTTGTACTGGCCCGGGCTTTTTATATGCTTGAGAATTACAATGCGGCTGTGGAGCTATATGACAGGATCATCACCCTGACAAGGGATGAGCAAAAAAGAATTGACGCGCAGAACAATCGGCAGATCGTGATGGAGCGCATCTATGGCGGCTGACGATCTGCTGGAATTGATGATCTGTCGCATTCCGGGGCTTAAGGCGAAAGAGCGTGTAAACCTGGCGGATAAATTTGACAAGGAAGAAGAGCTTTCGGTACTTTCAAGGAAGGATATCGAGATTTTTTTGGGGAGGATTTTGAAAGACCCATCCTGGACAATTGAAGATATTCGTTCACAGGCGGAAAAGGACGCCCTGCAGGCGCAAAAACTTGGCATTAAACGGGTAACATACAGGGAAGATGCTTATCCTCCCCCGCTTAAGGAAATTTACGATCCCCCGATCGTTCTTTTTTACCGCGGGGCGCTTCCCAATCCGGGAAAAACCCTTGTGGCCGTGGTGGGAACCAGGAAGCCTTCTTCCCAGGCAAAGGTAAGGGCCTTTGCGTTGGGCCGGGAGCTTGGCAAGGCGGGTTTTCCCGTTGTGTCAGGACTGGCCCTGGGGATTGACTCCATGGCCCATAGAGGGAATATTGAGGGAGGGGCCCCTACGGTGGCTGTTTTGGGTTCCGGTCCCGACATGGTATACCCGCCTTCAAACCGGGATCTCGCGAGGCGTATTTTGGAAACAGGGGGTCTTATTCTTTCGGAGTATCCCCCGGGGACAGGGCCGTTTAAGTGGAATTTCCCCGCAAGGAACCGTATAATTTCCGGTCTGTCCCGGGGAACAGTAGTCGTGGAGGCGCCGGAAAAATCAGGCGCCCTTATAACCGCGAATTTCGCCAAGGACGAGGGCCGGGATCTCTGGATGGATGTTACGGGCCTTAATTCAAAGCGGGGCGGGGGAATGGCGAAGTTTGTTGAGGAAGGGGCAATGACGCTTTCCTCGATTGCCGACATTCTTGCGGAATGGAACGTGCCGGATACCTGGTGTCCTGGCGGCGCAAAAAACAGTCCGGGAAGCCGTGACAAAAGGCACGAAGACGGGGCGTATCTTGCCTCCTCCCTTGCCGAAAATCTTGGTATTAAGTTGTGAGGAACCATGGCGGTTAAGTCAAAAAAAGCTAAGGAAAACAAAAAGATTCTCGTTATCGTGGAATCCCCGGCAAAGGCAAAGACCATCGAGAAATACCTGGGCCCGTCGTATAGCGTAAAAGCTTCCATGGGGCATTTAATTGATCTGCCAAAATCAAGGCTTGCCATCAATGTGGAAAACAATTTTGAGCCTGAGTACATTACGGTTCGTGGCCGGGCAAAGCTTTTAAAAGCCCTTCAAGGGGACGCCAAAAAGGCAAACCTGGTGCTGCTGGCAAGCGATAATGACCGCGAGGGGGAAGCAATCGCGTGGCACCTGCGAAACGCCATCACGGCGAAAACCGACAAGGTCCCGATTCACCGCATAGCGTTTAACGAGATTACCCCGAACGCGATAAGGGACGCGGTCGCGAGTCCAACCGAAATTGACGAGGCAAAGGTAAACGCGCAAAAAGCCCGCCGGGTTCTTGACCGCCTTGTGGGTTATAACCTTTCACCCCTGCTCTGGAAAAAAGTGAAAAACGGCCTTTCTGCGGGCCGTGTCCAGTCGGTGGCCCTCCGCCTAATCTGTGAGAGGGAGAAGGAAGTTGAATCTTTCATTCCGGAGGAATACTGGACCCTGGAAGCCGACTTCAAGGTTGGTAAATCTTCCTTCACCGCGCAGCTCGTTTTTTGGAATGAAGAAAAGCCGGAACTGAGAAACGAAGCCCAGGTCAGGAATATAATTGAGCTTGTCAAAAGCGGGGAATGCACGGTTTCCGGAATCAGGGAAACCGAAAAGAGCATAAAACCCAGGCCGCCTTTTACGACTTCACAGCTTCAGCAAACCGCGGCAAACCGGCTTGGCTTTAGCTCAAGGAAAACCATGCAGATAGCACAGCAGCTCTACGAGGGCGTTAACATGGGTGATTCCCGGACGGGGCTCATTACCTATATGCGTACCGATTCCGTGCGTATTTCCCAGGTCGCCCTGAATGAAGTCCGGGAATGGATAGGGGAAAAATACCCCCTCTGTCTTCCGGAAAAGGCGATAGAGTATGCTGTTGGGAAAAAGGCGCAGGATGCCCACGAGGCCATCCGCCCCGCTTATGTCAACTACACTCCGGAATATGTTAAGGAGTATCTCAGCAAGGATCAGTTAAAGCTCTATACGATTATATGGGAACGCTTTGTGTCCAGTCAGATGAAGAACGCGAAAACAAAAACGGTGAGTGTAGATATTCTTGTTTCTTCCTCGGACGGCTCAAGGGGTATTTTCCGCATATCGGGTACAAAGATCATCGAAAAAGGATTTTACCAGGCAATGAAGCTTTTGGCGTCAAAAGACGAGAAAGGCAGCTCTTACCCGGCGTTGAAACAGGGCGACAAGGTTAACATCGACGAGTTCCGTCCGGAGCAGCACTTTACCCAGGGGCCAGCCCGCTATACGGACGCTTCCATTGTGAAGACCCTGGAGGAAAAAGGCATTGGCCGGCCTTCAACCTACGTGCCGATTATCTCTGTCCTTCTGGATCGTTATTATGTGACGAGATCCAACAAACAGCTTGTTCCAACAACTTTGGGCCGGATGATAAACGATCTCCTGGTGGATAATTTTCCGCAAGTTGTCGATTCCGGTTTTACCGCTTCAATGGAAACAATGCTTGACGAGGTTGAGGAGAGTTACATATCCTGGCCCGACATGATACGTGATTTCTGGGATCCGTTCAAGGATCGTGTTGACGAAGTCGGCAAAACACTTGAGTCGTTCAAAGGTACCCTTGATGAAGTCACGGATTACAAATGTGAAAAATGCGGAAAGCCAATGGTGAAAAAACTCGGCCGTTTCGGGTTCTTCCTGGCCTGTTCCGGTTTTCCCGAGTGCAAGAACACCAAATCAATACCCCTGGCGAAGTGCCCGAAATGCTCCGGGGATATTGTATCCAGGAAAACGAAGGGCCGTGGCAAGGAATTTTACGGGTGCACCAATTACCCGGACTGCGATTTTATCTGCCATTTCAAGCCCCTTAACCAGAATTGTCCGAAGTGTGGGCAGTTTCTGGTGGAAAAATACGACAAGAAAAACGGATACCACAAGGCATGCATAAACCCCCAGTGCGATTACCTTCATTCCGGCAACGACAACGGCGATGCCGGTAACGACGACGACGTAAAGGATTCAGGCGATGGCGAATAACGAAAAAGACCTTGTGGAAGAATACCTTGAATACCTTACTTCGGTTCGGGGACTCTCTAAACGAACCTCCTCCGCCTACAGGCTGGATCTTTCGCACTACGCCGGCTATTGCGCCAACAATGACTTTCTGCCCGAAAATGCGAACCCCGCCCAGGTGAGGGGCTTTATCACGGACCTTTCCGCCGAAGGCGCCGCGTCCGTAAGCGTGAACCGCTCCCTCTCGTCAATCCGGGGGTTCTACCGCTGGCTGCTTCGATTCGGCTACCGCATCGACGATCCCTCGTCGCCGCTCCGTAACCTGAAAACCCCCAAGACCCTGCCGGCCTTTCTCTGGGAAGGGGAGATGGCGCTTTTTTCCGAACTCCCCGGGAAGGTCGGCATACTCTGGCCGGAACGGGACAAGGCATTGATCCTGGCCATGTATTCGGGGGGCCTTCGCATTTCCGAGACCGCTTCTTTGTCTTTAAAGAACATGGAAGCGGATTTTTCGGGGGCCAGGATCATTGGAAAGGGAAACAAGGAAAGGCGGGTCTTCTTTTCCGAAGAGGCAAGGGATGCACTGACAGCCTACCTCCAGGTGAGAAAAGACCGAATCAAGGCGGAACGCCCCACGGATAAAATCTTCATCAGTTTAAAAGGGGAACCTATTTCCGTTCCCGGTGTACGCTGGATCATTACAAAATACGCCGAGCGCTCCGGGCTGGACAAGGCGATTCACCCGCATTCCCTCAGGCACAGTTTTGCCACCCACCTGGTGAATTCCGGATGTGATGTCCGCGTGGTGCAGGAACTTCTGGGCCATGCGAGTATCAGCACAACACAGCGTTATACGCATGTCAATATGGAACGTCTCAGGAAGGTTTATAACAATGCCCATCCCCACGGAGGTGTAAGGAAATGAGAATGAAGGATACGAAGATACGGGCGACGACGATTCTCGCGGTGCGCCGGAACGGGAAAGTGGCCATGGCCGGTGACGGGCAGGTAACCTTCGGTCAGACGGTAATGAAGAATAACGCACGCAAGCTGCGGCGCCTCCTGGACGGCAAGGTCCTCTGCGGCTTTGCCGGGGCCACCGCCGATGTTTTTTCGCTTTTTGACCGTTTCGAGGCAAAACTCAAGGAGCATTCCGGGGATCTGACAAGGGCGGCAGTGGAACTCGCAAGGGACTGGCGTACGGATCGGGCCCTGCGCCGGCTTGAAGCCATGCTTCTCGTGGCGGATTTGGAGAAAACCCTCCTCGTCTCCGGAACCGGAGATGTGGTGGAGCCTACGGGGGATGCCCTTGCCATCGGCTCAGGAGGGAACTACGCCTATGCCGCGGCCCTGGCTTACCTCGACGGTTCGGATCTTTCCGCGCGGGAGATCGTGGAACGCAGTTTAAGGATTGCAGGTAACATCTGTATCTATACCAATGAGCAAATAACCATAGAGGAACTTGGAAATGAGTGACAGGAACATGGACAAACTGAACCCCAGGGAAATAGTCGCGGAACTGGACAAGTATATCGTGGGTCAGAAAAAGGCGAAGAGGGCGGTCGCGGTGGCTCTGAGGAACCGGATCCGCCGCCTAAAGATAAGCGCCGAGATAAGGGACGATATTACCCCAAAAAACATTTTAATGATAGGACCTACCGGCGTGGGAAAAACCGAGATAGCCCGGCGTCTCGCAAAACTCGCCGGTTCCCCTTTTGTCAAAGTGGAGGCCACCAAATACACCGAGGTCGGTTACGTTGGCAGGGACGTGGAGTCAATGATACGCGACCTCATGGCTGCCGGGGTTCAGATGGTCAAACAGGAAATGCAGCAATCAATGACGGTTGAGGCCGAGAAACGCGCCGAGGAAGCGCTTCTGGATCTCCTGCTTCCGGGTACCGGGAAAAAACAAAAGGATAAGCCGCGCAACGGCCCGATAGTCAGGCCCATGGGGACTTTTTCAATCCCCACAAACGGGAATACCGGTTCTTCTGTTATGGGAACGGCCATTCAAATCGGGATTCCATCAGAGACCGCCAGCCAGGGTTCCTCTGATGACAACATCCAACAGGAACATGAAGAACATACCGAAGCCAGCCCCAACCCGACAAGGGAAAAATTCCGGGCCATGCTCAGGGAAGGAAAACTTGAGGACAGGACAGTGGAGCTGGTCGTGAGCCAGGCCCCCCAGTTTCCCGCGTTTGAAATGATGGGAGCAAACGTCGAGGATCTGGAATCCAGCCTTTCGGCGGGGATAGCAGGATTTTTTGGAGGGGGCAAAAAGAAGAAGGTGGTTACGGTGAAGCGCGCGAGGGAAATCCTGATCAATGAGGAATCGGAAAAGCTGATTGACAGGGATCGCGTAAACGATGAAGCCCGAACGAGGGTGGAAGAAACCGGAATCGTCTTTATCGACGAGATGGACAAGATAGCAGTGAGAAGCGATCGGGGCGGAGGCCCGGACGTTTCAAGGGAAGGGGTCCAGAGGGATATACTGCCAATAGTGGAAGGGGCGACCGTGACTACCAAATGGGGGCCGGTGAATACTGAGCATATCCTGTTCATTGCCGCCGGTGCGTTTAACATTGCAAAACCATCCGATCTTATTCCCGAACTACAGGGCCGTTTTCCCCTCCGTGTGGAACTGGATTCCCTTGGGAAAGAGGATTTCCTCCGAATCCTCACGGAGCCGAAAAACGCGCTCACCAAGCAATACAGGGAACTTTTGGCAACCGAGAATGTGGAAATTGAATTTACGGACGGGGCCGTGGAGCGCCTTGCGGGCCTTGCCGCCGAGGTCAATTCAAGGCTTGAGAACATAGGCGCCCGGCGGCTTCACACCATCATGGAAGCCCTGCTTGAAGAGCTTTCCTTTGAGGCCCCGGATATAGGCCCCGCAAGGGTACCGATTACGGTGGAGTATGTGGATGAAAAACTAAAGGATCTCGTAAAGGATCAGGATCTTGGGAAGTACATTCTGTGACGCATGGAATTAAAGGGAAAAACCGGTTTACCGATAATATAGAAGTGAGAAATCAGAAAACCCTGTTTTCTGTTCGATTTTATTGTGCGGCTAAAGCCGCACGGAAAGAAGGTTAACGGTGATTATAAACAATACTTTCAGCAAAACGATTGACCTCTTGCACCGGGGAATGAGTACGGCTTCGCTTCGTGAGGCTGTAATCGCGAACAACCTGGCCAATGCTGATGTTCCCAATTTCAAACGAACGGACGTGAATTTTGAGAGCGAACTGAAAAGGGCGCTGGATACCGAGAATCAAAAGCCGGTACTGGAACTCACCCTGACCAACCCGTCGCATATCCCGAACTGGCAGCCGAGGGATTACCGCGAAGTGAGTCCCCGGCGGGTGTTGGATTACCTTTCCCAGTCGGACAATAATGGCAACAACGTTGACGCCGAGGAGGAATTCAACCTTTTGCTCAAGAACCAGCTCCGTTACATGCTGCTGGCCCAGATGGCGACTTTCGAGTTCAGCCAGGTAAATATGGTACTTAGGGGATAAGGAGGGTATAGATGGGGCTTTTCACCTCGATTAACATAGCGTCTTCCGGTATGTCGGCCCAGAGAACCAGGACCGATGTTATAGCGGATAACCTGGCCAACGCATCCACGACAAGGACAGCCGAAGGCGGCCCTTACAGGAGAAGCAGGGTGATAATGCGCCCCAGGGTGGACAGCCCGTATTGGCGTTCACCCTTCCTGCCCGAGGGCCTTGATAACGGTGTGGGTCAGGGGGTACGAATCGCGGAGATTCAAAAGGACTACGCTACCGAAAACAGGCTTGTCTACGATCCCACTCACCCTGACGCAATCCAGAGCGGACCCAGGGAGGGATATGTTGAAATGCCCAACGTGGACATAGTAAGCGAGATGCTGGATATGATTGCCGCGTCCAGGGCCTACGAGGCAAACGCGTCGATTGTGGAAGGGGCGAAGTCAATGTTTCAAAGGGCCCTGGAGATAGGGAGCAGATAGATTTATGGGAATAGGGTCGCCAACGAGTTGGCGCGGGGAATAGGGAATAGGGATTAAGCAAGGTTTAATTATTGGGAGGGGAATATGTCACTTTATCGTCCTGAATTGCAAAGCATTGGTACCCAGCCGCATTTGCCGCTGAGGGTAACCCATCCGAATCACATTGTCTCAAGCAATACTGAATTCCTGAACCTGGGGGGCAATATTACGGAAACGGAGAAAAAAATTGGCGCCGGGGCGGTGATCCGCTCCGGTACCTTTGAGGAAGCCATGCTGGGCGCCCTGGACAAGGTCAGCGCCTATCAGCAGTTTGCCTCGAGCATGAATCAGATGGCGCTTGTCGACCCCGATTCGGTGAATGTCGAGGATGTTACCATCGCGCAGGCAGAGGCAATGATGTCGCTTAACATAGCCCGTACTGTACTGAACCGTCTGGTACAGGGTTGGAGGGATTTGATTAATACACGGTAATTGAATTAATACATGTTAACTAACTAACACAAGTTAGTTACGCCGATTTGGGGAGGGGAATTATGGATTGGCTAAAAAAAATGATCAACCAGGTAGCAATATACTGGGGCAAATGGTCATTAGTACAGCGCGTTATCCTGCTTGGGATTGTCGCCGCTGTAATGGTAGCAACTGCGGTCCTTTTGACGGTATCGTCAACACCGAACATGGTACCGGTTATTGACGCGCCAATTCGGGATGAGTACGCCCGTGACCGGATTGTTATGCGCCTTAATGAGGAAGGCGTGAGGGCGACTGTAAGCCCGACAGGGGTGGTTCAGGTACAGGACGAAATTACGGCCCAGAGAATGAGGGGCATCCTGATTCGGGAGGATCTCATCCCGCAGGGGACGGACCCATGGGCCATCTTCGACAGGGATCGCTGGACAATCACGGATTTTGAAAGAAACGTGAATCTCCGCAGGGCAATTACACAGATGGTAACCGATCATATCAAGGCGTTAGACGACATTGACAGCGCGAATGTCACCATCGTTGTCCCGGAGGATCGCCTCTTCGCGTCCGAGCAGAATCCCGTTTCCGCCAGCGTCATCATCACCCAGAAACCGGGCAGCGATATAACCCAGAACCGTAAAAAAATTGAAGGCATTCAGAAGCTTTTAAAATACGCCATTGAGGGCCTAAAGGACGAAAACATTGTCATCACCGATCACACGGGAATGATACTCAACGATTTCGCGGGCCTCGCGGAATGGGACAGGCTGACCCGCATTGAACGCGAGACCAAGATGGTTCAGCAGCTTGAGGCGCAATACCGGGCGAAGATCCTTTCCACGCTCCAGAAAACCTTTTCCGACGACAGGGTCAGGGACCTGGATATCAAGATCGCCATGGACATGTCACAGAAAACCGTGGCCACGAATGAGTTTTTCCCCATTACCATAAGGGCCCGGACCCCGGGGCTTTCGTATGACGATTCGGAACTTGTCGAGTCAATAACCCGTTCAACCGCGACTTCAAATACCGCATGGGAAGGCACGGGCTTCAATCCGGAAGGCCCTGCCGGGGTTGAGGGCCAGGTACCGCCGGTCTACAGGGATATGTCCAACCTCTATGGGAGTGTAAAGCAGGAGACAGCGACGTTAAATGAGGAGATCAACAACCGCGTTACCCAGGAAGAGAAGAGCCCTGAAATTAACAGGGTTACCGTATCGGTGAATATAGACGGAACCTGGAAATTGAGATATGATGAAAAACGAAACCCGGTTATTACTGAAGATGGTGAACGTGAAAGAATTTATACCCCGGTAAGCCCCGAGGATCTGCGTTCTACCCAGACTTTGATCCAGAATGCAATTGGTTACAATTCGGCGCGGGGGGATTCGGTTACGGTGCACAATATTCAGTTTGACCGGACGAAGCAGTTCACCGACGAGGATTCCGCTTATTTCCAGAGGAGACAGATGGAAACGGCCGTAGTGATTTTCCTTGGCGGACTAGTGGTACTCCTTATCGGCTTCATACTTTACAGGACGATTTCAAGGGAGATCGAGAGGCGCCGCAGGGAGGAAGCGGAAGAGAATGCCCGCAGGGAAGAAGCCCTCAGGCAGCAGGCCCTTCTACAGGCCGAGGAGGACGGAGTGGATGTTTCCATTTCCGTGGAAGAACGTACCCGTTTGGAGCTGCAGGAGTCGGTGGCAAGCATGACCAGGGAACACCCGGAAGANGCCGCNCAGCTNATANGAACNTGGCTCCTGGAGGAATAAAAAATGGCAAGAACNCAATCAGCTNCNGCCNCAAANNCNGGGGCAGCNNCCNCNTCNGGAAAGAAGAANGGGCCGAAGGATTATACCGGCAGGCAGAAGGCCGCTATTTTCCTTGTTACCATCGGTTCGGACATAGCCTCGGAGATATTCAAATATTTGCGGGAAGACGAAATTGAGACGCTCACCTTTGAGATTGCCCGGCTTGAAACCATAGAGCCCGAACAGAAGGACGCCATTTTACAGGAGTTCCAGGAACTCATGATGG
>JGI24698J34947_10001840_pt1 | contig 11313 bp, 13 predicted proteins | sample TergutMp193P3_FD_34947 | JGI IMG/M metagenome (IMG submission 34947)
CGCTGTTCGGCATCAGCCTGCTGGATGAAGACGGCGCGCCCTGCGACGACGGTATTGTGGGGAATATCAGCATTACCCGCGCGGGAAAGAATATGTATGAGATTCCCGGCGCGGCAGTTTCAGCTAACGCATTAGGCGTTCCGCAAGGCGGAACGCCCGGTGTCCCGCCCATCGGCCTGTCGGAATCGCCCGGCGTATTCCGGGGCTACTGGAAAGACGAAGCCATTACAAAAACCTGCTGGAACAACGGAACCTACCAAACCGGCGACATGGCATGGCGCGACGGAGACGGCTACCTGTGGTTTGTGGGGAGAAACGACGACGTGATCAAATGTTCCGGCTACCGCATCGGCCCCTTTGAAGTTGAAAGCGCCCTGATGGAACATCCCGCGGTGCTGGAATGCGCCGTAACCGCCGCCCCCGACACCATGCGCGGCCAGGTCGTCAAGGCAACCATCGTCCTGGCGCGGGGCTTTTCCCCTTCGGAAGAACTGATCCACGAACTGCAAAACCACGTTAAGCGCGTCACCGCCCCCTACAAATACCCCCGCATTGTAGAATTTGTGCCGGAACTTCCCAAAACTATCAGCGGCAAGATCAAGCGGAATGTGATCAGAGAGCAGGGATAGAGGAATACCTCACACGGAGGCACGGAGGACACGGGGGAAGAGAAGGAAAAGAGGGATTGTGCCACTACCGGGGAAGGGTTCCGCATTGTAATACGTTTTTGTATGTGTGCTAAGGAAAAGGTCTTTGTGGTCTTACGGGCTAATACCGGCTCAGGATATTGGTAATTGCCGAAGAGATTTCGTCTTTTATGTCGGCCTTCATGGCATTTGGCAGGAGGGGATAGGCGTTTTTAAGGTTGGAATCGCCGTCTTCCCGGTCAACAAAAAGATGATACGGCTCTATTCTCAGCGTTCCCGCTATTTTTTCAATCATTTCCGTGGATGGAAATTTCCGCCCGGTTTCGATTTCACCTATATAACTGGGGGATGTCTCGCAGTATTCCGCCAGCTTCATCTGTGAGAGCCCCTCTTTTTTGCGAAATTCCTTCAAATTCCTGATAAAAATACGTTTCAGGTTCATTTAATAAGCTAATAGCCAATAAAATCCCTTGACAATTTGCGATTAGCATTAAAAAACACAATGACTATATTGGCTATAAGCAAAAATTATAAAACATTAAAAACGTATTTTTTTGCATTTTTTTCCAAAAGCCTTGATATTTTGCTAATAGCGTGATATATAGAAGGTATGATATGTGCTAAAGGCACATTATGTTAAGCTTTACAAGGAGGAATTTATGAGCAAATTACTGAGATTTTGGGCGCTTTTGTTGGCTGCAGGGCTGATCTTTGGTCTTGCAGGGTGTCCTACTGATGATGGCGGCGGCGGCGGGGATAAATACGCGCAGTATTACGATCCCAATTACAGGGATAACCGTAATGGCAATTCAGAGATCGTTAATAATACCCCGCATGATATGCTGCTATTTCCAGGTAATTCAGTCTTTAGCACGAATTACATTGTCGGCGGCGTAAGAGCCTTTTCCACCAGCACCATCAATTTTTCCACTGAGAGCGATTACAGTGTCGGCGGATATAAAGTAATACACGCGGTTAAGGAGAGTGAATTCGATACATACGGACAGAATTCAAAGGTTGAACATTCCGCGATGGTGACCTACAAGAACGATTCAAGGTCCAGAACAAACATTGTTTCTACAACCGAGGGAGGCTATCAGTTTATTGCAAATAACAAGAATACCCAGTTCGCCCTTGAATTGCGAAAAAATAAACCTGACGGTGAAAAAGTCGCCTATCTAAGCAAAGCGGAACAGCGCCGCGTTATTAAATCGCCTTCAAATACCACAATGACGTTATTTCCGGTGTGGATTGCCTTTAATACGGTAACAAAAACTATTGTTACTTTCACGCCGAGTGACGTAGGCGATACATGGGAAGGATGGCGGGACGTTGTGCCAAGATCGCCTAATGATCCTCAAGGTCAATCGGATTATAATTTTCCGGACAGCGACATTGATATTGCATTCTCCAATGTTGATTTTCCATTTGCAACGATCAGAGTCAGGAATAATGGTCCCAGACCTATTGACTTCAGAATTGCCGGCGCAAGGCTGCCCGCTCAGAGTGATTATTTCGATATTCCAAGCGGTTTCAGAGATTCCTATGAAATAACTTCGGATGGCGAAGGGCTGGATCTTCGTATTACCATGCAAAATGGGAGTATGGTTGTTCCTGTTAGATTTAGAGATGCCCCGGGAGCATCTACCGTATCTATCAAAAATGGGTTTGAGTATAGCGTCGAGTTCAATCTTAAAACACCGGCTTCACCTCCGTCAGATGTAAATAGTTATGAAGCTATCCTGGAAGAAGTTAGAGCGATAGCAATAAAAGACCTTTTAACTTCCGGCTAGTAACTTTCTTTTCAGGCTGTCCGTTTCTTATGGGCAGCCTGAAATAGCAAGGGATTTGCGATGAATATAAAAATATGCTTCCTGTTCTTTCTTCTGACACATTTATTTGTTACGTGTAAAAATTCTACAAGCAGCGACAATAACGAACCGGCTGATGTTAAAACCGGGAATGTAACCTTTTGGAATGTCTCCAGCTATAATGTTAAAATACACCGGGATTCTTTTAGCGACCCGGTATTGCTGGAACTTTCCGCAGGGGAGCCCGCGAAAACAATACCTGTCCGTATCAGCGATAATAATGGGGTTGGTACTGTTTTTTCTATTGAGTACCTATACCGGATAAACGAGCAGATAAACGATGGCCCTGATTCCGAAAGCGGCGAAGTAATTGCCAGCGGCATTGATCCCAATTTACAGATTCCCTATGTGATTAAAGAGAACGAGGCCATTCCCATACAAATATCCAATCCGCCAAATCTTGAATTTAAAACAGCGTTTATCAAAATTCTAAACGCCCATAATTTACCCTGCGAATTAAAATATTATAATAGGAGAACGCTCCAGCAGAACAATGGCAATTTTCCGATTACGCCGGGCAAAACCGGCATTTACAAAGAAAGCGTTCCCGAAAAAGGGGAACTGTACTCCGGCTACACCGTTGCCACATATTATGAAAGCGTACCCGTTCCCGATTTTACCTTGAGGAATGGGAATATAGAAAGCTTTGAGTATGACGGAAATACGGTAACGCATACAGGGACACAAACAATGGTGTTTAAGTGAGGAGAAACTACAGTGAAAAAACTCTTTACAGTATTAATTGCGTTTACGCTGATTTTTGCAGCTTGCCCGACAAAAGGCGGTGAAGACAACTCCGATGCTATCGTTGAAACGCCGTCTGCGACTGTAACAACTCTCAAAATAAACAACCAGTCATTTACTGAGATTACCGATGTAATCTGGAATAATGTTTCTTTTGCGGAGAATCAGTACGAGAATTCTATTAAAAGTGGAAACAATGTAACAAAAAACGTACAGGCCGGAGGCGGATATATTTTCTTCAAGCGGAAATCAAGCCCCATTACCGCCCGTACCAGAGACGTAATTATTGTTGAAGCGGGAAAAAGCAAGGAGTTTGTCTTTATAGATGAAACTGTCATTATAGAAGTAAACAACAATGCCAACAGCGGAACGCTTGGCGCATTGCAAAGTACGGTTGTCTTTTGGGACGATGCCGAAGGGGAAATGCAGCCTTATTATGAAAACCGTAGTTTTGTCACATATTATCCCGGCAGTCTAGGTTTTCCTTATAAAAATTATGACAGAAATAATGTTTATCATTCTCCTAAAAACGGAACAAAATCAATCGCTGTCGGGGGAACTGCTACAGCAAAATTGCATATTAAAATAACATTGGAAAAGAACGCGAAACTTTCGTTTTGGTATGCTAATAAATATCGTGGCAATGCGGGAACATTTTTTTCGATCAACGGCGAAGAAAAGCGGACATGGACAACCGATGTTAATTGGTCGTTTATGGAAATTGAATTGGAGCCGGGTGTGAATGACATAACATGGGAGAAAAAAGACGGAGGTGATTTGGGTTATAATTATGACTCTTACTACCTTTCCCTTGACGACATTTTAATTTACTACACGGAATGAAATTTAAGGAGCAGCCAAAATGAAAAAACTTTTTACGGTATTAATTGCGTTTACGCTGATTTTTGCGGCGTGTGATGACGGAAGTGGCAATAGAGACAACTCCGATGTTATCGGTATTTGGACCGCCAATTATGGAACAGGCAATACGGGGGAAATAAAACTCGATATTGCCAAAAGTACATGGGCGCTGTTATTCACCAATCCCGATAAGACTATGCTTAGCTATAACGGAACATGGGACAGAAACGGAAATACGTTAACGTTATATCGGTCTTATTATTCTAATGCCACCGCATCACTTTCCGGGGACAAACTAATTCTAAATCAAAATTGGACTACCCGCCTGAGTACCTGTGAACTTACCAAAAAAGTTGAAACGCCGCCCGCACCACCGCTGACCGGAACAACTCTTAAAATTAACAATTTGTCCGACTATCCTCTTGTTTCTGTTGAATATTCCTCGGTTGATTTTGGAATTATTAGAAGCGGCAAGGATGTAACAAAAAATGTAAACGCAGGTACAAAATATATTTACTTTGTTCTGCAAACCAGTACCGACAACATGGTACGCTGCAGGACAGCTCCGGTAACTTGCGAAGATAATAAAAAAAATGAAACCATTATTGTAAATAATACCATTATTACCATCACAACCACAGAAGAAAGCGACACCCTCAGAAATATTTGTGAAAAACATGGCGTTAAAGGTATGTTATATGATATTGGCAATACAGGACCGGGCGGCGGTATTATCTTTTTTGCCGAAGGCGGTCAATACAAGGAGTGCAGCGGGGAACTTGGTTCCTATTCGTGGTCTGATGCGGTAAGTACAGCGAAGAATCACAGGGGAGGAGGTTTTACAAATTGGAGTCTTCCTGACAGAGGAGAGTTAAGCCTTATATATCAAAACCTGCACAGTAAGGGATTGGGAGGATTTTCCGGCGATGCTTATTGGTCATCAACGGAATATGATTATAGTGATGCATATGTAATGAATTTCAGTACTGGCTCTCAGACTCGTAATTTTAAATCTGGATCCTATCGGGTTCGCGCGGTACGGTCTTTTAGTCTTTAGTCAGGGGACATATTTTTCCCCACGGAGTAAACATGAAAAAGAGCATTGTACTGCTACTAATCATCTCCACCTTCTCCCTCAACCCCGCCTACCCGCAGGACAATATTCATCTCGACAAAGCGATACAGGAAACCGTTGACTACCTTGACACACGCCTGCCCGCAAAATCTATTGTAGCGGTGTTAAATATAAAATCGGATAACCAGGCGCTGTCAAATCATATAATCAGCGAACTGGTGAATACCATTATTGATAGGAAAAACTTTATCCCCATTGACCGCGAACATATAGACTTTATTCAAAAAGAGCTGCAATTTCACCTGTCCGGCGATGTAAGTGATGAATCGGCGCAGGCAATCGGCAAAATACTGGGAGCCCAAACAATCATATCCGGCGAGATTATCGCCATAAACAACAAGTTGTTACAAACAACCATATACTGGCTGGAAATAAAAGCCATATCCGTAGAAACCGCCGCAATACAGGCAACCGTCAGCAAAAATATTCAAAATGACAAAAAAATGAAAACAATAACCGGCAGCACGGAAAGTTTCCCCATCAGTATCGGCGGAGGCGTACAAGTTGGCGGCTCGTTCACGACAGGAACACGGGAAGAAAAAGGGAGAGAGAATATTTCAAAAGGTAACAACAATTATAATTGTGATTATATAACCACCGAAGAAAACAGCAAAAGCGCGTTTGAGATTGGCGGCTTTATATTTTTTGACTTAAAATATGCCGAAATCAATGCGGGTTTCTATAATAGTATGGGAAAATCGCGGTGGGGGTGGAACAAAGATTATTTTTACAATGATTATTTCACCAATACCAAAATATTAACAGAAAACAAAGACAACATCGGCAATTTCTCGGTATTGTTATTCGACATTGGCGTTTTGGCAAAATACCCGTTTTACCTGAACAACATCACCCTGTTTCCCGCCATCGGCGCCGATTACCAATTCTGGACGCAATACACAGAAAACGGAAAAACCGTATCGGGCGATTTATCGGCTAACAACGCCCTTTGGCTAAAACTGGGCGGCGGCATAGATTACCGCATTAACCGCTCGTTTTTCCTGCGCGGCGAACTGCTCTGGGGCGTAAAACTCCCCGGCAAAAACGAACGCGCCGATTCATTCACCTGGTTCACCCACAGCCCATCCGCATACATTGGCATTGGCTATGTGTTTAAGCGGTAATAGGGTACTAATAATGATTTCTACACGAGGCAATAACAATATGATCGGGATAAACTTTGTAAATCAGGCGGTGTTCCTGAGTAATACGGCGGGACCAATACCCCGACCAATTTTCTTTAAGAGGCTCAGGCTTGCCGGTTCCGTGAAAAGGGTCTCTTGATATTTCAATGATAAAGGTATTGATCTTGTTAAAAATTTTTCTATCTTCCCTTGCCCAGTACAAATAGTCGGCAAAAGCGGATTCTTCAAAGCCAATCACTGGGCGGCCTGTTCCTCAGCGCATTGTATTGCCTGTTCGAGACTTTCAAAAAAGATAAGGTTTTTCCCCTGTTCGATATTTTCAATTGCTTTTGAAAGCCGTTCCCGATTGGCAGGGGATTGGCACAGATATTCGGTTTCATCCGGGGAAGTTTCGGCTTCCCGAACGGTTATTTCAATGTCACGGTCGAGGTATACATTCTGAATGGAAGCTACAAAACTGGAAGTAAGCTCCCGTGCGTTCAATTTATACGTTGTTTCCATAAGATGTAGCATACCACAAAAAGAAATGGAAAGCAAGCCAGTAACACAGGGGTCACCATTTGATTGATTCTACTTCACCCATAGCCCATTCGCACACATTGGCATTGGCTATGTGTTTAATGGGAACGCGCCTGAACCTGATCCCAAAAGACGATGTTTTCCTTAATCAGCGCGGGTATTTCAAGATGATAGGGACAGCGGGGCATACACTGACCACATTCGAGGCAGGTTCTGGCCTTTTCAATGGCCGTAGCGAACATTGAATTAAAACGCTCAAGGCAAAAACGTTTCTCACTGCTTTTGATTAACAAAATTGAGCTGATTTCAATTTTCTGCGGACAGGGTTGGCAGTAATCACAGCGTCGGCACCAGGTGGGGCCGAGTTCGGCGCGTATTTTTTCGGCGGCCTTTTTGTCTTCCGCCGTGAAGGGGGGCTTCCTTTCGACAATGGCGGCAATTTCGCGGATCTCTTCCATTCTTTCGATACCCGGATCGGGAACGATGTGATCGTATTGTAGCAGATAACGGAAGGCAAGTTCCGCGCTGTCCAATCTGCCGCCGCCCATCGGCTTCATGGCAATAAAACCGATGTCCAGTTCTTTTGCCAAAGGAACAGCTTCTTCTCCCGCGGCATCATCAATAAAATTAAACGGAAGCTGAACCGACGCAAATTTGCCGCTTTTCATTATTTCAACGGCAAGGGTAATGTTGTGGCTGGAAAAACCGGGGAAACGCACCTTGCCGGCTTTAATCGCTTCCTGTAAACCTTCGTAAGCGCCGCCGGGAGCAAAAATTGCGTTCCGCTTTTCAGCCGTGCCGATGCTGTGAAGCTGGTAAATGTCGATATAATCAACGCCCATGCGCTTCAGGCTGAGATTGAGGTGTTCATTAAACGTTTTTTTATCACTGGCGGGAGACTTTGATGCGATGATCAACTCTTCCCGTCTCATTCCCTTGATTCCTTCGCCCATTTTTTCTTCGCTGTCCGCATATACGTGGGCGGTATCAATAAAATTTATTCCAAGGCTTATCGCTTCTTTTACCAGTTTTACCGCCTCAGCCTTTGGAACGCGCATTATGGGAATGCCGCCAAGGGCAACCCTGCTGACCATGAGTCCTGTTTTGCCAAATCTTATTTTATCCATTTTTTCTAACCTCCTCACTGGTATTAATAATGATAATATTTTTAAGAAAATATTGCCTTCCGGCGGAAGCGCCGTTGGCAAAAATTCTATCGTAATAATATTCCAGCGCCCTAACGGTAACGATCTGCTGCTGGAATTCCATCAGTTTTTCCGTTTCTTCCGGCTCAATATACCAGTCGCGGCTGTCTGTGCTGATAACCAGCGAAGTCATGGGGCTGTTCCCCACCATGCGTACCTTTCCGCTTACTTCCACCTTCTGCGGCCTGACGCCGTTTTTTTCCTTTCCTCCCAAGGCAAAGGTATTTTCCGCAGCGTACAGCGCAAACAACAGCAGAATAGCGGCAAATTTTTTCATCGTGCGTTTCTTCCCAAAACATCCCGTGCATCCAGAACATAGGGGCCGGTGAATCTTTGGGTGCGTGCGTCTGCTGCTGTTCGGGGGATAGCGGAGGAAGATCCGGTAAGGTCACCGGTCTCTCTTGTTGTGTTGCTCTTGTTGGCATTAAAGGTAAGAAGAACATTTTCTCTGTATGGCGGAGTAGTATTGATTCCGGCGTTACCGGCAAGCCCCGCATAGCGAATATTGGTTGAGGCTGTAACCGGATTAAAAGAATTATTAATAATACTGTACACGCCTTCGCCCGGATATAATGAAACAGTCCTCCCCGCAATAGGCTTTACCTTGATTATTCCCTGAAGATAATTATCTCCTGTATATCCGTAGGTATTTTTGGGATAATAATTGGCGGCAAACCAGGTTCTCAGAAGGTTTTCCCACTCATACCATGAAGGATCGATCTCTCTTGCCGCATTCGTAACAGCCTGATAATCGGGATAGGTTGAAATTTCAATATCATAAAAAATACGGGACTGTAATTCCGTACCCGCCTGTAAATACAGCCAGCGAAAAAATAAATACACCGTAGCATAATCATCAAGGATGGACAGTGGTTTGTCTTTGTAATTGTCCCAAACAAAAAAATTATTGCCCCTTGCAATAGTTCCTTCCTGATCGCTGCTGAACCATTCGCATTTTTCTTCAGGATTTTTCCCAAGGTACAGATATTCAGCCTGGGAAGAAAGCCCTTCATCAACCCAGGTATCCATCTGCCGTGGGGTTCGGTTTACCTTGACGCCGGTAACATAATTGATCAAATGCTGCAGCTCATGGGCAAAAGTCGCATAGGTTTGTACGGGTGATGTTGCCAGCCCGGGATTAGTATCAATATAGAGCATATCCCTGCCATTGGAGTAATACTGGGTTCCTTCTATTTTCCCCTTTTTCTGGAAATTACCGTTAAAAAAATACCCCGCGACATAAGAATCGGTTTTTGGATTTACAAAATTGTCTTTAATATCCATTAGCAATACGGTAAGTTTTTTGTCGTTTCTGCCGACAAGCTCATTGGCATAATCCAGTATATCGCCATTGTCATCCTGTCTGCTGAATGCCGCTGTAATTCTTGGCCGAATAACCGTTTCGTACTCCCCGGCAAATGCCTGCGCCTGCTTCAAAGTAACACCAGCGCCCCTTTCCGCCCAGATTGCGCATTTTTCACTTTCCCACAGCATTTCAGCCTGAACCTCATAATAGTTCCCATCAACCATATTTTGAGCATAAAAAGAATCTTCCGCCAAAACGATAAGATTATCAGGAGGAGGTTTTAAGTCGGGGAAAAGATCACAGGATGCCAGCATTACGGTCACCAGCGCGGCTATAGGTATAATCTGGACTTTTGCCATCTCTTTTTAATATTGCACTTTATTGGATAAAAAGCAATAATATAATCATGGATTTAGGGCAGATAATTTTATGGAGGAAGATATGAAATCTTTGACCATTGGTATTGTTATCCTTGCGGCTGCGGTTTTTGCGGCGCTGTCGCCGGAAGCAGTTGGTTTTGGGCTTGGCTGGTGGAAAGATGTGCTGGCGTTTTTGCGCGGCGGGTTACCGGTCATAGCGGTGGTTATCGGCCTTATAGCGGTGTTTATCGGCATTGCCGATATGAAGGATCGCGCCGAGGCGAAAAAGGAAAAGGCGGAAAAGTCCGAAGAACCAGCCGCCTGAGCAGGGGCGCGGAAATTTGCGTCTTGCATTATTGATTTGGGGAAAAAAATGTAAATTTCTCAAAAGACATCACACGGAGTGACTGTCACCTCTGCGATTATAACGCCATGTTTGGTAAAGGCAAAGGGAAGTTTACGCCGTCCTCCCCAACTTGAAGTCGCAAATTGCGACCTCAAGTTTTCATATTCGGCTTGGGTTAATTGAAACATGAATTCGGGCGGAAAGCGGTCTATGTTACGTTTTTATATACCCCATGCTTAAGGAAGAAAGTCTTTTTAATTTTGATAATACCGTTTTCACTGTTAGCTGTAATGATTGTGTTATATATAGCGCAGGATCCCATTTTATTTTTTTCCGTATCTGGATGCGGAATCGGAATACCATTGAATACTTGGGAATATGGGAGACGTTGTATAATCCGGAATTTAAACCCCTCGAATTCGAGGGGTTTAGAAGGCAGGTGGGCTTAAACGCTTTTGTTTTGTCTCCCCAGAAGTGGGTAGAGGCTACCGGGGCAAAAGGGCTGATTTCAAAGTCCGGTCGCAATGGGGGTACTTTTGCCCATAAAGACATTGCCTTCAAATTTGCAAGCTGGATTTCCACAGAATTTGAACTTTATTTTATCCGCGAGTTTCAACGATTAAAAGACGCTGAACAAAAACTATTGGGCTGGTCAGCTAAACGTGAACTGGCAAAAATCAATTACCATATCCACACGGACGCGGTTAAGCAGAACCTTGTCCCGAAGGAACTCACATCCAAACAAGCCGCAGCTATCTACGCCGACGAAGCAGATGTCTTGAATGTCGCTTTATTTGGCATGACCGCCAAAGAATGGAGAACAAAAAACCCTGACTTAAAAGGTTTTATTCTCAAGTTAAAAGCTAACAGGCCGCTAAAAAAAGTGACTGTCACCCCTGGCACTAGTTATTTTTGAAGGAACGGATTTTTTCAACCGGCAATTCAGTGGCTTGGGCTATTTCCTCAACAGACATACCCATTCTCAGCATATTCCGCGCGATGATTTCTTTGCCTTTTTCAAAGCCCTCTTCCCGACCTTCTTCCCTGCCCTGTTTTCTGCCCCGCTCTAACCATTCGGGAATTATGCCGGCTTTTGTGAAAACTTCCTCAAATGTAGGTCTACGAGCCATATTTTGTACCTCCAAAAAAGTTTCCGGGTTTCCCCTTAACAATAT
>JGI24698J34947_10001841_pt1 | contig 11311 bp, 6 predicted proteins | sample TergutMp193P3_FD_34947 | JGI IMG/M metagenome (IMG submission 34947)
GAGAATGCCCGGCGCAGGTTGTTGTTGAAGTACTGGAGTTTTATGTGGGCCTCTTCGATCTGCTTTGCCTTGCTGCGGTAGAGGAGCATGTTCAGGACACCGAAAATCACCGATATCGGGACGACTATGAGCTGGAGGAGCTCCATTTTACGCGCGTCCTCGCGCTGCAGGAAAATAAACTCGTCGCTGATGTCAACGCCCGCAACGGCGGATATATTGCCCCTGCGGTCATATACAGGGGCGTGGGCAGAAAGAAGCCCCTCCCAGCCGGGGCTATAGGCGCCCAGGTCCGCCACGCTGATATTACCCGCCAGCGCTTCGCGTTCAGCGTCATGGCTGATATCATTAAAGTCCCCCGGCCCGACCTGGGTTTCCGGATCCGTGTCATTGTCAACGATGTATTGAAGTCTGCCGTTGCCGTAATCCCGCCAATAATACGCATAGAAGACATTGTGATTTTTTCCGAACTCCATAAGCCGTTCCCGTATCTCCTCATACTCAGGCTTGCTCATGTCCTCGACCGTGCGAAAAAGATCCAGTTCCTCGGCGCTGACCAACTCCGAAAGCGCCGTTACCGCCGATGTCAGATGGTATTCGGTTACCTCGGAAATCGTTGTCCTGTAATTGTCCGTTTGCCGGTTTACCAGCTCGGAGATCAGCAATGTCATAAGCGCAGAAACAAAAAACATCCCCAGTACCAGCCTGACCCCGACGGCTTTCGCGAGATTGCCAATGCGACTGGAATAACTCGTTTTCACGGCTTCTGAATCGTCGCCTTTCACGCGGCCGGTTTTGGTCAATGTTTTGGAATAGCCGACTGCAAGGGTGGTTCCCAGGATCATGACCGCCGTTATGTTGATGCCCGCGGCAACAAACCCCTGGAGGGTTAGCTTGCCAAACGGTTCGTTATACATAAAGAGATCCAGAATCCTGGCGATGAAAACATACGCCGCGACATTGGCGACGGCCTGGACGCCATTAAACAGCAGGGCCTGCTGCACGCCAAATTCGCCGGCCTCTATCCTGAAAAATTTCCTGAAGGAGCCGACGAAAAGGCCGAAAAAAGCGGAAGAGATCACCCAGCTCCACCATACGCCGCCAAAGCCGCCCCAGCTTATATCCACCAAAGCATGGCCGATTAAGCCGATTAAGAATCCCGCAACGGGCCCCAAAACGGCGGCAAAAACCGCGAGGAGGGGGATGCCCAGTTGGAGGCTGGTACCGGGAACGCCGGTTGGAAGGGCCAAATATCTATTCAACACAAACATGAGAACCGCGCCAATGCCGATGGCCGCGGAGAATTTTATAAATGTTTTTTTGCTCACCTTCTTTTGTCCTTTTGAGAAAACGGCTTTATCGATTTATTATACACAAGGATAGGTGAAAGCACAATTAACGCCAGTGCCACACCGGCACGGATAGTTCCGAAGAAAAGGGGTTGGGCCTGGTAAAATCGGGAAGCCAGTCGGAGCCTGTGATCAATTCCTGACAAAAACCGTCATCTATTCCGAATTCATCCAGCATGGAAAGAACGGTCTCATATTCCTCTTCTGAAACATAACGGGAGGGTATGGCGGCTGCCCCGTAGAGGTTTTCTTTCCTGACGCCCGCCTGTACGGGCGTATACTGGGTCATGAGGGAAAGCAGGGCCCGGCCTTTACAGTATTCCACGAACCAGCGCAGGACTTTGCGGGTGTTTTCCAAATGGCCGGGAATGACCAGATGGCGCACCATCACCCCGGAAAGCATGGTCTCACCCAAACGCAATTCCCGGTATTTCATCATCTTGATAATCGCCTCGGTGGCGGCTTCGGGGTAATCCGGGGCGTTAAAAAACCTCGCCGCAAAACCCGAATCCAGGGTCTTGAGGTCCGGCAGATACACGTCAACAAATTCCCGCATGATCTCCAAAACCTCCATTCCATCGTAGCCTGATGAATTCCAGAGTACCGGGATGGAAAGTCCCTGTTTTCGCGCCCGTTTTACGCACTGGGCAAGGGCCGGGGCCGCGTGGCTACCGGTCACAATGTTTATGTTCTCCGCGCCTTTCTTTTGCAGCGCATGGCAGATTTCCGCGAACTCTTCATTGGAGACAGGGCGGCCTATTCTTTGAGCAGTATTTCCATGTGAAATATTGCCTTGAGAAATTTGATGATTCTGGCAGAAGGCGCAGCCAAGATTGCAGCCTGAGACAAAGACAGTGCCTGAGCCGCCCTTTCCCGTAATTGGCGGTTCCTCGCCCCGGTGGATACCCGCGAAGGCGAGACGCAGCTCCGAGGTTTCCCCGCAGTAGCCGAGGAAGCCCGCCTCACGATCAACGCCGCAGCGCCGTGGACAGAGAAGGCAACAGTTGTAAAGTGACATTATCTGTTTCGTTCCTGTACGCTTTTTTTTAGACTTTTGAGGGCCGCGTAAAATTCTTCGTCCTCGGGCGTGGGCGCGCCGCCGGGATCTGTTGAAGGCGGTTCGTGTATTTCCTGAGCGGGTTCCGGTATTGGTTCCGCGGTTTCGTCACTCGCCGCCATCGAGGGTTGCTCTCCGTCCTCGGAAGAAAAAGGCTCCCGGCTTAACCTGAAAGCTACGCCCCGGACGTTCAGTTCAGGATACCGCCGCCGCACCGCCGAAAGGAGTTTGCCCTGTTTTGTCTGAAGGATTTGAATCCAGCCCGGATGGTCCGCTTCGATCAAAAGTATTCCGCGTTCAAGCTCTTTTATTCGGGAATGGACAGCGACGGCGGATATGTCTTCAAACCCGGCGTTGTCCGCGTTGTCATGTCCCGATTGGGGCCAAACTTCTTGTATGATTTGAACCCAGGAAGAAAACAATCCCGATGCCGCCCTTGCGGTATCCGCGAATTCCGGACCAAACCTTTCCCGAAACAGGGCCGAAATAATATCACCAGCTTTTTTCATATTCTTTCCTGACTCAATTAAATTTTAACCGCCCGGAATCCATATAATAAACGATGGTGTCATATTTGCGATATTTTTCATAGGGTTCCTCGGGGAGGAACGTATAAAAGGCCTGTTCGTATTCGGGCATGGACGAAAGAAACTTTTGCCTTTTCTCCCCGTCAAGTTCCAGGAGAACGTCGTCCAGGAGCAGGACGGGTTTTTTTCCGGTTTTTTTGGAAAAGAAAAGGGCCTGTGCGATTCGGAGCAAAAGCGCCAGGAGCCGCCGCTGGCCCGTGGAAGCTTTTACCGAAAATTCTTCGCCCTTTCGGGTAAAAAGATAATGATCCCGGTGGGGCCCGGAGAGGGATACGCCTGCGGAAAAATCCGTCTCTCGTTTTTCGGAGAGTTTGCCAATAATTTGATCGAGGTCTTCTTCTTTCCACGAAGGCTGGTACTTGACGCCGATGCCGACTATGCCGGAAATTTCCCTGTAGAGGTTCTCGAAAACAAGGGTGAACTCTTCCGCAGTTTCACGGCGCTTGGCGCTTAACGCCATGCCGTAGAGGGCCATCTGGGGATCAAGGGCGTCCAGCAGGGCGGCAGTATCGCTGTCAAGCCTGCTTTCGCCTGACGCGATCCTGCGGCCCCTGAACAGGGCATTCCGTGTTTTTAGCACATAACGGTATTTGCGGAGATCGTCCAGGTACAGGGGATCCCAAAGGCTCCGGGTCTGATCGAAAAACCAGCGTCTCCTTTCTGGGGTGCCGGCGACGAATTCCATGTCTTCATGGCAAAACACGATCGTCGGCGCCACGGAGAGGAGTTCCTTGCGGTCTTTGATTTTTTTCCCGTCAAGGCTGATGGTCTTCTCTCCGTCTTTTAGGGTCACGTTTATATTGCTGTAAACAGACGAATCAAACGAGAGAAAGGCGGAACAGTCTCTTTCGCCGGTTTGGATTAAATCCTTGTCTTTGACCCTCCGAAAGGAGGACGCATACGAGCAAAAGTAAAGCGCCTCGAGAAAATTGGATTTTCCCTGTCCGTTCTCCCCCACAAGAAAAACGTCTTTTCCCCGTAAATCTGTTTCTTCGTCGGCGAGGTTACGAAAAGCCACCGTTTTGAGAAAGGCGAAACTCACGGCAAAACGCTATGACGCCTAATCCTGCTGCATGGGCACAACGATGTGTAAAAATTCTTTTTCCGGGACTGATTTGATGGTAATGGTCTTGTTGGGATCGTTAAAAAAGACAATGACCTCGTCTCCGTCCATTACTTTTAATGGTTCTTCAAGGTAACGGTAGTTAAAAGCGATGGAAAGCTCTTCACCGTCGTACTTACAGGGAATCTCTTCCCTGGCGTTGCCGATATCGTTCTCTTCGCTGTAAATGGAAACGGCTCCGGGAGAAAGCCCGAGGTAGATGCGATGGGACCTTTGCTCAACCAGGAGGGATACCCGCCTGAGGGCATCCAGCATTTCCAGACGGTCGAACGAAAAAGACTTGATCTGGTTCTCGGGAATGACCTTGCGATAATTGGGAAATTGACCTTCAATGAGCACTGACGAAAGTTTATAGGAGCCAAACTGGATAAAGATAACTTTGTCCGTTATGGAAATCTTCGCCGTTCCCTCATCTCCGGCGCGTTTTGAAACGATGCTGAGTATCTTCGGGGGAATTATGATACCGGAAAAGTCTTTGATGCCATCAGGAGAAGGTTTGTCTATGTAAGCAAGGCGGCGGCCGTCGGTGGCGACCATTATGAATTTATCCAGGGCTTTTTCAAAGTAGATTCCGTTCATAAAGTAACGTGTTTCATCATCGGAAATGGCAAAGATCGTTTCGTGGATCATCTCCTTGAAATCCCGAATGGGTATTTCAAAAAAATCTATGCCGCTTGAGGTGAATTCGGGAAATTTGTCGGAAGCGATGCTCTTCAACTGAAATTTGGCCTTCTTTGCCGCGGTCTTGATGTTTATCTTGTTGTCCACCTGCTCAAATTCCACTTCACCGTCCGGGATGGAGTTAAGTATCCCATAAAATTTATCCAGATAAACCGTTACACTCCCGCTTTCCAAAATATCTACCGGAACACTTGTCTCAAAATTCACTTTTAAATCCGTAGCTTTTATTGTCAGGTTTCCGTCTTTTGCCTCAAAAAAGACATTTGAAAGTATAGAAATCGCGTTTTTTGAGGCTATTATCTCGTTGGCTATAGCCGCCTCTTTTAGTAAAACACTCCGCTCACAGGTAAATCTCATTGTACCACCTCGTCATATTGGTTCTGAATACTAATATAATTTATATATATAAATAATAATAGTAGCAATAAGGGAAAGAATTTGGGGATAAAGTACGTAATTCTATATGGGAGAGAGACTTAGACACATAATAAGCCTTGGAAAAAACAACGGGTTTTTTATGTTTATTCACAGTTTCAACATCTCCCCAATATCTCCCATAAAAAAAGTAAGGTTTTCCACTTACTGATAACCGGTAAATAACCCTTTATCAAATACTACTTGATGTTAGATACTTTTATCATCTTCTTGAGCCTTTCCAGTGTTGAATACAGATTAGTGTCGGTACGGCTTTCTTCTTCAATTTTTTTGTGTGAATGAATGACCGTGGTATGATCCCGGTCCCCAAAAGCCTGTCCTATTTCGGTTAATGAATACTGGGTCAATTCCCGGCAGAGATTCATGGCTATTTGCCGCGGACGTACAATGCCGGCGCTTCTTTTTTTGCCTTTTAAATCGTATGGGGTAAGATGATACTCCTCAGCCACTACCCTCTGAATTGTGTCTATTGATATGTTTCCCTGTTTGGGATCGGCGAAAATATCCTTCAACTGTTTTTGGGCAATTTCTATGGTAACCGGCTTGTCCACCAAATCCGCGTAGCCCATCATTTTATTCAGGGCGCCTTCCATGTCCCGAACGTTGGAAGAAATGTTTTTTATTATCAGTTCGATGATGTCATCGGAAATAACTATGTCCTTTTTTAACTCTATTTTCTTTAATTCCACTTTTTTCTTTAAAATGGCTATCAGTTCCTCGTATTCCGGCAGCTTAAGCTCTACGCTCTGGGCGCTTGTTAGGCGGCTTTTCAGTCTGTCGGTCATCCATTTTAACTCAGTAATGGGCCTGTCGCAGGTAAAAACCATCTGTTTTTTCTTGTTGTGCAAAGCTTCGAAAGTGTAAAAAAGCTCGTTCTGAGTCAATGCGGCATGGGCGCCAATGGTGTGGATATCGTCGATAAGGAGGGTATCTACATTGCGGTACTTTTTGGCAAAAGCATCCTTGTTGCTTTGTCCTAAACCCGTGACTTCAACGAATTCGTGCATGAAACCTTCGCCTGTGATATAAATAATTTTCAGATCGCTGTTTTGATGAATATGGTGGCCAATGGCCTGCATGAGATGGGTTTTTCCAAGGCCTGTCCCGCCGTATATAAGCAAGGGATTGTAGATTTTGGAGTTTCCAGGGTTACGGGCTATCACGGAGGCGGCGTTATAGGCATAGCGATTGATTTCCCCTACCACGTAGGTATCAAAGGTGTACTCAGCCTGTAATGAGGGATGGTTTCTCTTTTTTTCTTCGCCTGTAAGTGTGGGCGCGCCTGAAACGGTGTTTACCTGAGCCTTGCCTGAACCAATATTGTCAGAATCACGGGTATTTTTACCCGTTTGAACAGCTTTTTCCCTTGACGGAGACTGCGAAAGGGCTTTTTCTTTCCCCTTTTTTGAGACATCCATAGAAATTGTGGGCTTTGTGCCGGAAAGCTCCCCTATTTTATCGACAAGCCGGGGTAAGTATTTGGGTCTGAACATCTCCAAAAAGAAATTTGAGGGTGCAAGAGCATAGATTACGGTTTCTTCCGCCCGTATATACTCTAATTTGCCGAACCATCTGTCAAATTCTTCCTCCCCAAGCTCTTTTTTGAGCAGAGAGAGAGATTCCTCCCAAAAGGCTTTGTAGTTATATTCTCCCATAAACCAGTCCCAAGTAAGATTTCAACATGTTATCCACAGCTTACAAAACAGCCGTTAGGCCCCTAAACTCTAAAAACCAGGCTTTTTTCAGATTTTCTACCTTAAAGCCCGAATAGTATTTTTTGTTAACTCCTTATATTACAAGCAATTAAGTGACAGTACCCGCCATCTCTTTTTTGGCGTTTTTTTCGATCGCCCAGCAAAGTCATGGCTAAACAAAAATAACAAAGTTTTCCACAAGGTTTTCACATTCTGGCAACTGATATTTTCGTTTTTACTGATTTCACTCTTACGCCATCTCAAACTGATATGCGCGAGGTATTATTTTAGCTTACCTTTAGTTTTTTTGCAAGGTTTCGGCTTGGTTTTTGGTTTTTTTCCCTGGTTTTTAATATGACGGCTTTTCTACTCAATGAAAACCGCGGAATACCAATGTTGCTCGTCGTCTTCGGTTTTGAGAACCTCAATGGGCAGCCCGAAATTCCTTACGGTCCGGAAAATGTCCACACCGATGCTGTGAAACGCCGGACGCGCCTTTTGGGGGTTGCGGCATTCTTTCGAAATCCCTTTGGCGCACTCTTTGCATATACCGCAATCGCTTAAGGAGAAGGCAAAATAGTAGCCGTCAAAGAAGCACATCTTTTCTATTGCGAATGACACTTCCTGCGAGGTAATTTTGTCTTTGCAGCCAATGATTATTCCCCATTTATAGTTATTAAAAACTTCCCTGTATTCGTTCATGCTGAGAGGGGATTTCTGATACGGGCAGGTGTGAAGCTTTCCGTAGTCACTGCATCCGAATATGCACTTCAGGATAACCCTGGAATCAAAAACGATGTCTTCAATCGAGAAGCGGACGACGTTATCAGCTCCCAGGTTGAGGGCCTCTTTAACATAATCTTTCATGGTTTATCTCCTCAGCGGCCTGTGTATATCCCTTCGGAAAGGCTGTAACCCGGCGGGGTCAAACCTTCCCAGGGGGAAGGTTCAAGCATATCTTTATCAATTCTGAGAAAAATCTGGGGTTGGTAATCGGGTACCGGGCGAAGGCTGTTCTGGACATTTAGGTACGCCGGATTAACGCTGGGAGCGTTAATGTCCTGGGAAGGGCGCATACGGATCATGGTGGTGGGGTTCCTGGTGAGTATATCCCACGCCCGTTCGGAGTCGGAGTAAAGGCCCAGGGCGCGGGAACGGTAGCTGTTGTCGCCGGTGCGTTCCGAGAGCGCCTCCAGGGTTACCCCAAGGTTGTTTTGGGTTATCATAAGGCGTTCGGCAAGGTCAAGCTGTTCTTCGTTGTTCGTTGGCATGATCGCGGGAAGCCGTGCCCGATCAGACTCAAGGATATCAAGCAGCCTGTCGTAATAGCCCTGGGCGGCGAAATAGTTGCCGCGCATATACGAAACGTTGCCCAGTGCGTAGAGAATGCGGCGGTTGGGTGATGTTTCACGGTACGCGGCATAAAAGCGTTCAAGCGCGGGCCCCCATTGGCGGAGCTGATAAAGGGCCGCGCCCATGCGGTACTGAACTTCGGGGGGCGCCCAGCCGTTTTGCTCGCCGAGAGTGTAATAGTCCAGGGCGCTTTGCATATCCCCGTCTTTAACGAAATATTCCAAATCGCCAAGATTGGTATAGAGTTTTCCGAATTCCGGGGCTTCTTTCAAAAGGCGTCTGTCAAGGGCATTCCGGTACAGGTTGATGCCCTTGATGATGGTTTCCTCAGCCGGGAAAAATTCCTTTTTGTCGATGAGGATCTCCGCGTATCGCTGAAGGGCCTTTATATGATACCCAATACGCTTGGTGTTTTCTTCTCTCGCGTAATCAAACGCCTGCAGCGCAACTTCGAGCGTATACGTCTCGTCGCTGTAATTTTCAAGGTAATTATAGTATCTGGCAAGGTGATAATAGGATTCAGGCAGCATTTCATTCTGGTGTATCGCCCTTAAAAGGTTCTGCCTGATTTCAATCAGGGTTCTGTTGTCTTTTATATAGTCCAGGTATACACTCGGCACCCCCTGTACTTCCTCAAGCATTTTGTCCAGAAGATAACCACTCATCTCCGCCAGGGTATCCGCGGTTATTACTCTTCTTGTATCCGTGAAATAGTCCTTAACATTCAGCACGTATCCCAGGTTGTCGGTACGGATGAAATATTTTAGCATCCCTTCCATCAGGGGATCGGTGCGGCCATAACGCTCCATGAGTAGGGCGAAAGCTTCCCGCGCGTCCTCAAGGCGTTCTGGTTCATAATTACCCCATTCAAGGCTGTTATTCGCCACGGCAAGAAGGGCGTCCCTGTCCAATGGATTATATACCAGAATATTGCGTCTGAGGATGCTGTCCGCGGCTTCATAATCACCAATGTCCTTTGTTTTCATCTCGGCGTATTCAAGAACCGCGGCTTTTTCCGGAATATTTTGCTTGTTCCTGTTCGCCGTGAAGTAAAGAAGTTCCCTGTATTTTTCATCAGCCAGGGTATATTGCCTTGCTTCCCTGAAAGCCCTGGCGTATGTATAGAACCATTGTTTTTTTGGTCGTATGTTGTAGGCTTCCAAAAATCGCTCGTTTGCCCTGGTGTATTCGCCGTCTTCAATTCGTTCAATCCCGAGCTTGTAGATTTGCTCGGCCCTGATGGGAGTATAAATATATTCCCAGGCGAGATACCCCAAACAAAAAAGTATCCCGGCGATAAACATAAAACGCCCTAAAACGGGAAGGAAATTGTGTACAAAGATGTAGGCGAAACTGGCCTGTTCGGCTTCCAGCGCTTCGCCGCTGCTCTTTTCATAACCCTTTGGAACAGAGACGTGCCGTTCCAATATCTTGCTGGCCAGCGCGGCTGTTTCTTCGGCAGGCGCCCCGTTTACAAGAAGGCGCACCAACTTGGACATCAGCGCCGGCGCGACCATCTCTTCGGCAATTGATTCCTCGCAGGCAACCCTCAGATTAAGAGGATAAGACGAAAGCGTTGACAGAAGTTTTTCAAGCTCTTCGGTGCTTAAATTGATTTCTTCTACTTCTTCCGCCTCTGCCTTGCCAGGGATGCCGCTTATGACTTCTTCATCAACATCGTCAAGCCCAGGGATGGGGATATCTTCGAGGCGGTCTAATGTGTCATCGAAACCGCCCCCGAAATCCTCTCCGGCCGCGACGCCGGGATCCAGGCTGAAAGTATCAAACGAATCCCCCGGAACCTCTTCCAGGCTTGCCTCGATATCACTCTCGGGGATATCAAAACTATCTTCATCAGCCGACAGGTCTTCAGTGAGAGTAACATCACCGGCTTCGTCACCTTCCAAATCCAAAGGTTCATCCGGCGTCTGGATGTCAAAGGACGGCTCGGCCCTGTTGCTTTCCTCGAAAGCGGCTTCTATTTCATCTGAATCTATAGACTCATCTAAGTCTAAAGACAAATCATCCGGTAAAGCGTCGGCATCGCCAAATGACGGAGTTTCTTCCCCTTCTTCCGGAAAATCCGGAAAATCACCTAAATCCAGATTATCGCCAATATCCGGGGCGGCGGTATCTTCGGGGCCTCCGGGGGAGAGACCCATATCATCGAAATCAACGATACTATCATCCAGGCTGCCCATGTCGTCCGAACCGAGGTCTGGAAGCTCTTCCTCGCCGGTTCCTGTATCTTCAGTAACCGGAAAATCTTCAGGCAGAGAGATATCAAAAGGCGCTTCATCCGCGGCTTCTGTGGCTTCGGCTTCTGCGGAAGCTGGGGTTTCTTCTTCTTTGAATTCGGGGATATCGCCCAGGTCAAACCCGGTAAAATCCTCTGTCCCCTGATCCGAAGTGTCCGTATCTGAAACGCCGCCAAACGTGTCATCCGTGACTTCTTCCAATGAATTGTCTTCCTCTACGGGAGAGACATCACCGGTTTCGAGTTCCTTGTCAAAGCCATCCAATAGTTCCGGCGGAAGGTCGAAATCATCGCCGCCCGGGACAATACTCTCTTGAGTTTGTAATTCCTGGTCTTGTAAACCTTCGGTTTCAAAACCTTCTGAATGATCAATATCCTCCGGGGGAGTTTCTTCCGTAATGAAATCGTCGGGAAGTATTTCATTTAAATCGTTATCTTCTTTATTTTCCGATTCTCTGTCGTCCACTTCGCCCAGGATGTCATCCATATCAAGAAAACCGGTATCCGCTGTTGAATCAAATGTATCTATTCCCGCCGGGACTTCATCAATGACGGGCGTGAATTCGGATTCCGCGCTTGGGGGTTGACTGGTGATAATTTCTGGTTCATGATCCGGCAGGGTCAGATCATCAAACGGCATCCTCAATTCCGCGAGCGTCTTGGGTTCATTTCCCAGATTTTGGAACGAGGCTTTGAATTCCGCAAGCGCGTTTAAGGACGGCATATTAAGATAATGGTTTATCCGCCGATAATTGTAAAGAACAAAATGAAAGTGAAA
>JGI24698J34947_10001842_pt1 | contig 11310 bp, 8 predicted proteins | sample TergutMp193P3_FD_34947 | JGI IMG/M metagenome (IMG submission 34947)
GGAGAAACCTTTACCGGGAAAAGGCTATTTCTATTCCCAAGCCGGAGATAATAGTTCTTTACAACGGCGTGGATTACATGCCTGAGCAGCAGATTTTGAAGTTGTCGGATATGTTCCTTGATTTCGGCATTGAAGAGGTTCCGAACTTGGAGTGCGTTGTGAAGGTAATTAACATCAACAAAGGCCACAACGAGGAACTTGCGAGCAGGAGCAAATTGCTCAAAGGTTATGAGAATTTTGTATATTTAGTCAGAGAGTATGCAAAAACTATGGACAGAAGTTCAGCGATAGTTCAAGCCATAGACGATTGCATACGTGGGGATATGTTGAAGGTTTTTTTGGAGCGTAATGCTTCGGAGGTTCGTAATATGCTTTTTGGCAAGTGGGATTGGAATGTTGCTAAGGAAGTGTGGCAGGAAGAGGCCGAGGAAAGGGGTGTTGAGAAAGGCGTTGCTATTGGCGAGGCGCGGGGCACGATGCGAGGCAGGGAAGAAGTCTTTGCCCTTTTGAAAAAGGGTATGTCTTTGCCGGAGATTGAGAAAACATTAAATTTGTGAAAAACTAACGCTTCGGAGGTGCGTAATATGCTGTTTGGCAAGTGGGATTTGTGTTATGCCGTGAATATGGTTGGGCATTATTTGGAATATGTCAAATGATATTCCCGGATATTGTTTCAATAATTTTCCCCAAAAATCAACCAAAAGATGGGAATAATTAAAAAAATCCCCCCACGCCGGAAGGAGTGGGGAGATTATAAGACTTATTGCTATGATTTATTTAATTTTGAGAAGTAGAGCTAACGACCAAGAATGCGGCTTCAATAGTTCCATCTTTAGATGCAACACTTATTAAAAGAGTCTTACCTTCACTCGTAATAGCAAGGAAATTTGCTCCAACACTAACTGCACCAAAATCATCAGCACCAGCACTAAATTTTGTAGTAGCTAAAGCTGTTGCTGTAGCGACAGGAACTTGAGAGCTATTTATTGCAGCAAGTTCAGTAGCCGTTATGGGATATAACACCGCTTCGCTTTCTGTACCAGCAAGAACACCGCCATTTTTACCGGCTGCGGCCGCTGCATAAGTTGAATAGAGTGAAGTACCATCATAAACAGCGTCTATAGCATCTTTTATTGCTTGGCTAGAGATTTCGGCTCTTGTATAAACAATTTTTCCACCAAAACTACCATCTAAGTCTGCAGCACTACCTTTGGAACCCGTACCACCAAGCTCAACATTTTTTGGTGTACCGTCAAATGTTCCAGTTTGAGCTGGGGGGCCACTGCCTTCGCACTGAAAAGTAATCGCATCACTTTTAGCAGATTCTGAACCGCCTTCCTTAAAATAGCCTGTTACCTGTAAATACGCTGTAACAGTTGTACCTGCTGGGCAGTTATCAAGAATAGATGCATTAAATCTATAGGTACTTGCCGCTTGTGCTACATCATAGGTTTCTACACCTAGAGTAGGGATAGTTATCGGCAATATTACACCTGCAGAAATCTTGTTTGAAGAAGCATCAACTAAGGATATAGAAACAGAATCTATACCGTTGCTAGATTCTACCACAGCACCGCCGGACAAATACCAGCTGCCATTAGCATCTTTTGCTACTATTGGCTTGCTAACGCTCCCTGAATCATCAGTATCAGAGCAGGACATTGAGAATGCGGCTAAACCCGCAAGGCCAAAAAGAGCAAATCTTTTTAGTGTAAACATAATAGGACTCCTATTTTGAAAATTTTCTTATGAAAATATAGAAAATTTTAAGTATTTTGTAAAGGGTATTTAGGATATTTTTTGATATTTAAATAAAAAACCGCCTATTTTTCCTATAGGCGGTTAAAAATTCAAGATTTTTTGACTATTTTTCGCCAACAGCCGCTTTGGCATCATTGGCTTTTTTGCCCAATGCTTCCATTTTTGCTTTTCTTGGATCAACAGCAGGAGTGGCAGGTTTCTTTGCACCGCCTTTTTTAGCGGCGGCGGCGATGGAATCGGCTTCAGCGGTGGAATCGGCTATCCTTTTTGCTTCTGCCTCGGCAGCAGCAACGGAATCAGCCACTCTCTGCTGTTCAGCAGCGATTTTCTCCGCTTCGGCCTGGGCAGCAGCTTGCTCTGCGGCGGCTTCGGCGGCGGCTTTTGCGGCGGCAGCCTCGGCTGCGGCCTTTTTTTCGTCTTCGCCACAGCCAACAACGGCCAGGGCGATGGATGCAATAACTGCTATTTTAGCAATCTTATTCATTGAGGAACCTCATTGGTTAAAGCTTTGTCCTAAAAATATAGCAAATTTTAGGCTTTTTGTCAATGGTAAAAAATTATTTTTTTTATTTTCCAAGAGCCTCCCCCGCAAGGTCGGGGGTTGGGGATACCCTAGACCCTATACCCCAAGCCCAAAACGAAGAAATCTGACTTAATAATCGTTTACTATATTTAAAATATGCAGGCAGTCAGGCAAATAGTACTTCCCATTGACCCTAGGGGGGAAGCAAAAAAGGCAATAAAAGAATTGCAGCAGCAATCCGTCTTAAATGGGACTTCCAATATGACTATGGAAGAAATAGACGCCGAAATAGCCTTGTGCAGAAAAGAAAGAACAGCACATAAGGCCTTGAAGCAAGCATGATAAAAGCAGTCTTTGACACCAACGTTATTCTTCCAAAAACCTTATCATTCGGCTTTTTTCGCTGATTTCCGGCATGGAATCTATTTTGGACAGGGCGGCTTGGACTGAACTCTCTTTTGCCTTTTCCGTTGTCACTACTATATCCACTTTGTCCCTGTTTTTTGTGTTTTTTTGCAAAATTGACTCTATGGAAATTTCATTTTCACCCAGAATTCCCGTGATTTTTGCCAAAATTCCGTAATTATCCCTTGTCACAAAACGGAAATAATAACGGGTGTAGGTTTCGCCTATGGGAATCAACTCGGCGGAATTCTCCTTTTGAAACCAACCCATCGGCAAAGGGTCTATATGCCCCGATTCTATGGAACGAGCCAGAGATACAAGGTCTGCTACCACCGCGCTGGCCGTTGGCAGTTTGCCCGCGCCGGCTCCGGTTTGGAGGGTTGGGCCAAGATTGTCGCANTGCAAATAAACTGCGTTCAGCACATACTTTACGCCCGCCAGCAAATGCTCGCTTGGGACAATACAAGGATGAACCCTCGCNTCCACCTTGTCGCCTACCCTGTTATACAAGCCCAAAAGCCGCACTGCCCCGCCCAGTTCCTCAACAAATTTAATATCCTGCGCCGTGATGCTGCTTATCCCCGATATGTGGATTTTTTCAAAGTCAACAAAACGGGCGCTGCAAAGACCTGCCAAAATAGCGGTTTTGTGGGCTGCGTCTATGCCGTCCACATCAAAAGAAGGGTCTGCTTCCGCAAAGCCAAGCCTTTGGGCATCCTTTAAAACCTCTTCAAAAGAAAGTCCTTCTACCGCCATCCTTGTTAAAATATAATTGCAGGTTCCGTTTATTATGCAACTCAGGGAATTTATCTTGTTACCTACCAAACTCTCCTGCAAAGTGCGAATTATCGGGATTCCGCCGCCTACCGCCGCCTCAAAAAGGATATGGCACTTTTTTTGCCCCGCAAGAGGGAAAATCTCGCTGCCGTGCTTTGCCAACAACGCCTTGTTTGCCGTNACAACATGCTTTCCGTTTTCAAGGGCTTTTTTTATCCATTTAAAGGGCACTTCATAACCACCGGCAAGTTCGCATATAACAGATATGGAATCGTCTTCCAGAATCTCGGAAGCATCGGTAAAACCCTTGTAGCCCTTTGCCTTGAAGGGCGCAAGTTCTTCTTCCGTTTTTGCCACAACTCCGGCTATCTCCAAAAGAATACCCAGCCTTGCGTGAAACTCGTCTCTTTTTTGCTCTATTACCTCAACAACGCCGCTGCCTACAGTGCCAACTCCTATTATACCTATACGCATAAAAACCTCTGGGTTTAATTTAGTAAAACTCTGCGCTCAATTCCATCGCTTGCGTTACCTTAACCGTCCGCTCCGCTTCCTTAACGCCGTCACTCCAGCCGCCGAATCCTGCGTCGCTGTTCGGAACGGCTTTTACGGTTATGGGAACGGAGGAATAGGCTTTGAAAGTGGCCGCTTCGCCCGGCAAGGGCAAATTGTGAATCAAGATTTTTCCGTTCCCCCGGACAAGAACGCTGAAATTTTTTGGGGTGCTCAAGCCGAAAAACTCCTCCATTTCTGCCTGCATTTGAGCCGGGCGATTCCTGCCAAAGTTTTTGATTGCCTCAAGTTCCCTGTTCATGCCCGATGCGTTTAACCGCCATCTTCTTTGGTCCAGCGAAATTTCGTTTGCTATGGGTTGCATCAGGGCGTTGATTCGCGCTTCTACCCTTGCAGGAGCAAAATATGTGGAAAGCAAAAGCGAAAAGCGATTTATAAAGGCGTTCTTGTAGTTCTCGTTTTGCAGGAGTTTGCGGAGGAGCAGGGTTGAACTCGGCGGGTTGGGGTATTCCGGGCCATCCGGTTTGGTTACAAAGTCCAGCATTTTAACATTTGGAATTTCGTCATAGCCGCCAAAACCGAAATCAGTATCGTATAAAAACCATTTCCACTTTGACGGAGGCGAATTTGTACGCCACCGTTTAAGGTTGTTTGCAGGCCAGTCCTTGTTCAAAAAATAAATTTCGCTGTGCAAATAGCTGGTATAATTATCCAGATCTATTCTCTTTTTCAACTGTTCCAGATTCTCATCGTTCAGAGTATTCGCTTCTACCCACCGCATGATGTCCAGATAGTCCGCATCCGAGCCGCGACTCACCTCGCCGTTGCCCTTTACCAAATCCAGATTGCTTTCGTCTATGCCGTAATTTGTTTCAAAATAATCTCCGTTTGAACGTTCCCGCAAATTGTGAATGCCAAAATACTGTCCGTTATAATACACAATCACGGCGCGTCCCTTTTGATAGTCAATTCCCAAGCCTTCCGTTAGCGAACTCATAAGCATATCGCGAATATAATCCTTGCCGTAGTTTCCTCCGTTGTTCCGCAAAATAAACCATTTGAATGTTCTTACATTCGGGTGTTCGGGGAACAGGGTGTATTTTAAATTCTTTTGCCCGTATCTCTCCCTGAATCCTACGGTTACCGACTTTTTTGGGTTTGCGCGGCTGTAGTTGCCAAAAATTTGCAATCCTGCGGGGTAGTTCCAGGCCAATCTTGCACCGCTTTCAAAAAAATCAATTTGAACGGGAATTTCGGCTTCTTCCCAGTAGTTTGCACCGAAGTAAGGGTAGTTTTTGCTTGCATTAGGGCCTGTTGCGTAAAGCCCTGTTGTGGAATCAAACATGTCTTTTGGATTTACCGCTATGGAAACAAGGGGCAAATCCGGCAATCGCTCGCCTACAATATAGGTTCGCATAACAGGCTCGCTCGGATAGGCTCCGCTTTTGAACGAGATGCAGCGCAGAATTGCGGTTTTTGTGAGGGTGAGCGAGGAGCCGGATTTTAAAGCGCTGTTTTCGTTTGGCAAGGCACCGCTTGTATCGCAGCGAATTGTGCCGGATTCCGTTTCGGGCGGCAATGTGAAAGAGAATTCGTTTTCAAAAAAACCGCTTCTCGGAATGTCGATTGTTGAGGGTGCTTTTGCCTGTCCTTCATAAGATTCGTTTGAATTTGCGGAATTGGGCGTTGGCGGCCTGCTGAACACCCATCCGCCGTTTTCAAAATTTTTGGCAAAGGACAGATCCCTGGTTTCTGCCGGATATGCAATGGAATCTCTGATTTGCTCCAGCGAGTCCAGCAAGAACAATTTTCCGCCGCCTTTTTTAAGTTCAAAGGAAGCGTGAATATTGCCGCCCTGTTTGTGGGCGATTATGGAGTTAAAGGAAAATTTTACGGTTCCGTAATTATTTGAAACATTTGAAAATCTAAGGCCGTAAATATTTGCCAGGTCAGGCAGTTTGCTGTTTGGCGGGAGTTCTATTGAATACAAATCGTTTTCCTGCCCGGAGCCTTTTATCACCGCCGGCCAGGCCTTCCAGTCGTCAATATCGTTTTGAGCAAGGCGAATTTCCAGTTTGGAGTTTTTGCTCAAATAGCCCCTCAGCAAAATCCGGTCTGTCCCGGAAATATCAACCGTATTCGTGTTATTCCAGCCGTTCAATTTAAGCATGATTACCGCGCTAGACCAGTTTAATTCCGGCATATTATCCGTAGTTACAAGGGTACCGGAAAGTCCTGCTGCTCTGGAAAATTTCGATTCCGCCGTGCTGCCGCCCTTGGGTGTTGGAGGCTGGTTTTCACTGTCGGCCCAGTTCCATGCTCCAACCGCATTTTCTATCAAATCAATGCTGTCTTTTGCCGGTTCAAGGTTTGGCTTGTCTCTGCCGGAGAGAAACACTATAAAATAGCTGTGCGGCTGAACCGTTGCTTCTCCAAAAGTCCACAAGGCTCTGTTTGCGTTATCGGTTAAGGAAAATCCCTTGAGATTAACGGCTGTGTCGGCGGGGTTGTAAAATTCCACCCAGCCCGGATCCTTGCCGTATTCGTCCTTATAATTTGCATTGGCGGTGTAAATTTCGCTGAAAATAACCGGAGGATTCCCTGCAAAAACAGGTTTGGGTTCCAATTCGCCCCCCGGCCCCGGGCCATTATTGCCATCGGAACAGGAAATAAAAAAAGGAAACAGAAAAATCCCGATGGTTATGCCTTTAACAGCCACGTGCATGAAAGAACCCCCTTTTAAATATAGAAAATGACGTTTACTATATTTACCTTATGAAAAAGTCTTTGCTTGCCTTGCTTGTTCTTTGCATTGCCGCCTTTGCCCAAAGCTCAAAAAATACGGCCGTTAAATCCTTTACGGACAGCAAAACCGGCAAAAAATACAGGATTATCGACAACGAAGGCCAAAGCTGGTTCATGCAGGATTTGGGAAATTACGCTTGGGATGCCGCAATGAAAGCCTGTCCCTCCGGTTGGCGCTTGCCAAACGATGAAGACTGGAAATCACTGGAAGGCTTTTTGGCAATGTATCCTGAACTCAGGGAGGAGTTCAGAAAGAGCGCAAAAATAAAGGAAGAGGCCTTGCCGGATGAGGGAATCAATGCAAGCAACGGTTATTGGTGGAGTGCCACGGAAGCCGAAGAAATTCCAGACGGCGCCTATTTCCAATTCATGTACCACGGCTACAACGATATGTACAAAGGCTACGATCCCAAAAACGTCGCGCGCGCAGTCCGTTGTGTTCGCCCCTAACTGTGGCATTGCCTTTTAAAGTACTCTATAGTTTGCACCAGTCCTTCTTCCAAATTCACCTTTGGCTCCCAGTTCAGGAATTTTTTTGCCTTGGAAATATCAGGTTTGCGCTGTTTTGGGTCGTCGCTGGGGAGGGGCGCCCTGACTATCCTGCTTTTGCTGCCTGTTAGCTTGATAACCTTTTCTGCCAGTTCCAGAATTGTGAATTCTCCGGGGTTGCCTATGTTTACAGGGCCAATCTCCGGCTGTTCCATCATGCGTAAAATGGCTTCTATTAAATCGCTTGCAAAACAGAAGGAACGCGTTTGCGAGCCATCGCCGTAAACAGTTATGTCCTTGTTTTGAAGAGCCTGCACTATAAAATTTGATACCACCCTGCCGTCATCCCGGTTCATCCTTGGGCCGTAGGTGTTGAAAATTCGCACAATGCGAATATCAACCCTGTTTTGGCGGTGGTAGTCCATGAAAAGGGTTTCGGCAACCCGCTTGCCCTCATCGTAGCAACTGCGAATTCCTATGGGATTTACATTGCCCCAGTATTCCTCCGTTTGCGGATGCACGGTTGGGTCTCCGTAAACCTCGCTAGTGCTAGCCTGCAAAATCCTCGCCTTAACCCTCTTGGCAAGGCCAAGCATATTCACCGAACCGAGCAAGCTGGTTTTAATTGTTTTCACGGGATTATACTGGTAATGCACCGGAGATGCCGGGCAAGCAAGGTTGTAAATTCTATCGACCTCCAGCAAAATGGGCTGCGTAATATCGTGGCGAATCAACTCAAAGCGGGGATTGCCGGCCAAGTGTTCAACATTTTTCTTGCTGCCCGTAAAATAATTGTCAAGGCAAATAACATCATGCCCCTGCTCAATAAGCCGGTCGCACAAGTGCGACCCTAAAAAACCTGCTCCGCCGGTGACTAGTATGCGCATTGCTACACCATCCTGGCCATTAAACCGGCTTCGGCGGCTAAATCTTCTCCTGCAAAAATTTTGCCGTTAAAGGCTACAATGCCGTGCCTGAATTTCTCCAGTTCCGCAACTATTTTAAGGGTATCGCCCGGGCGAACCGCGCGGCGGAATCTACAGGCATCAACGCCCATAAAGGCTGGTCTTTTGCCTTTGGATTCCTCTTCAAATTTCAAATATGCCAAAATGCAACCCGCCTGCGCCATAGCCTCCACCTGCAAAACGCCCGGCATAACCGGGTCGTTCGGGAAATGCCCGGAAAAATATGGCTCGTTAAAGGACACATTTTTAAGGCAGGTGATTTTTACCTTCTCGGCTTCCGGCTCAAAACTCAAAACCCTATCAATCAGCAAAAAAGGATAGCGATGCGGCAAAAGCTGCAAAATCGCAGCATAATCCAGCAGGCAATCCTTAGCCTGCGGTTTGGGCAAGGTTTCTAAAAGAGACATAAAAACTCCAAAAAAGGAAATTTAGAAAATAGCGGCTAGTGAATAGCCGCCAGCCAATTACTTGACTTCTTCCTTTTCCTTATTCTTCTCCTTATTCTTCTCCTTTTTCTTCTTTTCCGTCACATTCATGCCTGGGCGGTGAGCTGCTTTCCAGTCGTTCTGCTCCTCGCTGTGGTTTTTGAAGTAGTCGGCTGTGGACAGGTAAATGGTGCGCTGGCTGTGGTTCAGTTCGGTAACAACGGCCGGAACCTCATCGCCCATTTTAAAGGCCTCGGCCGGGATTTTGATGTAGTCCGTTCCCAGTTTTGAAACGGGAACAAGACCTTCAAAGCCACGATTGAGTTCAAGAACCGCGCCACGTTCAATGAGACGGATTATTTTGCCCTTGACCTCTGCGCCTATCTTGAAATCGTTTTCAACGGAATCCCAAGGATCGTCTTCCAAGTGCTTCATGGAAAGGGAAATGCGGCGGCGCTCGCTGTCAACGGCAAGCACAACACATTCTACCTTGTCGCCTTTCTTGATCATTTCGCTGGGATGCTCCATTTTCTTTATCCAGCTCATGTCGGACACGTGGATNAAGCCGTCAACTCCCTCTTTAATTTCAACGAATGCACCGAATGTGGCAATGGAACGAACCTCGCCCGTGACCTTTGCACCCGGCAAAAGTTCGCTTTCAATGGATTCCCAGGGATCTGTTTCCAACTGCTTTGTGCCAAGGGAAATACGCTCGTTCTCGGCTTCTACCTTTAGAACAACCGCTTCTATCTCCTGCCCAACCGTAAAGAGTTTGTTGGGATGCTGCAAGTGCGCGCTCCAGGACATTTCCGAGACGTGAATCAGGCCTTCCAAGCCGCTTTCAAGTTCAACAAACGCGCCGTAATCGGTAACGGAAACGATTTTGCCCTTGACTTTTGTGCCTTCGGGGTAGCGTTCCGCAACATCCTTCCACGGATGCGGGCGAAGCTGCTTTATGCCAAGAGAGATGCGTTCCTTTTTATCGTTATAATCCAGAATAACAACTTCAACTTCCTGCCCAAGCTGCACGATTTCCTTTGGGTCGTTGATGCGCTTGTAGCTCATATCCGTTATGTGCAGCAGGCCATCCACACCGCCAAGGTCTATGAATGCGCCGAATTCGGTGATGTTCTTTACAATGCCCTTGCGAACCTGATTCTTTTCCAGGGTATCCAGAACATTGCCTCTCTGCTTGTTGCGTTCTTCTTCCAGCACAACACGGCGGCTCACTACAATATTTCTGCGGTCCTTGTTGATCTTGATGATTTTCAAGTCAAATTCCTGCCCTATCATAATATTGATGTCGGGGATCTGGCGAAGGTCTATCTGCGAACCNGGCAAGAATGCCGATATGCCGAACANGTCAACTTCTACNCCGCCTTTTATGCGGCGCGAGAGAGTTCCGCGCACAATATCGCCNCTTTCGTAGGACTCATANACCTGTTTCCAAATTCTGAGAAAATCGGCTTTTTGCTTTGAGAGAACAAAGCGGCCGTCTTCATTTTCAAATTTGTCTATATAGACTTCAATTTTTGAACCTATCTCCAGGGAGTCGCCTTCCTTAAACTCCTCGCGGGGAATTATGCCTTCGGATTTTCCCTTGACATCTACAAAAACTTCCAAATCGTTTACCTGGCGGATTATGCCTTCTATAACGACTTCTTCTTTAAAGTCTTTAAGGGTTTGGTTGTAGGTTTCCAGGGCTTCTGCCGAGACGGTTATGCCCTTGTTTTCCTGTTCTGCGTTCAAGATTTCGTCCAAGTCTTCTTGAGAGCCTGCTTTTAGTATTTGTTTGGACATTGTGACCTTTTGGGTTGCGTTCGGAGAATGTTTGCAGCGCGCCACCTCGCCAACGCTTTGCAAAACTCTCTGAACTTGTTGTTGTATTGTGATATGCGAGGTGTCTATTTCAATTGCGTCTTTTGCCTTGACAAGGGGGGCAATTTCTCTTTTTGAGTCTGCCTCGTCCCTTTCTCTTAAATTTTTTTCCACGCTTTCTAGGGTCTCATCCCCTGCCTTGCCGGTATTTTGCAGTTCCAAGAGCCGCCGCGCAGCCCTTGTTTTGTAATCTGCGGTTAAAAAGAACTTGTATTTGGCATTTGGGAACACCGCCGTTCCTATATCGCGCCCGTCCAGAACGCATGGCTGTTTTGAGCCTATTCCCCTTTGCTGCGCTGTTAGGGCGGCTCTAATGGCCGGAACAGAGCTATACTTGCTAACTACCGCGCTTATTTTGGGGTCTCTGATTTCGCTTTCCCTATTTACGCCGTTTACCAGAACCTGATTGTTTTTGTCAAAGGAAATACGGGCACTTTCCCATTCCCCATTGGTCTCGGCAGCCCAAGCGATGGCTCTGTACATGGCGCCTGTGTCCAGATAGGTGTAGCCTAGCTCCCTGGCTACCATTTTTGCCGTGGTACTCTTGCCGGTGCCGCTCGGACCGTCTATTGCTATAATGTTCTGGGCTTCATTTGCCATAAAGTGGGATAATAAATATAGCAAAATTTTTGGATTTTGTCAAATTTTTGTCAAATTTTTTTAAAAATTTACATTTTTCGGGGTAATACCCTTGACAAAATTCAAAAAAATTGCTATATTTGTTCCAGATGTATAAATTTATCGGCTTATTATTTACCCCCCCCCCCCC
>JGI24698J34947_10001843_pt1 | contig 11307 bp, 9 predicted proteins | sample TergutMp193P3_FD_34947 | JGI IMG/M metagenome (IMG submission 34947)
ACCCTCAGGGGCGGCCTCTCGCTGAGCCTCTCCGGTTTCGGCTTCTGGAGCCACGACATCAGCGGCTTTGAAAGCACCGCGACGGCGGATCTCTTCAAGCGCTGGGTCGCGTTCGGCCTTCTGAGTTCCCACTCAAGGCTGCACGGAAATGCATCGTACAGGGTCCCGTGGAATTTCGACGATGAGGCAAGCGACGTACTTCGCTTTTTCACAGAATTGAAATTCACGCTCATGCCATACCTCTACCGCGCCGCGCTTGAGGCCGCCACGGAGGGCCTGCCCATGATGAGGGCCATGGTCATGGAATTTCCCGATGACCCGGCCTGCGCTCATGCCGACCGCCAGTTTATGCTGGGAAGCAATTTGTTGGCTGCGCCGATTTTCAATGAAAGCGGAACCGTGAGTTACTACCTCCCGGATGGCAAATGGACCAGTCTCATTTCAGGTGAAGTTGTCGAGGGCGGCCGTTGGCAAAACGAAGATCATAATTATTTCAGTCTGCCCCTCCTCGCCAGGCCCAATTCCATATTGGCTTTCGGCAATAACCGCGGCCGTCCCGATTACGATTACGCCGACGGGATCACCTTTCATTTATTTGAGCTGGATGACGGCAAAACAACGGCTTTCGAGTTATGCGACAGCCTCGGAAACATCGGGGGAAACCTGAAAGCAACCCGGTTGAAAAACGAAATCAGCGTCACCGCGGCAGGATTGAAGAAAGCGTGGGCGCTTTGCCTCCGCAACATCCACAGTTATGGCCAAATTACAGGAGCGGACGCAAAAGACAGCAAGGAAGGCCTGCTTCTGACCGCAAGCGGGGGTACAGAGCACATAACGGTAAAGCTGTAAGTAAGCGGTACAACATGAAATCCCGTGACGGTGATTGGCTGCTCAAACAGAAAAAATACGGATACCCGGATATGGTATCCATGTCGTTCAGGACTTCACCGCTGTATTCAATTATTTTTGCCGTTAAAAACATAGTCGACGCGTTATTACCGACGCTTTTAATTTTCATAACCGCCGATTTTCTTAACACCGCGATTCTGGTATATAACAATGAAGCTGGTGTCTCTTCGGTATACAAACCTGTGGCCTGTCTCGCGGCGGCAATGTTGTACGACGCACTGATTGACGTTTTTATGAACCTGATAGAATGTAAGCGGAACATATACTACCGCAAGAAGCTGGTTCCCGAAATGCTCGCGAAATGGGCCCGGCTTGAATACCGCCACATAGAAAATCCCAAGACCGCTGACCTGATAAACCGCGTTTGTCCGCCTATCGCGTGGACCGTATGGGGAATGTATTCCCGAATTTTGGACATAGTGAACCTTGGCGTATTTGTTCTGGGAATAATCATCACATTATTTACGCAGGTGTGGTGGATTGCGGTAACAATGTTGATAGCGAGTATCCCTATTTTATACATAGCCACAAAAGCGGGAAAACAGAGTTATGCCGCGGACAAGGAAATGACGAAAATTGACCGCAGGGTAAACTATCTGTCCGGCGTGATGAAAAGCCGCGACGCCGTTGAAGAACGCAACCTGTACGGTTACACCGGCAGCCTGAACGCACAATTCTCGGAAAAATATGAATTTGCCCGAAAATTCCGGCTTAAAGTATCGCGCTGGAATTTTATCAAGAGCAAAACAGGCGGCGTTGTGACTACCGTATATTCCGTCGGCGCTATGCTCGCCTTGATTCCTCCCGTCGTTGACGGTCGTATTACCATCGGTATGTTTATAGCGTTAATGGTCGCCGTATTCAGGCTAACGGAAAGATTATCATGGGGAGTAAACTGGATAGTTGAGGAAATATCGCGTAACCGGGAACGCTTAAAAGACCTTACGGAATTTATGGCGCTTGACGAGTATGGAGACGCGGCGGCCAAACCGGAAAAAAACATGAGTTTTAATATAATTGAATTCCGAAACGTGAGTTTCACGTATCCGGGAACAGATAAACTCATCCTCGACAAAATTTCGTTCACCATAGAAAACGGCAAACACTATTCATTCGTCGGGGTAAACGGAGCCGGAAAAACAACAATTACAAAATTGATAACCGGGCTTTACGGTAATTTTGAAGGGGAAATAACCATTGACGGGCGCTCTATTCGGGATTTGACACAGGCGGAAATAAAAGGGCTTTCTTCGGTCGTATATCAGGACTTCGCGAAATACTATATATCGCTGTACGACAATATCGCGATAGCAGACCTCGATAACTCCGATAATCGAAAAGATGTTGAAAACGCGCTGGAACTCACGGGGATGTCCGAAGCCGTGGCAAAATTAAAAGATGGCATTGATACTCCGCTTGGAAAAATACTGGAAAACGGCGCGGATATATCGGGCGGTGAATGGCAGCGCGTCGCGATGGCCCGAAGCGTTTTAAGCCCCGCGCCGTTAAAGATCCTCGACGAGCCGACGGCGGCGCTTGACCCGATCGGCGAGAGTATGGTTTACAGTAATTTCGAGCGTATTTCCAGGGGGATGACGACAATATTCATTAGCCACCGCCTCGGTTCAACAAAACTTGCGGACATTATTTACGTTCTTTCGGACGGTAAAATCGCGGAAAGCGGTTCTCATTCCGCTTTGATGGCGGAAAAAGGCGTTTACTGCGAAATGTTCAACTCACAGGCCGAATGGTACACCAGCGAAGATACACAATCCACCGAGACGGCCGTATATGCCTGACGAACGCCCCAGGGTATCATTTTTTAAGGTCGCGGCTTTCGGGTCGAAATTATGGTTTCGGGTTCTTCCGGTATTCTCTATCGCGTTTAACATAGTCGGTATTGCGTATGGCATTTCATTTGGGTTATCCACGTTTGTCACCCAGCAATTCTATGATTCCGTCGCCAATGTCCTGACAAAAAACGAAGCCCTGAGCCATGTATATTTGATGATCGCGGCGTTGGGGCTGACGTTTATCGCCAGGGAGGTATTGGGCGGCGTCAGCAATTTCATGTATGAGGTAGCGTTTACCAAATTGAACGGAGAAACGGCAAAGATAATACACGATAAAATGGCGCGTATCGATCCCGTATGCCTTGAGGATACGAAACTTCATGACGATATCGAGAAAGCTTCCGAGGGGGCGGGAACGGTTTCTTTTATCGTTGGAATAAGCATGATTATTTTTACTTTTTATCTTCCCTATTTTATTTTTATGGGATTTTACCTGCATTACCTGAAACCGCAGTTCGTTATGGCGATTGTTCTCGTATTTATCCCGGTTCTGCTGAGCCAATTACTGCGTACTGGAATTATCGCGAAGTTCGAAGATAAGGCCGCTCCCATAAGACGCCGGTATGATTATTACTACCAGGCCATCACGGACAGACAATACTTTAAAGAAACACGCATACTCGGCGCGTATTCATTTTTTCTGGGACGGTTTCTGGAAAATCTTAAAAACCTCGGCAGGGCAGAGCTGAAAGCAAACAGAAAAACCAATCTGCTGGAATTGTGCGTGGGTTTATTACGCGCCGGAGGCTACGCGGGTATATTGTATATGCTGATATCGGCCTTGCTCGCGGGGGAAATAACGGTGGGTGCTTTCGCGGCGGTTTTTTCTTCGATTGGAATGTTATTCGCCATTATGAATGAAATTATTAAAAGCCATATTGGGAGGATTACTTCCGGTATGGGCAAGGCGCAAAACTTTATCCGTTTTATGGAGATGCCGGAGCGCGCAGGCTCTGACTGCGAGCCCGATTACAATAAAGGGATAATAGCCGATAACATCAGCTTCACCTACCCGAACGCTGAAAATAAAAGCGTGGACAGTGTCTCTGTTGCAATAAAAGCAGGCGAAACAGTCGCCATTGTAGGTGAGAACGGCGCGGGTAAAACCACGCTTGTGCGTTTGTTAATGGGCTTGTATACCCCCACGGAGGGTAAAGTCATAATAAACGGCATGGATACCACCAAAGCGAACAATAGATCAATTTTCTCGCTCTCATCCGGCGTGTTTCAAAAATACCAGCGGTATCAAATGACGCTTGAAGAAAACATACGGATAAGCGACACCGCTGACAAACGTGATATAGATGAAGTAACCGCACAGGCGGGTGTTGACATTAATGACAAGAGTTTCCCCGAAGGATCAGCCACCATGCTGTCAAGGGAGTTCGACGGTGTAGACCTTTCGGGCGGCGAATGGCAGAGGGTAGCCATTGCGAGAGGTTTATACCGCGCCCACAATGTTGTTGTGCTGGACGAACCAACGGCCGCCATCGACCCGATTGAGGAAAGCAGGATATACCGCAAATTCATTGAAATATCGAAGGGCAAAACGTCTATCATCGTGACGCACAGGCTTGGGTCTACAAAAATCGCCGACCGTGTAATCGTGATGGACAAGGGAAAAATAGTTGACACCGGGACGCATTATGAACTGGTAAACAAAAACGGGCTTTACGCGGAAATGTTTAATTCACAGGCAAGCTGGTATGAGGAAAAATAACACTGTTTTACAGAGCCTTCGTTTCTTCCTTTAACCACGCCTTTTCCTCGTCATTCATGAAGGAGCTTAACGTCTCGTAGGTCTTCGCGTGATAGTCATTGAGCCACCTTAGCTCAGCCGGTTCCAGAAGCGACTTGTCGATAGCCCTGTGGTCTATCGGGCAGAACGAAAGCGTCTCGAACTTCATGAACGTGCCGTCGTCGTTCGTGTAGTCCTTCGCGACAAGCAGCGTGTTCTCGGTGCGTATGCCCCACCTGCCCTCCTTATAGACACCCGGCTCGTTAGTCGTTATCATACCCTCTTCCAGCTTGACAAGGCCGGCGGGAGAGGGGTTGTAGCGGATCCCCGGAGGGCTCTCATGCACGTTGAGTACATAGCCGACGCCGTGTCCGGTACCGCACTTGTAGTCCATGCCGTTTTCCCACATCACACCCCTTGCCAGGATATCGAGACTTGCGCCAAACGCGCCGTACAGGAACTTCGCCATCGAAAGGCGAATCACGGATCTCAGGGTGAGTGTGAAGTCTTTCTTCATTTCGTCGTTAATCTCGCCGAGGACGATCGTGCGCGTAATGTCGGTAGTGCCGTCGTAGTAATGGCCGCCTGTATCAACGAGCAGGAAACCTTCCGGCTTAAGCTTCGCGCTCTCACCCTTAACCGGGTGGTAGTGCATCAGGGCCGCGTTTTCCTTGTAGGCCGCGATGGTAGAAAACGAAGGGCCGAGGACATTCCCGCCGCTCTTGCGGAATTCGTGCACCTTGTCGTGAATGTCGGCTTCTTCAATGTCTTCGCTATGAACGGCTTCCTTTACCCACTTAATAAACTTCGCAACGGCGGCGCAGTCCCTGGCGTAGCAGCGTCTCAGGTTCTCAAGCTCCACGCTGTTTTTTTGCGCCTTGAGATGAGCGGTAATTTCCGGCCCCTCAAAAACCGTGAGGCTTTCGGGGATTGATTCCAGAAGCCTCGCGCTTGTCCTATTGGGATCGACAAAAATATTTCCCACAGCCTTATACGATTTTAGGAAAGGCAGAATTTCGTCATAATCTTTAATCTGTACGCCGTCTTTAACAAGGACAGCTTTGAGTTCCCCCAGCTTCCCTTCATCAATAAAAAGAAACGAATCGGTTTTTGTGACAAAAGCGTACGCGTAATTGGCGGGCAGGACATCGGTGTCGGTTCCACGTAAGTTGAAGAGCCAGGCTATGTCGTCAAGCGAGGAAATGAGGTAGCAATCGGCCCCCTCGGTTTTCATTTTCTCCCTCACGTCGGCGAGCTTCTCGGGGCGGGTTTTGCCGGCGAATTTGGCATCATGCTCAAAAGCTTTTCCCTTCGGCAAAGCCGGCCGGTCTTTCCAAATTTCGCTTAACAGATCGAGATCGAGCCTCGTGCCGAATTTCTTCTTCTTGAACTCTTTCTGAAACGTTCTGTTAAGTTCTACCGATATGGTACGGCCGTCAATGCCGATGACGGCTTTTTCGGGAAGATTATCCCTCACCCATTCCTGGACAGACGGAACCCCGTCAAGTCCCATCTTTTGAAGCGTGATGGTCGAGCCCTGGAGCTGATCCCTCGCCTGGATGTAATACCTGCCGTCAGCCCAAAGATGGGCCTCGTCTTTGGTTACGACAAGACTGCCCGCCGACCCGGTAAAGCCCGAAAGCCAGGCGCGGCATTGCCAGTATTCGGGCAGATATTCGGTCCCGTGGGCGTCCGAGGTAAGAACGATGTAAGCGTCAACTCCCTCCCGCTTCATGACCGATCTCAGAGCCGACAATTTCTCGACGCAATTCATTTGAAACCTCCGTTATACGACACGAGCACCGCTGCGTTACTTCCTGAACTGTAGAGAATCCAACGTGCTTTCCCCGCGGACATAGGTGAACCAGACTTCCCCCCTCTCGGCATTTTCCCTGAGAACCCTGTAGAACGAGGGCAGGTCTCTTACAGTGGTATTATTTATGGCGGTGATCCTGTCGCCCCGTTGAAGGCCGATAATTCTCGCGGGCGTTCCGTTTTCTACCTGAGTGACATACAGGCCCTGTGCGTTCCTGTCCAGGTCCAGAGTGTCGCGCAGTTCGTCAGTAAGGGCAACCACGTTGACGCCCGGCCAGAGTTTAGCGCTGTCACTGGACACCGTATCGTTTCTGGTTTCGATTTGGACGGTAAAATCCCTTGAGGCTCCGTCCCTTAAAACCGTCAAGACCGCCCTGTCGCCCGGCCTGATATTCCCTATCATCTGGGTCAGGTAGTTAGTCCCCCTCACTACCCTTCCGTCGACATGGGTAATAAAATCGCCGGGGCTGATTCCGGCCTTGTCCGCGGGCGAGCCAATGAACACGTGGATCGCCAAAGAGCCGCTCCTGCCCGCAAGACCCATGGCCTGAAGCATTTCCCGGTTCGCGTCGGTGAGGGACACGCCCAGCCAGCCGTCGCTGACGGTGCCGGATCGTATAATTTCATCTATTACCCGTTTGGCGTTATTTATGGGAATGGCGAAGCCGAGACCGACAGAACCGCCGCCCGCGTTGCTGGCTATCCACGTGTTAATGCCGATAACCTCTCCCCGGATGTTTACCAACGGCCCGCCGGAATTCCCCTGGTTAATCGAGGCGTCGGTCTGGATAAAATCGTTGATATTGCCGCTGGGGCCGCCGGTGCGCCCCACCGCGCTCACGATGCCCATCGTTACCGAAAAAGCGAACTGCTCGCCAAGGGGGTTCCCCATGGCAATTGCCCAGTCGCCGACCTTGACATTGTCCGAATCCCCCAGGTCAGCGGTGGGGAAGGTATCCTGAGTCCTAAAGGAGATAATCGCGAGATCACGGCGGCTGTCTGTACCGATCAGTTCCGCACTATATTCCTTTCCGTCCCTGACCACCGCGTTAATTTCACTTGCGCCCTCCACCACGTGGTTGTTGGTAAGCACATAGTAGACATCTCCGGCGTGCCTGACGATTATGCCGGAGCCCATACTCCGGGAACGGTACTCCCTGTCCTGACCATCGTTCCCCTCCCCCCTTGGACCAAAGAAGAAATCCCAGGGAATGCCGTTGTAGTTCTGGGCCTGCCTCCGCTGTACAGTAACGGTGGTGACCTCAATAACAGAAGGCAGCACCTTATCCGAGACCGCGTTAAAAGCAGTCTGAAGCCCCTCCACGACGGCCAGGGCATCCTGTGGGATAATCACATTGGAAGGCCTTTCCTGGGCCTTGGCCACAATTCCGTTTCCGGGACCGGTACACGAGAACGAAATAAACGCGAGGAAAAAACCGAAAATTATCCCGACAAGAACAAGATTGAAAATAAAAAAGCTTCTTGAAGAAAGTCTTTTCTCTAGATCCATAATTATTACTCCTATTGGCAACGCTACTGTTTACTATAATAAATTCTGTTAAGAACGGATAGTTACAAGTGATTTACTATTCTCCGCAGACAGGTTCCGTCAGTATTTCCGTGTGATCCTTAAAAATCGCGATGGTGTGTTCCCAGTGGGCGGAGAGGCCGCTGTCGGCGGTAACCACTGTCCAGCCGTCATTGAGGATCTCCACTTCCGCGCTTCCGTCGTTGATCATGGGCTCAATGGCCAGAACCATGCCGCCTGAGAGCCTGGGGTTTGGCCCCTTGGGAACGTTTGATACCTGCGGGTCTTCATGAAGGGCCAACCCGACGCCGTGCCCGCAGAACTTGTGTACCACCCCGAAGCCAGCCTCCAGGGCATGAGCTTGAACGGCCCGGGATATCGAGAGAAGACGGTCGCCCGCCTTTGCCGCCTCAATTCCGGCGTAAAGGCACTCCCGCGTGACGGTGTTCAGCCTGTGGGCTTCGGGGCTAACATTACCCGCTTCCAGGGTAATGGCCTGATCGCTTACATAGCCGTCGAGGATTATGCCGCAGTCCAGGGACACGAGGTCCCCGTTGACAATTTTACGCTTTGAAGGGATGCCGTGGATGACCTCTTCGTTAAGCGAAATACAGATTGCCGCGGGATAGGGATTCCTCTTGTGGCCCTCCCCCAGAAAGGCGGGACGGCCTCCGGCCTTCTTTATCCAGCCCTGAACCCACTTGTCAATCTCTATGGTTTGGACGCCGGGCTTTACCAGGGGGATTAACTCGGTGTACATGGCCGAAAGCATGCGGCAGGATCTGCGTATGCCCTCTATCTGCTTTGCGTTTTTGAGCCTTATCATGCTAAACCTTGAGCCGCCTTCTCAACCTTTTTGTGCTTGGAAGGGATGAGTCTCTTTTCAGGGCTTCCCGAAAGGCCTTCTCCGCGCCGCCCAATTCCCCAATGGCCAAAAGAGTCTCGGCGATGGAACGAAGCCACCTGGCCTCGTCCCTTGGCGAAAAACCAAGTGCGAGCATGACCTCGAGGCATTCCACGTAGGTTTCCGGCTCCACCGCCTGCCGCAGGCGCAGCCTTACCACCCTGTGCAGAAAGGCTTCCACCTCTTCCATAAAGTGCCTGAAATACGGCCGCCTTCTTTCCTCGCGGACAAGGTTCACCAAAAGAACAAAAACTTCGTAGTAAAGGCCGCGTTTGTCCAGTTCCTCCGCGAGTATATAGGTGCAGTCCATCCAGTCTTCACGGTCAAGGTACTTTTCAAGGGCGAAGTCCAACCCGCCCCATTCCTGCCATATCGAGAGGGCTTCTTCTTCCTCAAGATGCAGGAGTTCGAAGAAGACCAACTTCGCCTGGCTGGAGGGATCGTCCTTGCGCTCCCGCAGAAACGTGCGGTAGTCAAAGCGGTATTTGCCCGCGAACCTGTCGTAGGCCCTGTCGTATTCGAAGCGGCGGTTCCGGTCCGAAAGCGTCTGGTACGCGGCGAGGAGCTTCCTCATCTCCCCCGCGCCTTTCTCCCCGGCTATGTCCGGGTGGAGCTGTTTAGCCAGCTCCCGAAACGCTTTCTTTATATCCTCGGTTGAAGCGTTTCTGTCGACTTCAAGGAGCTCATAGTAATTATTCATAACGACGCCTAAGCGCCAACGCGTTTACCGAGGGCTTCGGCATGGGGAGCGGAAAGGATTATCTCGCTCCAGTTTATCGACATGCCTTCTTTTTCCATTGCCTTCATCAAAAGGTGTAAAGCTTTGTTGATAAAAAAAGGGCCCCTTTTCTTTAAAAAAGCCGCGCTTTTCTTCCCGACGAGGCCGCTTCCCGCGCCAAGGACCTTCGACAGCGCCTCGGGCATTTTCCCGCCCCAGGCGGAAGCCGGCTCGGCGCAGACGGCGATGTACTCGTAACCGGGGAGGCGGAAACCGTCCTCGGTCCAGGCGTCAAGTACATCCACGCGGTGCCCCATGGACTCCATGCCCTTTGCCAGTGCTTTCACATAATCGGGAATGCCTTTACGCTGGGAGGGAACACTGACCACGACGATTCTCATATTCTTTTCCTTTAAAATCAGGATTGCTTGTAAAGCAGATCTATGCCCGGTTCTTTCGCGAGGAGCACCGAACACTTGGCGTTTATCATTATTTCCCGGTGTTCGTGGGAGAATATCTCCCTGGTGCCGCGGTCCTTTTCCCAGCCCCCCAAAACAATCAGGTCGGCCTTTTTCTCCTCGGCCACGGCAAGAATCTCCGTGTACACCGCGCCCCGGCGCAGCTCCCGTTCAATTTTAATGCCCTTCGCGTGGGCCAGCTCGTTCACGAAGGAAAGATACCGCTCCCCGTTGACCTCAAGGCTCTTTTCATATTCCTGGCTTTCTTCCTGGATGAATATTTTGCTCAGGGTAAGCTGCCGGATAGTGGCGGTGTCCACCACATAAACAGCCGAAAGCCGGCACCGGTATGTTTTCGCCATGACAATGGCATACTTCGCCGCGGAAATCGACGCGTCTGAACCGCTCACGGCAACGACAATATTAGAAAAAAGCGGCTTACTCATTATACCCCACCCACCCCTTTCTTTTTAAGCAGCTTGCTGGTGAAGAAGGCGTCCCTGTCCCTCTCCTCAAGCGACGATTCTATGTAAGCCTTGGTCTCCCTGGCGCCGGGGATGACCATCTTCTCAAGCGCGTTTACCCGCCGCTGGGTCTTGCGGACTTCACGCGCCAGCCGCCACACGATAGTCCTGACCGTCGCCAGTTCCGTCAGGATCTTCAGCAACTCGAAGAATTCTATCACGGTTTCATCACATTCCGCAAATGAATTCACAGGGGAATACTTCAATTCCACCCCAGGCAGCCTGACTTCAAGCCCCAAAAGGTTCATCCCCGCGACAAAAACCCTCTTTTCGGTCAGTTCATACCTGTAGCGTATGCCGCGGGAAAGGTTATCCGCCCGTTCCCTGCCGACGGTAACGAGCATCTGCTTGAGGCACGGATACGCCGTGGCTATCTTCAAATCCACCTCTTTCTCAATCATCTTGACCTGCTCGACCTTGCGCATCAGCTCCATGATGAGTATTTCCCGCTTCTGCTCCAAAAGCTCGTAGCCCTCAAGGGCGGTATTAAGCCGTTCCTTGACTTTTATGAGGTTGCTCTTGGTTGGGGCAATGTTTTCCCGTGCCATTCCATCAAATCCTGAACTAATATAGTAACGGATTGAAGGCTATTTCGCAAGAAAAAAGAGCAAAAACGAGGGAAATTTTACCACGAACGGCACGAACGGAAGAAAAAGGAATAGCATCGCACGGGGCACACGGAGGAACGGGGGACACGGGGGAAGAAGGCTTCTTCCACCTCTGGAATTGCGAGAGCTTACTGGTGTAGGAAACACCCATTGGGACAGCTTGGCGTGCTACGATAATGCTCTGCCGCGTGACCTGACCACGTCAGTGGGCAGATCACGCCGCGTCGATAAGGCCACGCCACTGCTGTCCCA
>JGI24698J34947_10001844_pt1 | contig 11306 bp, 6 predicted proteins | sample TergutMp193P3_FD_34947 | JGI IMG/M metagenome (IMG submission 34947)
TGCACATTGCCAATTCCTATGCCCGCGAAGCCGGCGTGCGTAATTTTGAAAAAAATCTTGACAAAATTCACCGCAAGCTGGCAAAGCAGATAGTGGAAGCCGCCGAAACGGCCGCTGCCGGAGCTGCCGCCGCTAACGCCCCGGCAGAGCCCGCGCAATTTTCGCAATTTTCAATCGACAAAAAACTCATCGAAAAACATTTGGGCAAGCCGATCTTCCCCGAAGGCGATATTAAGATGGCCGACCGTCCCGGTATGTCGGTGGGACTTGCATGGACCAGCATGGGCGGCGACACGCTGGTCATTGAGGCAACCTCAATTCCGGGCAAGGAGGGGCTGACCCTCACCGGCAAGATGGGCGACATCATGAAGGAAAGCGCCACTATTGCCATGACCGTTGCGCGCAAGCTGGCCGTGGAACGTTACAGCGTAGCCCAGGACTGGTTTGATCTGAACCACATCCACCTGCACATTCCCGAAGGCGCAACGCCCAAAGACGGCCCCTCGGCGGGAATAACCATGGCGACGGCGCTGCTCTCGCTGGTGCGCGAACAGATCGTTACCGAGCGGCTGGTCATGACCGGCGAACTTTCCCTGACCGGCCAGGTACTGCCCATCGGCGGCCTCAAGGAAAAAACCATCGCCGCCCAGCGCAACCGCGCCCGCCACATCATCATCCCCAAACAAAACGAACGCGACCTGGACGAAATCCCCGACCACGTGAAAAAAAATATCACCTTCCACCCCGTAGAACGCTTTGAAGAAGTGCTGGCTCTGGCGCTGCCGGATTAAGCGATTTATCACTAAAATTTCACCACGGAGTACACGGAGTTTCACGGAGTTTTAAGAGAGAGAGGAAGGATCAACGAATTACGCGAATAATGAATGTAATTATTTTTTTTTATTTATTCGTGTAATTCGGTGACTCTTTCTTCTTCTTCTTTTTCTTCCTTCCTCCGTGTACTCCGTGGTTAATTATTCAGATACTTATTTGCAATAGGGTCGTGCGGGTCGAGTTCAAGTACGGTACGGAAGAAGGCGGCGGCTTCATCGGCGCTGCCGTTTTTCAGGGCGAGTACGCCGAGGTTGGAAATTATTTTGATATTTTCGGGGTCGTCGTGCAGGGCGGCTTCCAGTTCGCGGCGGGCGCCCCGCAAATCGCCCGACTCCATCAGGCAGATGGCGAGTTCGTTGCGGGTGTCGCTGCCATCGCCGCCCAGTTCAACGGCTTTGGCGAAAGCGGCGGCGCCGTCTTGCCAGCGTTCCAGACGGCGCAGGGCCCAGCCCAGCACGAACCAGCCGTTCCATACCGACGGACGCTTTTCAATAAAATCGCGGATGCTTCTCATTCCCGCTTCTTCGTTTCCCTGCTGAATAAGCGCATATGCCCCGGTAAAACTTTCATCTTCAAGGCCGCTGTGTTCTATATCTTCGATAATGGATTTTGCCCGCTCTGCTTTTTCGCTGTCCTCTGAAATGGTGACGTATAACGAAAAACATTCTCTGGCGCGGCGAAAGTTCTTTCGTTCAAGGTAGAAAAAACCCGCGTTAAACGATATGTCGGGGAAAGGCGGGTCCAGTGTCATGGCTGTTGTATACGCGGCCTCGGCGGCCTCGAATGCGGCCACGGCTCCGGCTTCGCTGCGCCGCTCCAGCGCGGACGCCTGCTCTTCCATAACCAGCGCGCGGTTAAGCAGCACCGCGGGCGATGAGGGGTTGAAGCCCCGCAGGGTGTCGAGTATTTCCAGCGCAAGATCGAATTCGCCGCTTTGGGCCTTGAGAATTGCCGCCTCGCTTAACTCGCCCAAAATCATGGGCCGTACCGCCAGAACAAAATGACGGTAGTAATCAATCCATTCGCTGTTTTCCTTACCCTCTGAAATGACGACTAACATCCCCGAAATAATCATCTCCCATGAAAGTTCCGCAAGGTTGAGCTCTTCTTCGCCGTCGGGAATTTCAACGGGCAGGGGAATGTCGGGATTAACGCCTTCCTGATCGCGCAGGCTGTCGGGAACTGCAAGGAAAATCAATTTGTTGTGCCGTTTGTCTGACATGGGTTTGCGGCTTAAGCGGAGCCTTCGCTGTCCTGGGAACGGCTTTCCGCCCTTACGGTATTGAGGAATTCGTTGATCCGTATCTTGTAACCCATGGGGACGGACGCTTCGTCGTACTGCATGGCAAGCGCTATCATTTCCTTTTTCCCCTCAACATTGTCCGAACGGATAAATTTACCCTTAACCAGAAAACTCTCCCGGGGGTCATCAAAGTCAAAACGCAGGGCGGTTTCCTTGTCAACCAGAAACTTGGCAACGCCCATCATGATTACCTTTGCGTTCGAGAAGGACATTTCCCGCAGAATACAGCGGCGGGGCACTCCCTGGATGAAGCACGCGGTCTCTTTTGAGAGTATTTTAAGATACCGCTGGTTTTCGGGGGTAACAGGCACCCGTTCGTCCTTGCGCTTGGTTGAACTGACATTGGCGTCCAGAATACGGCCCAAAATCTCTATCAAATCATCGGGCGGGCGCTGGGTGAACTGGATGGACAATAGGGAAATTTCCTTGGAATTTTTATAGGGAACCGAACCCAGCACCTTGCCAGCCACGAAAAATGTTACCGGAACTTCCGTTTCCAGGCTTTTGAAGCAGAATCGCAGACTTATCAGGTTGTTGGCCTGGTTGATTTTATTCATCAAATCGGACTTGATATTGGCGACGACCTTCGCCCCTTGAAAGGAGGTGGCAAATAAAAAACAGGGCCAAAAGTCGCTTCCGCACTTCAGATGCACCTGTTCCGTAATCAGGCCGGTCACCTGAATCATCTCTTTTGAGAAAGTAACGTCTATATTCTTGTAACGCTCATAGAATGCAGCGATTCTTTGCGCAGTTAAAATACCCATGCTCAACTCAAATTATAGCGAATTTTGGGCCGATAAGTCAAGACCCCTGGCGGGAACCCAGATAAAAGGTCAATTTTTTCATAACATCGTCCATATTGAGCGGTTTTCCCACATGATCATTCATGCCCGCCGCAAGGCATTTCTCAATATCCTCCCGAAATACGTTGGCAGTCATGGCAATTATAGGAACTTTTGGGGCATTGGGCAGATTTAGCGCCCGTATCCGGCGTGTGGCTTCAAAACCGTCCATTTCGGGCATTTGTATATCCATGAAGATCAGGTCGTACCGGCCGCCCTGATCGGTGAATTTTTGCACCGCTTCCGTGCCGTTTACCGCGCAGTCTATCTCAATCTGCAGGGGTTTGAGCAGTTCCAGCACAATTTCGCGGTTAATCTCCACATCTTCGGCCAGCAAAAGGCGGCGGCCCGGAAAGGTCGCGGCTGTGGCCGGTTCGTCCTGCGGGGAGCTATCGGCTTCAATATGCTGGTCCCGGCTGCCCCGTGCCTTAATCGTGAAAAAGAACGACGCGCCCTGCCCCAGTTCCGACTCGATCCATATTTTGCCGTTCATCAGTTCAACGATGCGCTTGGAAATCGCCAGNCCCAGGCCGGTCCCGCCGTATTTGCGCGACGTGCTGCTTTCGGCCTGTTCAAACGAGGTAAACAGGCGGCNTCTTTGNTCGGGGCTGATCCCGATGCCCGTATCCTTCACCATAAATTTGAGCGTGTACATATCGTCCTGCGCATCTTCCAAACGCGCGTCCAGATGAATTGAGCCTTCTTCCGGCGTAAATTTTACCGCATTGGACAGGAGGTTTGCGATAACCTGCGCCAGCCGCTGCTCGTCGCCGGTCAGGAACGGGGGAATATCCTTGTCAAGATACATGGTAAATTTTTGCCGCTTTTCATTTATCGGGAAGCTGATAATACTGGTTACTTTTTGCAGCAGTTTTTCAAGGTTGAATTCCGCGGCGGTTAGTTCAAACTTACCGGCTTCTATTTTTGACATTTCAAGAATATCATTGATGATGCCCAAAAGGTGGTTGGCGGCGCCGTCAATCTTTTCAAAAGCGTAATTTTTCTTTTCCAAGGCGTTAGCCCCGTCAGCCGTTTTGCCGATCATGGTCATACCGATAATGGCGTTCATGGGTGTACGAATCTCGTGGCTCATATTCGAGAGGAAGTTGGTTTTGGCGAGGCTTGCCGCCTGGGCTTTTTCCAGCGCCGACTCCAGCTCTATGGCGGTGATGTGCAGGTTAACCGTGGTCTCGTTGCGCAGCAGGGCGTTGGCTACCAGCAGGCTTGCGGAGCGGAGTATTGTTTCCTCGTTTTCGGAAAAAAAACGTTCACGGTGGCAGTCGTCAAAACCGACAAAGCCCCAGAATTGGCCCTGCAAAACCACCGGCACGATCAGAATGGACAGTATCCCCTGGGGCGATAACTGCGCCTGTTCGCTGGAGGACAGATGGCGGACCAGACTGTTGATGCAGCGCCCGTTTGACAGCGTTGCATCCCAGCCGGGAAGCTCATCGTAGGGTATATCCACGGTGTATGCGCTGCCGTCCTGCGGCTGCGCGCCTCCCGACCATTCGTACAACTGGGTACAGTAGAGTCTGCCGTTTTCGGTATGGTTTTTCCAGATATACGCGCGATCGGCGCTGACCGTTTTTGCTAGCATCGCCAGACACTGCCACAGGTTAATCGTAAAATCTTCGATCTGTGAATGCAGCAGAATGGTCGCCACCTGATTGACCGTTTGCAGCATGGCGTCCCGCAGTTCAAGTTTGTCCCGCGCTTCCTGTATGGTGTGCGCAAGTTCGCCGATTTCATCGGCGCGGTTATGGCCATAAATTTCGCCGACGCCTGTTTTGGCTTCCGATACGCTTTTTGCTAACTGATTCAACGGAACAAACACCAGCCGGTGCATCAAAATACTGCCGGCTATCATATACAGCACAAACGCGAACAACAGGACAATCAACAGCGGGTACAGTTTGGCAATGCTGAACAGCGACCGGTTGTTGAAGAACGTTACCGCCGACCAATCCGTGCCGTAAATGGGCGCGATAGACACATACCCCCAGGGGCCCTGGCCCCAATGGCCTTTCAGTCTGATAACTTCGGGACGCATTTGCCGGTCAAAGTGGCCGTCGATTTTTTCCATGTATGCGTCAATTGCCTGGGTAAACAACGGGTTGGAACTTGCCTCGTGAATATGATGCTCGGTTTCTTCGGCGTGCAGTTCGTAATAGGTGCTGTCCATTTGAATAAAGCCGTCTTTGTTAATCACATACCCTTTTACGTTGTTGATATCGTACTGACCATACATATCGGCAAGCACCGTTTCAATGCTCAGGCCGGAACAAAAAATCCCGACAAAGTTGTCGCCGTCAAAAACTTTATGATTGATCCACAAACGCCACCTTTGGGAAAATTTGTCTATGTCGATATTCAGGACATATTCATTCTCGGCGGCCATACATTCATAATACCAGGCGTTATCCGGATTCTGCGGGTCAAGTTTGTCATAGGGGACAAATTCGTCAAGCGATGCCCCGGCGTTAATTGAGAATTCATTTAATGATCCGTAGATGCCAAAGTACAGCTCTACGCTTTGCAAAAGGTGGGCATAGTCCATCATCTCGTTATAAGCGGTGAGTTTTTTTTCCTGATTCTCCTCGTCGGCAAACCAGCTGGTAACGGCTTTTGAGCGGGACACTTTTTGCACCAAGGCAAGGTCCCGGCTGATATAGGCGTTGAACTTTTCAACCGATTCTATCGAATAAAAACGGGCGAGATTTCTTGAGGCGTCGCCGGTTATACCCGTGATCAGCGCGGTGGCCATGATGGTAATGACGATAAGAATCAGCGCGAGCAGCAGCGTATTGATAAGGCGTACGTGCGTAACCAGTCTGTTTTTCACATACTGCCCTACCGGTTTCATTATAGTACCTGATTATAGCGGTTAAAAGGGGAACTGTCAATGTTGCACAAAATACGCTAAAATGGCGGTATGGAAAAAAGGCTTTTCCTGGCTGTAGTAATCCCCGTCCTCTGGTTCGCGGGGTGCGCACGGGAAGGGGCGGTCGATTCGGTTTCGGGAGCCACCGCGCGCAGGGGGCCGCCGGCGCCGGTTCTGCTGGAACGCTTTATGCCCGGGGCAATGGCCGACGGCATGGTTAAAATCGCCGTGCTGGTCAACCGGGAAGAGGGGGATGATTCCCGCCAGTTTATCGAAGGCTGCGTCGCCGAGGGGCGGTCCATGGGTTTTACCGTGGATTCCTTTGTTTCAGGCGCGGACGAACAGCGGTGCCGGGAACTTGCCGCCGGTATCGTGCAGGCCGATTATGACGGGCTTGTTTTTTCCTATGGCGATGTGGGCTTTTCCTACGACCTGCTCAAGCCCGCCGCCGAAAAAGGCATGCGCATCGTCACCTTTGAGGCGCTCCCGTACCGCGACGGCAAGTCGATTGACGGCCTTGTCGCCACTTTTCAGGATGATTACCGCCTTGCCCGCCTGAGTCTTGAAACGCTGCTTTCTTATACGCAGGGCGGGGATACGCGAAGCAACGAGGGCCGTCCGGCGCGGGTTATCCGTGTCAGCTGCGATTCGGGCGTAACGTTTCTCGATCGCCGCGCCTGGGAATTTGATCGATTGAAGGACGAGGGAAAAATTCAGGAAGCCGCGCTGGTCAGGCTGGGCAATCTGGAAAACCCCCGCAGCGCGGCGTGGGAAGCCCTTGCCGCAATTTTGCCGCGGTTCCCCCATGGATCGGTTGACGCCGTGTGGGTTCCCTGGGATGAATTTGCTGTGGGCTGCGCCGAGGCGCTTGCCGCGGCAGGCAGGCAGGACATTAAGCTGTTCAGCATCGGCATTTCCACCGATGATATGCGCCTTATGCAGCGCCACGCGGATATATGGATCGCCAATACCGCCGTTGATCCCAAACTTGCCGGTACGGTCACGATGCGCATTATCGCCGCCCGCCTTGCCGGTGAAACCCTGGCCGATACCTTTTCCTTTGACCCGCAGTTGGTAAAAACAGCGGATCTGAGCCGCGCGGTCAACATGGCGAATATCGCGGCGTTGGTGCCGGATTGGGGCGACGGGAGAGGGCTCTTTGATCACTATCAATGGATGGATGATGTAAAAACGGCGGAGGGCAAATATTTTAGAATCGCGCCGCCCGGGTCACCGCCCAAGGTGGGGCCATGAAGATAAAAACCCGCATTCTGATACAAACCCTCAGCGCGTCCGGCGCGCTTATCCTTATCCTCGGCGCGGTGTTTTTCCTCGCCGTTGCCGGTATCAGAAAGGCGGCGCTTGCCAATTCCAACGAGCTGGGGGACAGCGCCGCCGTTGCCGGCGCACACGCGCTGGAAGTGCAATTAAGCGAAAAGATCAGCCGCATTGCCCAGGACGCGGCGCTGATACTGGATGAACGCCTGCGCAAAATTGAAAACCATACCCGCATGACCGCCGATATTGCCGGCTCAATTTATACCACGCGGCAGGGCTGGAGCCCAAAACCGTTACCCCGCGTCAGGGCGGGAGATATTCCGCCGCCCCAGCCGTATCTGTACATCGTGCCGGGCGTTGATTATTCCCGCGTACGCGCCGAAGCGGAACTGGCGGGAAACGTCAGCGAGATACTCAGGCAGATCACGGTGATTGACCGCGGCATCGCCACCAGCACCATCGGCGGCGAATCGGGCTTTGTTATCGCCATGGACGCGAACCCGTGGCTGCTGGTGGATTTTGATCCGCGCACTTTTGGCTGGTATCGCGGGGCCGTTGCCGCCGACACGTTGGCTGCGGGCAATGTGTACTGGAACGATGTATACGAGGACCACCGGGGCAGAGGGCCGGCAATCACCTGCGCCGTTCCTTTCTATGAACAGCAGCAGCCGGCGGGGGGCCGCGTGCTCAGGGGCGTCGCCCGCAGTACGGTTATGCTCTCCGAACTTTCGCGGATCATCGATTCCGCCGGACTGGGAAGAGCCGGACAGCTTTTTATTCTGAACAATGAGGGCGTAAAAATTTATTCGTCGGACGGCGTTGATATCGCCGTGGGGGAGGGGGGGGGTATCACCGGAGAAAATTTTTTGGAGAGCGACAATCCGCGTCTGCGCGGCCTGGGCCTGAGTATGACGCTGGGCGCGTCCGGCATGACCGAACTTGAAATGGACGGGGTGCCCGTTTATACCGCCTACGCCCCCGTTCAGACTCTGGGCTGGAGTCTGGCCGTCGCGGTTTCCGTTCAGGAAGTATCCGCTTCGGCTTTCCTCATTGAAAACCAGATATGGCGGATCACCGACAGCGCCACGGCGGCGATAGACCGCTACATTTTTCTGCTGGCGGCGTTTATCGCCCTGCTGCTGCTGTTAACCGTCATGGGCATTGCCGTTTTTGCCGTCCGCTTTACGCAGGCCATTGCCGGCCCGATACTCGCGCTGAATGGCGGCGTGCACGAAGTTGCGGCGGGCAATCTGGAACGCGAAGTTATCGTTAAGACCGGCGACGAACTTGAACAGCTTGCCGCTTCTTTTAACATGATGACCGCGCAGCTGCGCAAACATATCGCGGAAATCGCCCGCGCCACCGCGGAACGCCAGCGCATAGATACCGAACTGGAGATAGCCACCCGTATTCAGATGAGCATGCTCCCCGGCGATTTCCCCCCGTTCCGGGGCAGAAAAAACGAATTTGACCTGTACGCGCAGGTACACCCCGCCCGTGAAGTGGGCGGTGATTTTTACGATTTCTTTTTTATTGATGATGATCACTTTGCCGTTGTGGTCGCCGATGTTTCGGGCAAGGGAGTGCCGGCGGCGCTGTTCATGGCAATCACCAAGACGATCATCAAGAACCGCCTGCAAAGCGGGGAAGACCCGGCCCTGGCGCTGGAAATTATCAATCATCAACTTTGTGACAATAATATTATGGATATGTTCGTTACCGTGTGGCTGTGTATACTGGAAATTTCATCTAACAAACTGGTGTACGTTAACGCCGGTCATAATCAGCCGCTGATAGGACGGAGAGGCCAGGGCGGCCAGGGACACCCTGCCTTTACCTTTCTGGTTTCGCCGCCCGATCTGCCCCTTGCGGGAATGGACGATAGCCGCTACCACGGCCGCGAGATGCAGCTTAACGGCGGCGATATGCTGTTTTTGTACACGGACGGCATTGTCGAGGCGGCGGATGCAGGCGGCGCGCTGTACGGCAAGGAACGGCTGCGCAGCTTTCTCAACGCCAACACCGCCGGCTCGTTAAACGACATGCTTCCCCGCCTGCGCGCCGATATAGCGGCCTATGCCGGCGGGGCGGAGCAGTCGGACGATATTACCATGCTGGCTATCCGCATTACCGGCGGGGAGCCTTCAGCGCAGACCATCACGCTGAAAGCCGCCGTCGCCGAATTGGACGCGCTGACCGCCTTTCTCTATCGGGCGGGGCTTGATGCCGGCGGCTGCCCCGATCACACCCGGGGCCAGATAGAACTTGCCGCCGAGGAAATATTTGTCAACATCGCCCATTATGCGTATAACGAAGAGGGCGGGGAGGTAACGGTTGACTGCCGCCTTGAACCGTCGCCGGGGGGCAAGACCATGACCCTGACTTTCCGCGACCGGGGACGCGCCTTCAACCCGCTGGAGCATGACGAACCCGATATCAGCCTGCCCCTGGAAGAGCGGGAGCCGGGGGGCCTGGGCTTATTGATTGTCAAGAAAACAATGGATACAATACAGTATAGCCGTGAAGATGGAGAAACCAACCGTCTGGAATTCAGCAAATCATGGCAAGAGGAGCGAAAATGACCATAGAACATACGAAGACCAGCAAATCGACGGTGGAACTGACTCTGACCGGACGGCTTGATACCGCGAACGCCCCCCTGCTGGAACAGAAGATAAAGCAATGGGGAGATGAGATAACGGAACTAACGCTTGATTTTTCAGGGTTGGAATATATTTCCAGTATGGGCCTGCGGGTGCTGCTGCAGGCAAAAAAGTCGTTTAAGGAAAAAGGCCGCCAGCTGGTCATCAAAAATATGGGCGATCCCATCCGGGAAGTTTTCCAGATGACCGGTTTTCTCAACCTGATGGTGGAGGAAGAAAAATTTGTCGTTATACGCAAGGATGAGCCGGGCGTCATCGTGCTTTCACTTAACGGCCAGATGGAAGCTGAAAATGTTGAAACGGTGGCCGCGGAACTGCACGCCATTAAACAGGCGTATTATACGAAAGACGGGCCGTCCACGGTATGTCTGGACATGGAGCATCTTTCCTACATCTCCACTCCCGCCTGCAAACAACTGCGGCAGGCTATTGATGACACCCGGTGGAATGGCCGCAACCTCCACACCCGCAACGTCTCGGTGGATATGGAAGCGGCCCTCAAAGAACACAAATTGATAGAAATTTTATAGAGGAAGAAGAAAGATTTAACCACGGAGTACAGGAGGAAGAAGATTACTCCGTGTTACTCCGTGGTTAATTTTAAACCACTATTCGCCTGCCGATTCGGGGGCGACTTCCGGCTTTTCGAGGATAAATTCTACACGGCGGTTTTTCCACCAGTTGTCCCTGTCGGTGAATGCGACAACGGTTCGCGCGCTGCCGACGCCTACGGGGGTAAGCCTTCCGCGATCAATGCCCAGGCCCACCAGGTAATTCACCACCGCGTTGGCCCGTTCTTCGCTGAGGGGTAAATTACCCTTTACCCTTCGGTCTCCCCTTTCCTCATTATCCCGCTGTCTGGTTCCCGGCGGGGTGGTCGGGTTCGCGTGACCTTCAACCTTTACCCGGTATGTGTCGAATTTATTGAGAACTTCGGCAATGCGCTTCAGAATAGCGTCGTTATTTGCCATTCTTTCCGCGTCAAGGCCCTTAAAGTCTCCGGCATTGGGGGCAAAGACGATGGACGGGACGATGACCCGCAGAAGGTCTCCGTCGCGGATAACCAGTATGTCAACTTTGAGGGTTCCCTGATAGGTCGCGTGATCATAGGCGTTGCTGACCATGAAGCCGAAATTGTAGTCAGAGGCTGACTGCACCAATTCGCCCGAAGCGCTCAGACCGTCCCACTGTATTCTTGCCGGGGGCATCCCCTCGCCGCTCCATTCGGAGAATACGAGGTACGGCGGCTCCGGCTCGCGGATTTCGATCTTCCAGATGCCTATCGGGGACGCGCTGGTAACCTTGATATTTACTGTCATAACATCATCAACCCCGTCGCCGTCAGGACTAAACGGCTGCGGCGTATAGGATATGGTTATTTCCGGCGGGCTGGTGTCTACTTCTACAACTGCTTCCTCTTCCGGCTCAGGCGGAGGAGGGGGAGGCGGCGGGGGAGGAGGAGGCGGCGGGGGGGGCGGACGCGGCGCTGCCGGCGGGGGCGG
>JGI24698J34947_10001845_pt1 | contig 11302 bp, 8 predicted proteins | sample TergutMp193P3_FD_34947 | JGI IMG/M metagenome (IMG submission 34947)
ATCGCCATTCTGGAAATGTTATTTTTACAATTTGATAATGAAATTTTATTTGTTAAAAACGGCCCTTTGGGAGATATAAAAGGATTAATTTCTTTTTTATGCCCCGCAAAAAACTTAACATCTTTTAAAGAAAGACTTAAATTTTCAGGATATTTTTATACCTTCTATTTATTGGATTTCGATAATTTTACGCAAAAAAATATTCCCGGTTTAAATTCAATTAATCCCATGATATGGAAAGGCAAAAAATTTTCCGTAACGGTTTTTTTTAACATGGATAATAAAATCTTTACGGATCAATCGCCGAATAACAGGCAATTCAAAATAATTGATATTAATAACGAAGTAAAAGACATTCGCGGTTACCGCGGAGACGGAACTGACACGGGGAAAAGGGCCCTTCCGGTAGAAGACGCAAGGTGCATGGTTAATTTATCGCAGCCTTTTAAAAATAAAAGGATGATAGACCCCTTCGCCGGAGCCGGCGGAATTATTTTTCTATTTAAATATATAGTGCCCGAAGGAACTACGACAAGCATAGATATTGATCCCATTCTCAAGCCCGGACTTGAATCGTACAGTTCAGCTCATTATGTAATGAACGCAGGGGATGCCTCTTTTCCCGAAAACAGTTTTGATTCAGTAATAACCGAAGTGCCGTTTTCAGAAAATGCGGAAACAGATATTATTAAAACATTAAAAAAAATTGACGCCAGCATTTCAAAGAACGGCGTTTATATAATTATGTGCAACATTGATCAATCGGCATTTATACAGCAAACGATGGAAGAATTAAAAAATTTTCAGGTTTTTAGTCATGAGATAGATCGTAAGGGCACTGACGTTGAAATTCAAATCTGGCATAAAAACAGCGCCCTGCTGGATGAGATGAGAGAATTTATTTCTGTTTTAAAAGAGGTTTATTGAGGCTTTTTTTACAGAATGAATATGCAATTGACAAAAAATAACAAATTGTAGAGTATATAGAAAAATGGATATTTTAGATAAAGAGAGATAAAATGAATAAGATAAAATGCTTAACAATTTTTTTAATAACATTTTTTGTTTTAGGATGTGATTTTGATTTTGAAACTGATGACTATGCGGGTAACATTACAAAAATATATTCAGGAAGTTACGGCTATGAAGTCGCGTTTAGGGTAGACGGGAATAAGGTTTATTCCGGCTCTTATGGGTATAATGTCGCGTATAGAATTGACAAGAACAAAATATATTCAGGCAGTTATGGTTATGATATTGCATACAGGATTGACGGAAATAAAATATATTCGGGAAGTTACGGTTATGAAGCCGCGTTTAGGGTAGACGGGAATAAGATTTATTCCGGCTCTTATGGATATGACATTGCGTATAGAATTGACAGGTAGAATATTTTACTCTTGCCCGACATTCTCTCTACATGATATATTTATGACAGGAGCCCTCTCATGCCTAAAAAATCAACCGCCGATGCCAGTAAACTCAACCAGATAGAAGCGTACACTTTCCCTGAATACGATCGCGCCAACATTCCTCCGGTAGGCTTGGCAGGGTACGACACCGACGAAAGCCCGGAAAAAAAATACGAACATGACCCCCACATAGATCCTTTCCTGCAATGGGCGGGAAAAAAAGAAGGAACGTCCTTTGACGTCCCCTCTTCCTCAATCCACATACATGAAAGCATAAAACCGCATAAAATAATCCGTTCTGTTCAAACAATAGGCGATGATTATCAGGATGAACAGGGCTGGCTCTTTGAATCCGATACGGAAAGGGCGGTACGCCGAAGCAACGAAATACAATTTTATCAACATAGAAACAAATGGACAAACCGGCTCATTGCCGGGGACAGCCTTGTCATAATGAATTCCATGCTTGAAAAAGAGGGCATGGCGGGACAGGTGCAGATGGTCTACATTGACCCTCCCTACGGCATAAAATACGGTTCAAACTTCCAGCCCTTTGTAAACAAACGTGACGTGAAAGATAAAAAAGACGAAGACCTGAACACCGAACCGGAAATGATAAAAGCCTTCCGGGACACATGGGAGTTGGGGATACATTCGTACTTAACTTACCTGCGTGACAGGCTCCTTCTGGCGCGGGAATTGCTTGCGGAATCAGGCAGCGTTTTTGTGCAGATCAGCGATGAAAATGTGCATCATGTGCGGGAAATATGCGATGAAGTTTTTGGGGTGGAAAATTTTGTCAGTATGATTGTATATAAAAAAGGAGGGACAGCAACTGCCGATGAACTGAGTAATATCGCAGATTTTATTATTTGGTATTGTAAAGACAAAACTAAAATTAAATATCGTCAGTTGTATGAAGAAAAAATTATTGGTGTCGGCGAGTCTACCGGTGAAAGATATGATCAGCTAGAATCTCCAGATGGAAGAACAAGAAGAACTATGACCGCAGAAGAAAAAAATAATCCGGCAAGTATTCCTAAAGGCTGGCATGCCTATAAATTATCAAATCCTTGCTCTCAGCATGACAATCCAAAACACCGGGAAAAACCTATATTATTTGAAGGGAAGAAGTATTACCCTCCTAATGACAGGCAATGGTCAGTTACGCCGGAAAAAATGTACAATTTGATTGAAAATAGAAGAATTATATCGACAGGAAAAAATCTCGCTTATGTTATGTATATAGATGATTTTCCTGTTATGCCTATAAATAATATTTGGACAGATTTTTTATTAAGGACGGCAAGAATCTATGTTGTGCAAACTGCCGAAAAAGTTATCCAGCGCTGCCTCCTCATGACCACCGACCCCGGCGACTTGGTACTCGACATCACCTGCGGCAGCGGAACTACCGCCTATGCCGCAGAACAGTGGGGCCGCCGCTGGATTACCTGCGACACTTCACGAATTGCGATTACCCTCGCCAAAAAACGGCTAATGACCGCGGTCTTCGATTACTATAAACCGGCGCACCCCGATAGCGGCATATCGGGCGGATTTGTGTATAAAACCGTTCCCCATATAACGCTTAAATCTATCGCGAACAACGAACCGCCGGAACAGGAAACCTTGTATGATCAGCCGGAAGTCATTAAAAAGATAACCCGCATTTCAGGCCCCTTCACGGTAGAAGCCCTGCCGTCCCCTGCGGTAAAACCGCTTGAAAGCGCGGATAGCAACCCCGCGCCGTTTTTTTATGAAAACACCGCAAAAAAACAATCGGACTGGCTGCAGGAATTAAAAGCGACAGGCATTTTGGGGCGCGGCGGTGAAAAAATACAGTTTTCCAGAGTTGAGGCGCTGGAAGGTACAAAGTTCCTGCAGGGCATAGCGGAAACAGACGAAAAAGTTAGCTGTCATGCCGTAATTTGTTTTGCCGGAGAAACAAGCCCGCTTGATACCCGCATGGTAAATCTCGCGATTACAGAAATGGAGAATATAAGGCCTAAACCCGCTTACATTATTTTTGCCGCTTTTCAGTTTGACCCTTCCGCCGCGAAACTGATAGACGACATGAAACTGCCCGGCTTAACGCTTCTCAAAGTTCAAATGAACGCCGACCTGATGACAGGCGACCTCAAAAAGAAAGCAAGCGGGAGCCAAAGTTTCTGGCTTGTCGGCCAGCCCGATGTTGAACTTATCAAAATTGAAAAAGACAAATACAAAGTCAAAGTGAACGGCTTTGATTATTACGATGTCAAGAGAGGAATTGTAGAATCCGGCGGCACGGATAAAATCGCGATGTGGATGCTCGACACCGATTATGACGGAATGTCCATAGAACCCAAACAGGTATTTTTCCCAATGGAAGGAAAAAATGAAGGCTGGGACAAACTGGCAAAAACCTTAAGAGCAGAAATCGATCAGGACTTAATAGAAAAATATCACGGGACGGAATCCCTGCCGTTTGAGGTAAAAGGCGGCGCTTTTATTGCCGTTAAAATTATTGATGATCGCGGCATCGAAAGCCTTAAAGTAATCGCAATCGGCGGCTCAAATGGCTAAAGTCATTGACCAGTTGATAATCAATTCGCCTTACAAAGAACCTGAAGAACATTGGAGCTATAATCCTTCCACGCAGGCTTTTGACCGTTTATCCGGCCGCCGCTCGGCAGGGTATTTTGCCGCCGGACAGGGCAGCAACCAGTACAACGATTTAGGCGAATTTATTCAACTGCCTGTTGTTAATGAAATACGCAAAAGGGTTAAGTTTTGGCGTAACAACAACTACCCCGGAATTACAGGCATTACCCGCAAACTGCTGGAACATTGGTATTCAGTTGACGTGCGCCGCTTTCCTTTCTTTTTCTGTCAGTTAGACGCAATCGAAACGCTTATCTGGCTTACGGAAGCCCCCGAATCGGAAAAGACAGGCATTGAAATAAAAGGGGACGGCGGCGAATTCAAACGCATCTGTACAAAACTATGCACCGGCGGAGGTAAAACGATAGTAATGGCTATGCTTATCGCATGGCAGGTGTGCAACAAAGTGTCGTATTCACAAGACAAACGCTTTTCAAAAAATGTTTTTATCGTTGCCCCTGGTCTTACCGTGCGCAGCCGTTTGCAGGTTTTGCTTCCTGGCGGCGGGAATAATTATTACACCGAATTTGATATAGTTCCCCCTTCATTAATTGAAAAGTTGTATCAGGGGAAGATAATTATCACTAACTGGCAAGCCCTCGCGTGGGACAGCATTGAAGATTTGCTCAAAAAAAAATCGGTGGACAAGCGCGGCCCAAAAAGCGATGAAGCTTATGCCGATCAGGTGTTATGCGCTATTTCGCATTCACAAAACATTTTAGTCATTAATGACGAAGCCCACCATGCCTGGAGGCGCAACCCTCAAATAAAAGAGAAATTATCCGGCATTGATAAAGAAGCCGAACGGGAAGCCACAATATGGATAAACGGTCTTGACCGTATACACGCCGCAAGAAAAATACTGGTCTGTTATGATTTTTCGGCTACGCCCTTCGCGCCTTCTGGAAAAAAAAACGAAACGGAGGCTCTGTTTACATGGATTGTAAGCGACTTCGGTTTGAATGACGGTATTGAATCCGGTCTGGTAAAAACCCCCCGCGTGGTAGTCCGTGATGATAACACTCCGGACGCGAAAACTTTCCGTTCAAAACTCTATCACATTTACGCCGACAAGGAAGTCAAGGATGATATTAATCAACCTGCAAATTCCGACAAACCATTACCCGACCTTATTATTCAGGCATATAACCTGCTGGGCGCTGACTGGCTTGAGACATATAAGGCATGGCAAAAAAGGGAAATGGAAATCCCGCCGGTAATGATAACCGTTGCCAACCGTACCGAAACGGCGGCAAGAATTGAAAACGCTTTTTTGCACAGGCATATTCAAATCCATGAATTATGCGAACCGGAATATTTGCGGCAGATAGATTCTAAAAAACTTGAACAGGCTGAGACCAATAATATTTCCGTAGATGACATAAGAGAAACCGTTAATACCGTTGGTCAAATAGGAAAAAAAGGCGAACAGATTCGCAATGTCGTTTCCGTAGGAATGTTGACCGAAGGCTGGGACGCGAAAACCGTAACCCACATCATGGGGCTTCGGGCGTTCTCCAGCCAGTTGTTATGTGAACAGGTAATCGGCCGCGGTCTTCGCCGTTCCTCTTATGAAATAGGCGAAAACGGTTTGTATTCACCGGAATATGTAAATATATTCGGCATACCTTTTTCATTTCTCCCCCATGAAGGAGACGGAGGCGGCGTTACTCCGCCCGCTAAATATCCCATACAGGTAAATCCTGAAAACGCCAAATATGAAATATCATGGCCCAATATTATCCGCTTTGAACGTGAGGTAGACCCGCGTCTTTACATAGACATTTCAAAAATAGAGCCGCTTGTCCTTGACGTGAAAAATACAAGAATAAGCGCCGAAGTTGCCCCCTTCCTTGAAGGCAAACCCGACCTTACTAAATGTTCCCCCATAGAACTTGAAAGCATCGCAAAACACCGCCGTATGCAGGAAATAATTTTTAACGCTTCCGCCCGCGTGTTTGAATCCGGCCAGTCCTCATGGAAAGAAAAAGGCACTCCCTACGCTTTTCTCGGTCAGATATTCCGCCTGGTGGAACTCTATCTCAACTGTGGCAGCATAGTAATTGAACCCGCTTTGTTTTACAACAACGACCCATTGAAACGAAAAATAATGTATATGCTCAATATGAATAAAATCGTCCGGCACCTATGGCGTTTTATTGAGTTTCGGATAACAACTCGGATAGTGCCGTTCTTCAGCCCGGGAAACAAAATCCGCAGTACAGGCAGTATGCAAACATGGTGGACGTCAAAACACCGTGAACCCCTTAAAAAATCCCACATCAGTCATTGCGTGTATGACAGTACATGGGAAGTCGCGGAAGCCTACCGGTTAGAGAAAAATCCCAATGTATTTTCCTTTGCCAAAAATGATCATTTAGGATTTGGAATACATTATGCCTTTAACGGCGTTTCCCATACTTATTACCCCGATTTTCTGGTTAAACTCAACAACGGTAAAACACTGGTACTTGAAACAAAAGGGCAGGACAGCCCCGAAGTACAGGAAAAACGCCGCGCGCTTGCCGAATGGGTAGAAGCGGTCAATTCATTAAAAGACTACGGCGAATGGTGCAGCGGCATTTCCTTTAATATCGCCGATGTTGATGGTATAATTGACAAGTACGCTTAAATATAATTTGAGTAAAGGAGACGCGCGCTTTGATTGACCGGTCTGTATCGTCAGGGGCAGTGTATTTGTCGCTTGTGGTTCCCTGTTACAACGAAGAAACGGCTCTTCCGCAGTTTTATGCGGACGCTGTCAAAATATGCGAATCAATTAACGAGCCGTTTGAGATGATTTTTATTGACGACGGTTCAAAAGACGCTACCCTGAAAATACTGCGGGAGTTTGCGCGTAACGATGCCCGCGTTCATTATATTTCCTTCTCGCGCAATTTTGGCAAAGAAGCGGCAATGCTCGCCGGTTTTCAGGCGGCGCGGGGTGATTATACCGTCGTGCTGGACGCGGATGGTCAGGACCCGCCGGCTCTTATTCCGCAAATGCTGGAAGCGGTCGCGTCGGGTGAATATGACTGCGCGGGAACACGGCGGATAAACCGTACCGGAGAGCCGCTTTTCCGTTCATTTTTCGCGCGGTGTTTTTACCGGCTTATGAGAAAAATGACTGACATAACAATTGTTGACGGCGCGCGGGATTTTCGATTGATGAACAGAAAATACATTGATGCGCTTTTAAATCTGCCGGAACGGAATCGGTTTTCCAAAGGCATATTTCCCTGGATAGGTTTTAACACCAAATGGATCGAGTATGAAAACATTGCCAGAAAAGCGGGCAGAACCAAATGGTCATTCTGGAAACTTTTAATATATTCGCTTGACGGAATAACAGCCTTTTCATCAAAACCCATTGTCATAGTTTCGGTATTGGGAATATTGTTATTCATGGCAGCGCTCGCTATAATTATTTTTATAATAATTCGAAAACTAGTTTACGATGATCCGGTCGCGGGGTGGGCGTCTACGATCTGTATTATTCTGTTTTGTTCCGGTATTCAACTGTTCACCACCGGCATTTTGGGCCAATATATAGCAAAAACATACACGGAAACTAAACAGCGTCCGCACTATATAATTCGTGAGGCGCAATGAAGTTAATTGATAAACAGTTTTACCGTTTCCTGATTGTCGGAGTAATCAACACTTTAATAGGTTCGGCAATTATGTTTGTACTGTATAACGCGGCGCAGTTGAGTTATTGGTTTTCGTCGGCGTGTAATTACATTATTACCAGCATATTGAGTTTCTTTCTTAACAAATATTTTACTTTTGCCGTGAAGGAGTGGAGCCTGTTTATGGTCGCGATGTTTGCTGCAAATATTGTTTGCTGTTATATTATTGCCTATGGAATTGCGAAACCTGTTATGCGATATATACTGCAAAATCAATCAGTACAAATGCAGGAGAATGTCGCGTTATTTGCCGGAATGTGCCTATTTACCTGTTTGAATTATTTGGGACAAAAGTTTATAGTATTTAACAGCCGAAAGGGAGAAAAAAAATGAAAAAAATACATCAGCTGATCATTTTGATTACGGTATACGCGCTTGCCCTTGGCATTCGCGTGTATTGGCTTTCGCAAAAAGAAGGTTTACATGTAGACGAAGGAATGACCATAGCCATTGCCTGTTACAATAATTTTATATTAAGGGAAAATTATGAATATGGGAAAAAATATACCGGAAAAGAGCTGAAGGAAGCGAGCCTTGTAAGCGACTCAAGCCTGAAAGACGCGTTGTCTGATGTTCGCAACTTATGGAAAGATAACAGGGATGCGCCGCATACCAATTTGTACTATTCATTTTTGCGGCTTTCACTGATTGGGCTCAAAACCGGCGATGTAGCGCCGATTGTTTTCAGAGGCGGTTTTCTCAATCTGTTGTTTTTTACCGTATCGTTTATTTTCTTTTTTTTGTTGATGCGGCTGTTATTTACCGGCTCAAAACTGCTGCAGTACGCGGCGACATTCTGCGCGTTTATATCGACCGCGGCTATTTCCAATACGCTTTTTATACGGCCGTATCAGATACAGGAAACGCTTTTTATAATGTTTTGTTATTATTTTGTGTTAAGCCTTAGCTGGAATAAGCATTTTATTCATGAAAATAAATTTAATTCCGGTATTGTAAAACCGCTGTTGCTTGTGTCTCTGCTCACGGCTGTCACGCTTTTAACAGGATACTATGCGATAATTTTTATCGGACTGTTCGGACTATACGCTATTATTCTGTTATGCGCAAATAAAAATTTTACTGAAATACCGTTTTACTTTGCGGTCTTGGGCCTTGGAATACTGTTTGCCCAGATTCTTTACCCAAAATATTTATCAGGCTTTTCTTCGTATCGTGGAAAGGAAACTATAAGGACTATATCGGTTAATATGTCGGAAAACATAAAGTCTTCAATAACAAGCGCCGGAACGCTTTTACAAAAACATTTTTTCAGCTATCCGGTTATTATTGTTTGTGTCCTATGCCTTGTATTTATATTGTTTATGTTAATTCGCGAAAAAAAATTTAATGAACTTATACAGAAAATACGCAATAAAAAAACGAGGAATATGCGTTCCGCTCATACAGAATTTGCCGTTCAAAAAACAGCATGGTATATTTTTGCCGCGTCTGTAATATTTTTGTTTATCGTTTTGATACTTGCGCCGTATAAAGTTTTGCGTTACGGTATGCCAATTTTTCCGTTTTTGGTTATTCTGCCGGCAATGCTGATTGGCTGCGTCGAGGCAAAGTCGCGAAAAATAGCTTTTTTCGCAATGCTTCTTTTGTGCGGGTGTTTTGCGTTTAACGTAACGAGGGAAAGTAAAATTGAAAATATTTTTCGTGGCAAACCAAATCAGTATGTATTTGCACAGGAAAAAGACACGCCGGTGTATGTCATTAACGGCGCGTGGTCATCATGGAAATACGGCAATTTGATTCCCTATGTAAATGATGAGCAGGCATATTATTTTATAGACTGGTTCAGGTATTTTGAAGATTTTTTCAGGACAGGCAAAAAAAGCGCGGTTATTCAACTGCCGTATGCGGAAGATTATGATTCCTTTTATGTTCTAATTGAATATATACCGGAATTTCCGCAACTCGACAGTTTAATAATGGAAGACGTACAGACAGGAATCATAGAAAGCGAGTTTGAAATCAACACCGGAGAACCGGAAACATGGTATCCGTATTTTAAAGGCAGAAAAATGTTTAGGGATTACCGTTAAATAAAAATTGTATCATTCTATGCTTATATAAAAAATCTCATTAAAATGCTCAGAATTCGAATATGCCTCCAGCGGAATTATTTCTTTTTTTAATTCTTTTTGAAAAACCCGTTTTAATTCGATTTCAGGAGCAATTTTTTTTAATACTATATACAGCAGCTCAGTGCAATATATTTTATTTTTATCAGTTAAATCAAAATTCCAGTCAAAGGGATAACCTATATATTCCAGAGTCGCGGATGATACTATTTTTCCGTCATAATCGTTTAATCGATAAATGCCAATTGCCTTTGCAATTTCCAGAAATTCATCCAAATCGACCTCGTTGACAAAATCTTTACCTTGAATAGCGCGTCCTTCGGCATTTATTACCGTTATTTTATTATCATTAATCCGTATTATTCCAAGATGGGAAAAACGTTTGTCTGTTGGCGATATATCCTTAAAATATAGGGACCATAACCTGTCGCCCAATCGGCATATTATGTCTCCGTCTTTTAAATAAATAGAAATATCTTCCGCGTTTATTTTTTTTTCGGGCACTATTCGCGGTGTTTTTATGAAAAGAAAAAATGCTGACAAGAGAATTGCCGTAATACCAACGATTAATGCCCATTGTTTGCAGCGCCTCATTTTTTAATAGTTACTTTCCATTTACCGTCTGTTTTTATGAGATCTAAATCTGTTGTTTCACCATTCTCAAAGGTAAGAGTAACAACTGCGGTATTACCGTCTATTTTCTCAGTTGTACTTTTTATCCTGCCGTTGGAAGTCAACATTCCCTTTGCCTTTTCACCGTACATTGTTATAAGTTGTACAGTTTCAGGCGTTGCTGCCTGTTCCAGAGCTTTAGTGTCGCCTCTATCAACCGCCGCATAAAATCTACGGGCTGCTGAGGACGGGCCTCCAACAAGGCTGCATCCGGCAAAAAATACCGCGCAAACAATACCTGTCAACATCATCATGCGTTTCATAGAATCCTCCTTTATTTTAAGTCTTTTCGACTATTGGCATATCGTAAACTTATTTTTAAAAATGTCAATAGCTTTTCATTTAAACCCTGCGGGCTGCGTTTTGTTGTTGTTATCTACAGTTTTGCGATTAGCTTTAGTTTACTAGCCCAAACTTGCACCGCAATTCCAAATGCCACAGAAACATTGAGCGAGGCTTTTGCGCCGTAACTTGGGATTGATACTCTGCCGGCGGACGCGTCGGCGGCGGCAAGGGCGCGGGGGCTTACTCCCAACTCTTCGGAACCGGCTATCAGAAGACCGCGGCGCGGGAAGGGAAACTCGGCTAATGGGACGCCGCCGGTTTCAAGGGCAAAAACAGGGCAGGGCAGGGACGGCGGCTCTGAGGCGGGAAATAGATCCTGCCGCTCCCAGGGGATAATGTCCGTGCAGCCCATCGCGGTTCTTTGCGCCCGCTTGTGGCGCGGGTCGGCGCACAGTGGGGAGAGAATGATCTTCTCTACGCCGAAGCTTTCGGCGGTGCGGAACAT
>JGI24698J34947_10001846_pt1 | contig 11302 bp, 9 predicted proteins | sample TergutMp193P3_FD_34947 | JGI IMG/M metagenome (IMG submission 34947)
GAGATAGCGGAAACCATAGCATACAACGATATAATCAACAATGAGAGCGTTTTAATGTATTCAGTCTGTTTACATGATGATGACGAAAATCATCTTGGCGTTATATGTATGCGCCTTAAAATCAACGCTATCGGCGCAAAAGTTGTCGAAGAAACCATTGACCGCGGCGGCTGGGGCATGCTGATAAGCCCGGATTTAGTCGTGCTTGCGCATATAAACGAAACTTTCATGGGCATAGACGCGAGGGACCCGTCTTTTCCCCCGCATATCTATGTGCCCCAGATGATGAGAGGGGAAAATGTTTCCGAAGGCTCGCTTAATGATTATTTGGGCGATGAATCAATAGCTTTTTTTCGTAGACTTTCAAACGGCTGGTACCTTGGACTGGTAACGCCGGAGGGCCCGTTCTACCAGAGCCTTTCGACATTGGCCTATATCCTGGGCGGCCTGGGGGCGGTTTTTGCCGCCGCGCTTATGATTATCCTGTCCAGAATCGACAGGGAGAAGAACAAGTCCGACATGGAGAGCAGGCACAAGAGCGCCTTCCTCGCGAACATGAGCCACGAGATACGCACGCCGATGAACGCCATAATTGGCATGACCACAATCGGGAAAACTGCCGACAACATTGACCGGAAAGACTATTGCTTCCACAAGATAGAAGACGCTTCCAACCACCTGTTAGGCGTCATAAACGACATCCTTGATATGTCCAAAATTGAGGCCAACAAGTTCGAGCTTGCGCCCGTGGAGTTTAATTTTGAGAAAATGCTTCAGCGTGTGGTGAATGTGCAGGTCTTCCGCGTGGATGAAAAACACCAGAAACTGACGGTGCACATCGACAGAAATATTCCAAAGAACCTGATAGGCGACGATCAGCGGATAGCGCAGGTTATTACGAATTTACTGGGGAACGCCGTTAAATTCACGCCTGAAAACGGTTCCATCGTTCTTGACACGCATTTCCTGGGAGAGGAAAACGGCAGTTGCCGCCTGGAGGTTTCGGTAAGCGACACGGGGATTGGCGTAAACGAAGAACAGCGGGAGCGCTTGTTTTTGTCCTTTGAGCAGGCGGAGTCCAGTACGACGCGCAAATACGGCGGCACAGGGCTGGGGCTCGCAATCTCCAAGAGTATTGTTGAAATGATGGGGGGCGCTATATGGGTGGAATCCAATGTTGATTCCGGTTCTACCTTTACGTTTACAATACAGGTAAAACGCGGCACACAGATCAATGAGGGCCTTCTGGATTCGGACGTGAACTTTGGCAATCTGCGTATCATGGCGGTAGACGACGACAAGGACATCCTCGATTATTTTGCTGAGGTTGCCGGAAGGTTTGGCATAACGAATTGCGCTACCGCCACAAGCGGCGAAGAGGCGCTTGGGCTTGTGGTTCGCAACGGGGATTATCATATTTATTTTGTTGACTGGAGAATGCCCGTCATGGACGGCATACAACTGGCGGCTGAAATCAAGAAACGGACGTCCGGGAAATCCGTGGTGATTATGATCTCCGCGGCTGAATGGACTTCAATTGAAGCTGAGGCGACAAAAGCCGGCGTTGACAAATTCCTTTCAAAGCCCCTGTTCCCGTCGGACATTCTGGATTTAATAACGGAGTGTATGAGCCTTGACCGCAGGCAGATTGAGGAAACACGGGACAAAATTGACGGCATTTTCGCGGGGCGGCATGTACTGCTTGCTGAAGACGTTGACATTAACCGTGAGATCGTACAGGCGCTCCTTGAGCCAACTCAAATCGAAATTGACAGTGCCGTAAACGGCGCAGAGGCGGTGCATAAGTTTAAGGAAGCGCCCGGTAAATACGATGTGATACTGATGGATCTGCAGATGCCGGAAATGGACGGCTACGAAGCTACACGCCAGATAAGGGCGATGAAAACCCCCGAGGCAAAGGCGGTCAAGATTATTGCCATGACAGCCAATGTGTTCCGTGACGATGTTGAAAAGTGCCTTGAGGTGGGCATGAACGACCACATCGGAAAACCCGTAGATTTTAACGAAGTAATAGAAAAACTGCGGGGTTCTATCCAACCGCGTCGCGAGGAAAACGATACTTGCGTCACAAATTCCCTTGTGACGCACGCCGCCTGATCGACAGGGTTATTTTAGGCTGAACGTCAGTTTCACCGGGTTGTGGTCTGAATTCCTGAAGTCAAGATCCACGGTTCGCACGTTAATCAGTTCCACGTTAGGCGAAAGGATGAAACCGTCGATAAGGTAAAACTGGTGATCCACGCGGTTGCCGTCGTAGGGCTTGTCAAGCGACCTGCATGTGGGCGCGGAAGGATCGGTGGCAAGAATCCACCCCTCGCCGAAGAGGGAGCCGTCGACCACGCCGGGGGTAAAATACTCATTTACCTCGACGGGGAACACGTCCTTCACGGCAGGGAACACCTGGTTAAAATCCCCCCCGGCAACGCAGTAATTCCCCTTGGCGTATTCCGCCAGGAGGAACTCCGCCAGCAGCCTTGTCTGTGCCTGGCGGCCGGCGCCGCCCGTGTCGTAGGCTTCCAGGTGAAGGTTCACCAGCACCAGTTCCGCGCCGCTCCCCGCAGTACCACCTCCCTCAAGCGGGACCCGTGTTACCAAGAGGCAGCGTTTGAGCTGGGCAACCCGCTCAGGCCAGGCAAAGGGACTGGGCAGGCTCATCCGTTCTGCGCCGCCAGCGTAGGTGTTGAGGGAGAGGAGGCCGCTTTCCACCTTTCCGATGAATTGGGGGAAAGGAACCGGGACAAAGGGGCACTTGAAGTTCAGCGCAAAGGCGGAAGAGCCCCTCCACATTTCAGATAGATCCCTCACTTGATTGATGTTATACGAGCGCTTTGAATTGACATCCACCTCTTGCAAAAAGAAGGCATCGGCTCCGGCGGCGGAGATAAAGTCCCGGATGGCCCGCATATTTTCCACCACACTCCCCGCCGTATCGGGGCGCGTCTTCTTGCCCCCGTCCATAAAAAAATCCTCTTTCGCGTCAAGCGCCGCATAGCCGATGTTCCAGATATACATCTCTATGGGCTGGAAACGGGCCGGCCCACCGGTCAGGGCAGGGGACACCGCCACGGCTTCCCAATCGGCGGGCTTATACTCATTGGCGTTAAGCCACAAAATCCCCGCCCCCGCCAAAAGCAGGACGAGAAGGACAAGGCCGCCTATAATCAGCGCGATAGTTTTGAGAGTTGACATTGCGTGAGTATAGCACAAAACGAGAATTTGTGGTACAGGTCTTCTTGGTACTCTGCCGCCCGTTAATACTTGGATACCTAAACTGTCCAATTGGCAATCTGTATGCCTTCTATCTTTTCGAAATGTTTCAGGTTGTTTGACACAAGGGTATAGTTGTTTTGAATGCAATATGCGGCTATGAGCAAATCACCGTCATCAACAGTAATGCCACTTTTACGTAATTTTATATAAATAGACAGGGTTATATCCAGGGTTTCTTTGGTAATGCTGTCTATTCCATATTCTTTACACAGTTCTTCAAACGCTTGTAATTTATTTTTTGAATTTACCGCCAAGAGCCATTTTTTGACTTCAAAGTATACGAACGGCGGGATAACGATGTTCTCATTTTCCGCTTCTTTGTCTATTATATCCTGTATCTTTTCGTTCCCTTTAAGGTAATAGGTGATGATATTGGTATCAAGAGCATATTTCATAGGGCTTCAATTTCTTCCGGAGTTCTGAAATTTATTCTTTCCGGTTCACCTTCCAATACCTCAGCGCTTGCCTTAATTGCCCGGCTGAATTCTCGCCATGCGCTGAGACGTTCTTGCTTTTCATCGGCATTTGTCTGGTCAATGCTCAAAACCGCCCTTTGTCTGCCTTTGATATTGGCAAGCGACTTGTCGGGCACAAACACACCGTTTTCAAGAAATCCATTGATTACCAACATCTTTATCCTCCTTGTTCGCGAAGCCTGGACTTATCGCCTTCCGTTCCGGCAGGCACGGCTTCCCAACTTGACATTGCCTGATTATACCACAGAATTGGGATTGTGGGATACAGGGCGGGATGGGGGTGGCGGGTGATGAGAGAGGGTTACCGCTATGGGTGAAACCGGAAAAGTCATTTATCTAAGTATGGAGAAGTTGTTCGCCGATTGCTTCGTCAATGATATTAAACGGTTCCGGAATTTCCATGTTATTTTCCAGGCTTGTTGTAATAATTGATAGCATATTTGCTATCATTCGTCAACTGGAATGTTACGATACAGGGCAGTGCGATTGTAATAACGCTGAGGGCGGCAGGGAAAATCGTCATTGTATCCCTACCGTCCCATCCGGTATGCTGTGAAAATTCGGTGACTGTCAGAATAATATAAACTTAAGGGTTTCATTAAAGGACCATCCGAATTCTATCTCGCAGGGACGCCAAGACGCGGAGAACGCAGAGAACTTTGAATGATTTTAGGCTTTATCGACCCCTTCTAACTTGTCTTTATCAAAAAAAAGAGTGAAGAAAGCGCGCAGTTAAAAGGAATATCGAAAAATACGAAAAATTTCCCAACTGGAGCTTGCGGAGGAGTGTGAATCGGCTCAAACCTACATTGCAAATTAGCGGCTACACCAGGCGACAGGCACAAATTCCCGGGTAGCTACCCCGTCAAAGGGCGACGGGGGCGTGGTTTATGATGATGGTCCAGTCCACGCGCTATTTACACTAGTACGGGAATATATTCCCGCCTGCTTGCCGCCTTCGTTGTAGACGGTATCCAGGTTGCCGGGGAATGATGGTTCACCATAAGTAATAGTTGGCGGTGATGGAGGTGAACCTGGTGCACTTGGTCCTATACTTTCAATACCTAGCTCTACATCTTGCCCAAGAACAACACTTACAAGGCTACTGCATTCCGCAAACGCCAATTCCCCGATTTCCGTTACGCTGGGGATGGCGATGTTGGTGAGGCCTGTGCAACCCTCGAACCCATCACTGCTCCAAATTTTTGTTATGCCGGGGAGGGCGATGTGGGTAAGGCTTGTGCAGCCATAGAACGCATAGTATCCGATTTCCGTTACGGTAGCGGGGATGTTGGCAGTACCGCTTTTCTTTGCCGGAACTTGGATCAGGCGTGTTTTGTTCTTGTCGTACAGTATGTTGTCATCGCTTATGTAATTGGGATTGTCTGCGGCTACAGTGATGGTGGTAAGGTTTACGCAAGCGGCGAATATCCCATCTCCGATTTCCGTTACGCTTGCGGGGATGTTGACGGTGGTAAGTTTTGTGCAGCCGGCGAATGCCATCCATCCGATTGACGTTACGTTTGCGGGGATGGTAACGCTGGCAAGGTTAATGCAGCCGGTGAACGCCCCCATATCAATAGATGTTACGCTTATGGGAATGGTGATGCCGGTAAGACCTGTGCAACCATTGAACGCCATATAGCCGATAGACATTACGCCTGAAGGGATGATAATATTGCCGCTTATCGCTCCCGGAACCTGTTCAATCTTTGTTTTTGCCTTGTTGTACAGTATTCCGCTATCGCTTGCGTATGCGGTATTGGCTGAGTCTACAGTTATGCTGGTAAGATTTGAGCAACCATAGAACGCATTATTACCGATAGATGTGACGCTTGCGGGGATGGTGACGCTGGCAAGGCCTGAGCAATAATAAAACGCCGATTGTCCGATTTCCGTCACGCCTGCGGGGATGGTGATGCTTTGAAGGTTTGAGCATCTATAGAACGCGTTATCGCCGATAATCCTTACGCTTGAGGGGATGGAGACGCTGATGATGGCTATACCGCTGAATGCGCCGCCGTTATTAGAACCAAGGGGGCCGTTGATTTCCGTTACGGGCAAGCCATTGTAGGTTGCGGGAATCTCCACCGCGCCTCTATCTACCGTGCCCTTACTGACGCGGTAACCGACGATGGTTCCGTTGCCGTTGGGGTTGGTGATAGGCTCAAAGTGGAGCCCCGGCGTGCCTGTTGAAGCAACGACAAGTTTTCCGGCAGATAACCCTGTTACCGCATTCCAGCCCGTGGCCGCGGCGACGTCAAAGGTGACCGGGTAGGTTCCGACTGTCGTCGGCAGTGTGGTGCTTTCGTTATATCTTATGTTGCTCACCACGCCGGGGGATTTACCGGTTTTCGGCGTTATGGTAACCGCTACGACTTGTCCAACCGTCTGAGTCATTTTTCCGAATTCATAATCACCGGCGACAGGGGTTTCCGTGGTGTCTCCTGTGGCTTTGACGGTGAGGTTCCCGGCGGACAAGCCCGTCGCCACATTCCAGCCCGTGACCGCGTCAACGTCAAAGGTCACCGGGTAGGTTCCGGCCGTCTGCGGTATCGTGGTTACACTATTATAGCGGACGTTGCTCACCCTGCCGGTCGATTTGCCGTCTTTCGCCGTGATGGTCACCGCCACAACGCTCCCGGCGGTCTGCCCCAGTTTGGCGATATCGTAGTCGCTTGCATCCGGGGTTTGATTGGTGGGGTTCGCCGCGTAAACAACGAGGATTCCGGCGGTCAGGCCCGTCGCCGAGTTCCAGCCCGCGGCCACCGCCACGTCAAAGGTGACCAGGTAGGTTCCGGCTTCCTGCGGCGGCGTGGCAGCAGTGCCGTATTTTATGCTTACCGCGCCGGGGGACTTGTCGGCTTTCGGCGTGATGGTCACCGGCACGACGCTCCCGGCGGTCTGTCCCATCTTGGCGATATCGTAATCAGAGGCGACCGGGGTTTTATTGTCGCCCGTTGAAACGACAAGGTTCCCGGCGGACAGGCCCGTCACCGCGTTCCAGCCCGAAGCCTCCGCCACGTCAAAGGTGACCTCGTACGTCCCGACCGTCTGCGGTATTGTGGTACTATCGTCATAATGAATGGTAATCGCGCCGGTCGATTTGCCGCTTTTCGGCGTGATGGTCACCGCCGTAACGCTCCCCGCCGTTTGAGCCAAATTGCCAATGGTAAAATCACCGGCAACCGGGGTTTTTGTGGGTTCAGGTATAATATCGCAAGCGGAAAAAAAAGCGGCAATCACTAAAACCGGCAATATAGACAAGAAACAGCATACTTTTTTCTTCATGGCAAACCCCTTTGGAAAGGTGACAGTCACCTTTTTAACACCTTTATTGTTTAAATACAGTAATCATTATATTATACATATAGTATACTGTAAATACTGTATTTTACAACATAAAATCAAGTAATTATCATATTATACAACGAAATGGGATTGATTTTTCGTAATACTCTTCGGGAAGAGCTTGATTATCAGGGCATGACTGTCAAGGAGCTATCTGCAAAAGCAAACGTGGCAAAAGGAGCCCTTGATAGTTACCTCGGAAAACAAGCATCCATGCCACCAGCGGATTCAGCAGTACGGATAGCCACTGCCCTTGGCGTTACAGTAGAGTATTTGGTTAACGGCAATGACAAAAACAGTGAAAAAGCCACGCATTTTATCTCAAGCCCCATGGAACGTTTGATGCTGCAAATTTTTGATGAACTACAGCCGGAAGATCAAAAACTTGCTTTTGACTTGGTAAAACTAATAAAGAAAAACAAGGATGAACATCGACGGGAAATTACTGAAAAAGGGAAACTGTAGTTTTTGTCTCATATTTACCGGTACTTAACACCTGTATAGTATTTCCTATCTCCCCAAACACGCCAGCAAATTGCCCGCCATATACAACGGAATCTCATAAACAACGCTGCCGGAATAACTCGTTTTGCCCAAATCGACCAAAGACGACCGGATCGCGGCCGGCGGGTTGTATGTATCAATGAATAGTTTCAGGCTTTTTGCCTTGAGGTTCCTTTCGGCTTTTACCTCAAGGGGGATGACCTTGTCCCCAACCTGAATGACAAAATCCACTTCGGCTTTGGCGGAACCTTCCCGCGCCCAATAGTAAACCGGAATGTCCCCAAGCGCCTTTAACTCCCCAAGCACGTATTGTTCCGCGAGGGCGCCGTGAAAATGATCGAAGACGGCGGGATCGCGGTCAAGAAAAGCCCCGATGTCAAGGCCGCACATTGCGGAGAGAAGGCCTATATCAAGCATGTACAGCTTAAAATGATCCGGCTCGGCGTAGCTTGCCAGGGGGTAATGTGGCAGGGCGATGCGGTCCACTTCGTACACCAGCCCGCATTTGGAAAGCCAAAAAAGAGAGGAACGGTAATCCCTCGATTTTGCGCCGGGTTTTGCATCACTATAAACAAATTTTTTCGTCTCCCGCGCCAATTGGCGCGGAATGGAATTCCAAAGGCGTATTACCCTGTCGGATGACCTCATGCCGATGTGCTTTGAAAAGTCATCCTCGTAATCGGCGATGATCCTTTTCTGGATCACCTGGATAGTTTTGAAATTTTTTTCGTGCGTGAAAGCGGACACGACTTCCGGCATACCGCCGACATAAAAATAGTATTTCAGGAACTTGATTAAGTCGCTCTTGACCAGGGCCGCCAAACGGGGATCCGTTTTTTCAATCGCGGTAATTAATTGCTGCTCGTCAAGGGCGCGTAGGAATTCCAAAAAGGTCATTGGGTATAATGTGAGGCTGTCGGTTTTCCCCACGGGAAAAGATTCGTCATCGTGCAGCGCGATGCCGAGAAAACTGCCAGCGGCGATTATGTGGTATTCCGGGGCTTCCTCGCAAAAATACTTGAGGGAATTGAGGCCCCTGTTGCACTCCTGGATTTCGTCGAAAATGACGAGGGTTTCCCCAGGGCCAATCGATTCGCCTGAAATGAAACCAAGCTCTTCAATGATGCGCCGGGGCTCAAGGTCGTTGTCGAAAATCCTCCTCGCCGGTTGATTATTGGAAAAATCGATGTATACGGTATTCCGGTAGGCAGTTTTGCCAAATTCCTTCATCAGCCAGGTTTTGCCGACCTGCCGCGCCCCCTTTAACAGCAAAGGCTTCCTATACGGTGAGTTCTTCCATCGATTCAGAGATTCCATTACCATTCGCTGCATACAATAGGTATACAATACATTTACACCTTTTTCAAGGGAAAATTCCCTTGTTATTACACCTTTTTACAGGGAAAACTATATTGTTACCGCACCTTTTTATATGGAAATTTCATCTGTTATTACACCTTTTTACAGGGAAAAGGTGACAGTCACCCCTTGATTAAACCCGCGAAAAAGCGTAAGGTGTACCATCACCTCTTTGTCCACTTTGTGGACCATATTATGTCCGTAAGGAGGAACTATGCGACAATATGAGCTGATGGCAATCTTTCCCCTGGAGGAGGACCATCACAAGGCAGGCCGGGAAAAACTGTTGACCGATCTTGGAAACAACGGTGTCGAGATCGAGAAGACCGAAGAGATCGGGGATCGGGACCTGGCCTATGAAATCAAAAAAAGAAAACGCGGAAAATACGTGCTTTTCACGATCAAGGCGGATCCCTCGAAGATCACCAACCTGGACAGGATCTTCAAGCTAAACGCTGACCTCGTAAAGTACATTTTCGTGAGAATTGAGGCCGGGGAAAAACATGGCTGACATTAACCGTGTTGTGCTGGTCGGGCGTCTTACGCGTGACGCGGAACTGAAGTACACCGCCACCGGTCAGGCTGTGTGCAAGTTCTCAGTGGCGGTGAACCGCCGCCGGAAAAACGGCGACCAGTGGGAAGAAGAGGCGAGTTACTTTGACGTAGTCGTCTGGGGCCGCTCCGGTGAATCGCTTAATCAGTACCTGTTAAAAGGAAAAGCCGTGGGTATTGACGGAGAGCTACGCCAGGATCGCTGGCAGCAGGACGGGCAAAACCGGTCCAAGGTAGAGATCGTGGCGAGCAATATCCAGCTTCTTAGCGGCGGCGGGGGTCAAGGCTCAAGCGGAGGAGGCGGTGGGGGCCAGGGTTTCCCGCAGCAAAGAAACAGTGGAGCCGGCGGAGCCGGCGAAAGCCCACAACCTTCTTCATCGGATGATGATTTCACCGATGATATTCCATTCTAAAGAGGATTAATATGTCTGACGAAAAATATACCGAAAACAACGATCGCCCGGTTCGTGACAGGGGCGTGGATGTACAAATGGACGGCCGTGACAGCGAAGGCGGCAGGGGCGGAAAGGGCAGGGTCTTTTTCAAGAAAAAGGTCTGTAAATTCTGCATGCAGAAACTGAAAATCGACTACAAGGACGCCGATACGCTCCGACGCTTTATTACCGAGCGGGGAAAGATCCTGCCAAGGCGCATAACGGGTTCCTGTGCCAAACACCAAAGGGCGCTTGCCCTCGCGATTAAAAGGGCAAGAACCATAGCCCTTCTGCCCTTTGTGACGGACTGACTTGCCAATCGTAATTGAGCGAAAGATCCTTGTCCCCGCCGTAATAGGGGCGGCACTGTCCCTTCTTTTGACGAGGACAGGGTTTCTCGCTTTTTTCTTTCTTGCGCCGCTGGGCTTTGTCGCATACAGGTTTGACTATAAAAGCGCGTGGACGGCGTTTCTCTTCGCGGCTCTGGGAAACTTTGTCCTGGCGATGGGGGCAAGGTCATCCGGAGCTGTTTCGTTGACGGATACCCTCTGGGACATTATCTATTTCGGCATAATGGCGTCTATTTTTACCGCGATAGTCGCGCCGCCGCCCGCTTTAACCGAAAAGTTTAAAGGGGCGGCGAGGTTCTTCTGCGGCTCATGCCTGGGCGCACTTTTACTTGCACTGCTTTTTCTACAAACGTCATCTTCCCCTGTGTTTTTGGAGTATATTAATTACCTTCTGGATGTTCTCTTCCAGGTCAATCCTCCTTCCAGCTCCGATGTGGTCAATAATGCCATGCTTGGGGGCCTTTCGGCGGAAGTTATTCTGGAAGCAGTGAAAACCGTTATGCTTCGCGGGGGAAGCCTTGTCTCCTGTATTTTACTGTTCGCGGTTTGCCGCCAGACCGGCTTTCTGTTCGCCCGCCTGTCTTTGAGGAAGGCGGCAGGGGTTTTGCCGGAAGCGTCTTCCCTGGCGTCGTTTCGTGTGGATCCTATGGTGATCTGGGTGTTTTCCGCCTCGCTTTTTTTGGTTGTCGTGACCGGAGCCACCCGCCTTGAAATCCTCCAGATCATCCTCTGGAATATTCTGGTTCTTTGCGTTATCCTGTACTTTACCCAGGGTTTGGGGATACTTCAGTTTTTTCTTTTGCGCTTTGCCTTGTCCCCTTTCACGAAGGTTTTTTTTGTTGTGGTGTTGGTTGTAGTTTTGTTCAGTCCTTTTCTTAACGTGCTTCTTCTGGGAGGGCTTTTCCTTCTGGGAGTCGCGGAAAACTGGGTGCCTTTGAGGGCGCCTAAAAAAAGCGGGCCGCCTTCAACTCCGGAGGCGGGCGAC
>JGI24698J34947_10001847_pt1 | contig 11299 bp, 7 predicted proteins | sample TergutMp193P3_FD_34947 | JGI IMG/M metagenome (IMG submission 34947)
ATTATGACTGGGGCTTAAAAACAATCAAGCCGTTAAAAAAACTGGTGAAATAAAAGTTAATTTTGTGGAAATAACATTAAGACCGGAAGAAGAAAAAGATTTTTCAGTCGTGGAAAATTTAACAAGGGAGGCATTCTGGAATGTTTACTGTCCGGGCGCTGACGAACATTTGCTCGTTCATAATTTAAGAAAAACAGATGTATTTATAAAAGAACTGGATTTTACGGCGTTAGATAAAAATAAAATAATCGGAAACATTATGTACGTTAAAGCCGCAATTAAAACCAATGATTTGGAATATACCGTATTAACATTCGGCCCGGTAAGCGTATTGCCTGAATATCAAAACAAGGGTATTGGCGGGAAACTGATAAACCACACCATAAAATTATCAAAAGAAATGGGCTATAAAGCGATAATAATATACGGAGACCCTGAATATTATAAAAGATTCGGATTTAAGGAATCAAAAGAATATAAAATAACAAACAGGGACAAAAAATTCCCCTCGGCCTTATTGGTTTTGGAATTATACCCCGATGCCTTAAACGGAATAGAAGGAATATTTGACGAAGGAAAAGCATATCAAATAGATAAAAATGAAGCGGAAGAATTTGATAAAAAATTTATTGCAAAAGAAAAAGGGTATTCAAAATCTCAGGATAGATTTAAAGAATTGTCAAATAAATATTTATAGATAAAAAAATGAATTAAGGACAGATAAAATGATTTACTTATTGACATAACGGAAGATAATTAGTATATTAAGATGATAAAACAAATGGAGAAAAATATGGAAAATAAATCTTACCCCAAAATAAAAAATGCAATATTATTGTGCCTTTTGCTTCTGGGAATCCAATTAGCGGCAGGGTTAATTTTTGGTATATTCATGGGTTTGTTTGGATTTGAAAATGATTCCATGATTAATGGAATAGGGTTGATTTTTATAAATTTGCTGACCTTTGGCCTGGTAATTTTTATAGGGTACAAGAAAACAAATAAAAAATTTAATGAAGTATTTTTGTTTAACAGTATTTCGTTGAATTTCTGGATAGCAATAATTGTGTTTATGTTTGGGTTTGTGATTTTATCCTCAGAATTGGACAATTTGTTAAATTATTTGCTGCCGATGCCGGAATTGTTACAGGATGTATTTAATACAATGCTGGCCAACGAGAATATTTTTTTATCAATAATATTAGTTGGTATAATACCGGCATTTGTTGAAGAAATGTTATTCAGAGGGGTAATTCTTGGCGGTTTCAGGGAAAATTATTCACGGAAAAAGGCCATAATAGCAAGTTCTTTATTATTTGGGATCATTCATTTGAATCCCTGGCAATTCGTTACGGCGTTTGTCATTGGAATAATCTCCGCATGGATATGTTTACAGACAAAGTCAGTATTACCAAGCATATATATGCACCTGTTTAATAATACGCTGACAGTGCTTGTAATGAAATATGGCGGCGTAATATCCATTAAAGGTTTTAATACAGCATATTATGATCGAACATTTCAGCCATTATGGTTTAATGCAATTGGAATAATACTTACAGGAATAGGCGCGTTATTATTAATAAACAGCATAAAAAAGGCTAAAAATGGCACATCACTCAATGTATCTGAGCCATCACAGCCGGGTCCTTGATCTTCGTATCCTGTGCAAGTAACAAAACTTTAGAAACTATCTCTGCGGTTTTCGGATCCTCGTCCATAAACGGCAGGAAGATCCGCCCCCGGTGCTGGCTGTGTACGGGAAGGATATTCAGTGCCCCGCGTCCCATCATGTGAGCCTGTCCGCTTCCAAGATGAACGGAATACTCTCCATACGCCCCGCGTATTTTCGCATAACGGCCGCCCGCGCTAACGTTGGCGAGTTTCATAAGACGGGCGCTTTCCGTCACAATTACGGCGCGCATCTCTGTTGTGGAATGGCTCGCTTCTGGATCCACGCCGCCTACGTGGGCAACGCTGACTACGAGATCAATGTCCCTCATAACTTCGGAAAAGAGGATCGGGTTAAGACTCTCAAGTTCCAGAGGCAAACCTGTTTTGCGTCCGTAAAAGCGGACGGTTTCCAGAGTTGGCGCTTCAATCTCGGAGGGGGAGAACCAGTCCGCCAGCGCGTACATTTGTGCGATGACGTTTTCTTTGTAATAAACTTTTTGCAGGCCGTTTTCATAATCCGCCGTCCAGCCCCGGCTTTTGAGCAGAGCTGCGGTTTTTTTCGGCTGTATCTGATGCCCCGCGTAACGGCGGGAGACTGTCTTTTCGGATTTCTCATCATCGTTGACGGTGTAGAGTTCCCTGAATATCTGCTTGAAGGGCTGTACAAGATTTCTGTCAAACGCGTAACGCTGATAATCAAGCCACTTTCCGAGTGTGAACAGGTCGTAACAATGCGCTATTTTCAGTTCGGCGTCCTTGTTATGCGCAATCACAGCGTCGTTTGCCTGTAAGAGGCCACCTGCTGTTAAAAAGCCAAGCTCATCGCCGCTTCGGAACACGAGCTTTTCGGCGATTGGGCGGATGACAGGGTGGTTCAACAAGACGGCGGCTTCATCAAAACTGAACGTGTCGGCGTTTTCCATCGCCTTCTCAAGACTCACCCTTGCGCGGGAGAACTGGGCTTTAAGCGAATTTTTGACCGCGCTTATTTCCTGCACATATTCGTCTTTTTTAATCGCCGCCGGTATGGATTTTAGGCGTTTGCCGTCCTTTTCCACGATCAATTCGGCAAGGCCGGTATCGTTCATCTCAAGGAAAAGAATTGTGCCGTCAATGTTAAACGGCTTAAAATAATTCTGAATAGCGTCGAATTTTTCCGTTTCCATTTTCCAATTGAAGCGAAGCACGTCGGCATAACCGAGATTACGCGCGAGATTTTCCAGCGCGATGTTAGCTGCTTCTTTTTCGGCGGCCTGACGCTGGACTCCGAACTCGCGGCTTTTTTTCAGGAATTCATTTATAAATTCGAATCTCCGCAGCGCTTCACGAATTTTGTTTTCCCCGAAGGGTATGAGGCTGTAGCTTAACAGCAGGTCTTTGTTTCTTTTATCGCGGATTTGTTTTTCCGTCCCGTCAATGGAGAGTTTTCCAAGAACGGCGTCGGCAAAAAGCTGTGCGCGTCTGTGGGCCGCTCCGCCTGATATGTACTTCGCGCAGTTGTAAAGCACGGCGAAACGTTCCGCTCCAAGCGTTTGGTAAGCTTCCCTGAACCAGTTGATATCGAAAGCTCCGCGCATGAAATCTTCCTTGTCGATTGGGGAGAAGCGGGCGGCTTCCGTCTCAAATTCATTGGAATAACTTTCCCGTGTGTGCGCGTGAAAGTACCACGCGGCGCATTTCAGCCCCGCCCAGCCGAGATAATCCTCCACAATGGAAATCCACGCCGGAGAGTACATCGCCGCTTCGAGCAGACGTTTTTCACCTACGCGCTCCCGAAGGGCGGCTCGAAGCGTTTCGGCGTTATCGCTCTTTGCGGGGACGCTGGCTTTCAAAAGGCTCGACAGCACGTCGCGTTTGGTGTAATCCATGCTCCAGACATAGCCGCGCGTGAGCGTCTCATTGCCGAGCGCGATAAGTATCTGCGCAAAAACTTCCGCGCCTTCGTGATGCGAAATCGCTCTGGCAAGCTCGCTGACAGGCGTTTTTGTATCTCCGCGTTTCAGTTCAATTTCTATTACGCGCTTTACCACGTCATTCACACATTCCAACAGGACAGAATATTTCTCGATATTATTTTTTGCATAAAGGTAATGGCGCGTGTAATCCGTCATATTGGCTGTCCCGTTTATTTCCATAAAAGCGCGGCGAAGTTCTCCCATTTCGACAATGCCATTTGAGGCGGCATAGGCTATATCCAGAAGATCACGAACGTTAAACGCTATATAACGCGAGCCTGATGCTTCGCCTATCGCGTAACACAGGGACAGTTTCTTTTCATATTCCCCACGTGTTTTCGCTCTCAGATACCTTAAAAAAAATTGCACCTCACTCAAATTAGCGAGCGTATGTTTGGCTCTGTAATAATAGCTGTTATCTTCCTCATAACGGGACTTGCTCCAATCTTCCCTTGGTGAGGACAGAAAGAAATCCGCGAGGATTCCGTAACTGATGGCAAATATTTCCGCATATTCGGCGGTAAATGACAGCAATAGGTGAATTATGTTCTCCGCAAGCATATAATACTTTTTTGTTTTTATTTTTTTTACAAATTCTTTAATCTCGTCTGATCCAAGCAATTTCTGTAGCAAGTCCCGCGCAAAAGGTTTATAATTTTGCCTGTAGAGTTCGTAATCGTGTATGTTTTCACAGCAGGCAATCTTGAAAAGAGTAAGCAGATTTGCGCGGTTTTTCTCAAACCAGCCGCGCCAAATTTCGCCAAGAACATAATCTTCTATTTGTACCCGACGATCCTTGACGACAGTTATCATACCAAGGTAATTAGTGTTGCCGAGTATATTGTCGTTTTCATCACCGTAGGCGTGGACGGCCTTGTATTCGTGATCCTTGTGTTCTTCAATCAACGCCAATAGCGATTCAAAGATCTTCATCATATCTTTCGCACTGATTCTACGAAACGCCTTCAAGTCGAATTTGCCGTCCCTCTCGACAGGAGGAAGTTCGGGAAAGTACTCAGGGTCGTAAAGACCGAAGCCGTTTTCTTTTGTGTATTCCGGCGCGTCTTTATCCAACAAGACGTTTAAGAGAATCGCTTCCGCTTCAGTTGCATCATGTATGGCGGCGCAAATTTCTCTGACGGCATCTGCGGTAATCGCGCCTGACTTTTTCGCGGCGCAGAGCAAATCCAGCGCGGCAAGGCGCTTGTTGTCGTTTTTATCCACGATGAGCCGTTTTGAGGACGACAAAACAACAGCGTTCCCCGAGTTTCGTATAACTTCAAGCGCGCTCTGGCGAATTTCGCCTGTTTTAAGCGCCAAAAGTTCCTCAACCTTGATAATTTCATTTTCGTCAAGCGTTAGCCGTTTTAACAGTTTGGCGGCGTGTTTGCGTACGGCCATGCTTTTATCCGAGAGGCAGTCAAACAGAAAGGCTCTTTTCTCACCGCTTTTACCGCGCGATACAAAGTACCTTAAAAAATCGTTTTTGTTTTCCGGTTCCGCAAGAGGCGAAAGTTCAATGAGCCGCTGCTGTAACGCCTTGTCGTAGTCGTAAGCTGCCAGCGTCATCATCGCCGAATAAACAGCGCCGCGTGTCAAAGTAAAGACGCACCAGTCAAAAGGTTTCCCCCTGATCGTGTGTCCGTCTTTGGGAATTTTTTCGATGATCTCAGACATGCGTGAAAAATGTTTTTCGCGGACGGATTTATCTTTCAGGCAGTGCGGGTATTTTCCTGTGTCGATATTTTTTTCGCTGTCTTTCGGACTCCAGTAACCTTCTCTCACTCCGTTGAGAGTCAATGTGTAATTTTGAAAGATCATCGTCAGTATGTCCATGTCGGTCTCGCCGAAAGCTTCTCCCGCAAGGCATATACGGTTTTCGTAGCTGCTTGTCTCGTTGAGAAAATAAAAAGCTGCAAGTTTCTGATATTTCTCTCCGCGCATAAACCGCTCAACGTGCGCCCGGAGGTTCTGTATGGAAAATACCGACTCAGCCCACATACCTGCGTACATCTGCGTTACGTCAGCGCTGCCGACAGCCGCTGTTCGTTCGGCGTCGTTTTCAATATATGCGTAACCGAGTTTTAAAAGTTTTTCTACTACACGTTTGTCGGAATAATCATAACCTAATCCCATCCAGACGCAGGCCGCCCGCAGAGCCGAAGAAAAACGCAGAAGGTTGTTTTCGAGTACGGTTTTGATCATCAATTTGAAATAATCAAGAATGCCGTCGTCGGCGGTTTCGAGAACTGCCTGCCGCAGTCCCTCCTGCAGTTTCGCGGCAAGTAAAAGTTTTTGCATCAATTCGTGAAGCTGCGCGTTATGGCACATAGCAACGGCGCGGATCAATTCATGGCTTACAGCGCGGGTGTTGTTTTCGCCAAGTATAATTTCCGTAACGGCGTTGATAATGTCTTTGTTTCCCTCATCAATTTTCAGCGCGATCAGCATTGAAGTTGTCCATGTATCGGGGCCTTTGTAAGCTTCTTTCTTTTTACGTTCATCGTCCATTGTAAGGTATACCGTTAGGTCAAACTTTTCCCAGTCAAACAGAACATCATAGGTAAAAATAATGAGTTTTCTGTAATAATCCCGCGGATCACAGGAACGGTAGGAGCGGCGGTAAGAGCTGGGGTTATAAGTGTACTCTCCCATACGCGTTACTATCGCGCAAAAGTCGTCGGCGGTCTTTTTGGGCAGGACTTTTTTAAACAGATCGCCTAACGGGCCTTTTAACAGATCGCCCATCGTGTCCGCGCCGGAAACGGCTTTCCTGACTGTATCTTTGAGATATTCCTGTAAACGCCGCCTGTCGTTCGATCCAATCAGTTTTTCAAAATCAAACATATATCACCCTAAATCAAATTTTTCAAAAATAAAACATTTGCCGGTTTACCACATCCGTCCTGCCAGCATGGTCAGGCGTAAAAATGTAATTTCATCCCCGTCTGTTAGCTGAATAGATTCGTCAAAACCGGTTTCCGCATCGTTTATAAACAGCCTGAAAATGCCGTCGCCAAAACAGGTAAGGGCGTTTTCAACAGCCTTGTCCGGATCCTGCGGATTTTCGTTCTTGCGGTCGTTAAATCCTATTTTACCGGAAACATTTCCATTCAAAAGAGCGTCATCTGTCAGATAGGGAAACAGCGGCGCGTCCACTGCTTTTTTATTGTAAGCGTCCACATTCCGCCTGACGATAAACGCGACAAGTTCGTTAGATGTACGAACAGACCCGTCAATGTTAAAAGGAACGCGCTCAATAAGCGGCTTGCGTTTTGAGAGAGCCTTGATTTTAAGGTAAACAGTCATTTTAGCCTCCCGGCGGCCGCATGCAGTTATACTTATAATACAGTAAATTGCGATAAAAAACAAAGAAAAACTGCGGCCGGATTCCGGAATAATTTAATTGTCGATTTATGTTTTCTGATATAAAATAATTATTAATGAAAACAACGAAAATAAAAGGAAAATTTGTGATAGGGCATGACGGGAAAAGTCATGTGGTCTATCGCGGCGGGGAAGTGGTATATAAGGACGATACCATAATCTTCGTGGGCAGGGACTATGACGGTCATGTGGACGAAACCATCGACACAGGCGCGTCGATTGTCGGGCCGGGCTTCATCGATCTTGAAGCCGATATCGATACCGACCACGCTCTGCAGGATGTGGTTGTATCCGAGGAAAGACAGTGGTGCGATTTGGGCGATAAATACTGTACCGAAGATTTTTACACGGATGACGATTTCAGAGACAGACAGACTTATTCCATCGCCCAGTTGATACGCAACGGTATCACAACCGCCATGCCGATTATGGGCGAGATGTTTCACGGCTGGGGTCAGACTTACCGTGAGCATGAAATTATGGCCGAGGCTGCGCTGGCAATGGGTATGCGCCTTTACGCGGGTCCGTCGTTCCGTTCGTTTGCCTATGTCGGCAAAGGTTACAACGAAAAGCGAAGCGAGAAAAGTTTCGCCGACGCTATGCGCTTTTTTGACGACTTTGACGGCAAGGGCGGCGGGATGATTCGCGCCTTTATCAATCCCTGTCAGATACGCTGGACAAGCGTAGACATACTGTTACGTGCAATTCGTTTTGCCGAAAGCAGGAACGCGCCCATGAGGCTGCACGCCTGCGAGGGCGTTTACGAGTGGGACTACATAAGGGCTCTCGGAGGCAATACTACGATTGAGTATTTTGACAAAGTCGGTCTGTTATCTGAAAACTTACTTATTCCTCATCTCAGCGTGGTGAGAAACAGCGAACTTGAATTGGTTGCGCTCCGCGGGGTAAGCGTAATTTCAACGCCTATCGCCGAGGCCAACTGGGGGGGAGCTCTTTTTTCATTCGCGAAACTGCGGCACTACGGAATAAATGTTACAATCGGCACTGACTGCCAGCCGCTTGATATGATACGCAATATGCGCCATGCCCGCGACATGGACGCTATATGCCGTAACCGCGTGTTCTTCGACCGTTATCGTGAGGACGGCAGCGTAACAAACGCTTTCGCAGACGAGCCTGATTACAAGCCGATGAGCGCGGGTGATTTTTACGACGCGGCGACCATAAACGGCGCTGCGGCTCTGAAGCGGGACGACATCGGCAGACTTGCGCCGGGCGCGAAAGCCGACATTATTGCCGTCGATTTGAACGACATAACAGTCGGGCCGCATGAAGACCCGATTCGCACAATGGTTATAAGTTGCACGGGAAATAATGTGTCGCACACAATCATCAACGGAAAAATGTTGATGAAAGACAAAAAACTCATCGGTATAGATGAGCGGGCGTTAATGCAAAAGGCGCAGGCAGTCTATGAGAGATGTTTGAATTTTTATCACGAACACGACAGGTATAAAAGACCGTTGGAGGCGTTCTTCCCGCCGACTTACAAATATGTGTAAAAACCATTTCTTATTTTTCGCGGTTGTTTGCATAACGGTATCGTGCGCTTCAATTTCTACGCAAACATATACTATAAATACGTCCCTGCTTGAAGAACAAAGCGTTATAAAAATTGTTTTGATTTCCGATCTTCACAGCACGATTTTTGGAAAAGACCAATCGGTGTTAATAGACATGGTAAGGGAAATTGCTCCCGACCTTATTTTTTTATCCGGCGATATTATTGACGATGTTGTTTCAATAACGGGAACGCGGCTGTTATTGTCAGGTATTTCCGGCATGGCCCCGATTTATTATGTTACGGGCAATCATGAATACCGTAGTCATAATATACAGGAAATTCGGGAAGAGCTTGTATCATACGGAGTGATAATTTTATCTGATAGTTATATGAAGATTGAGATAAACAATAATGAAATAATCATTGCCGGAGTAGAAGACCCGGACAAAAAATTTTATGAGACGCCTGCTTATAATCAGGACGACAGCATGGAGGAAGCGTTTAGAGAATTGGACAATGTGCCGTTGTATAAAATACTGATCGCTCACCGTCCCGAAAGGATTGAAAGTTACAAAAGATACTCGTTTGATTTGATTTTATCGGGGCACACGCATGGAGGACAGATCAGGCTTCCGCCTCTTATAAACGGATTATACGCGCCGCATCAGGGATTTTTCCCCAAGTATTCAGGCGGAATTTACACGCATGGAAATTTAAAGCACATTGTAAGCAGGGGATTGTCGGTTACTCCGTGGCTTCCACGAATATTCAATCCGCCGGAACTGATAGTTGTAATTTTGGAATCAGATAAATGAAATGTGATACTGTACAAAATTAAAATAAGGTTGTATTATATTGATAAAGGAGATTGCGGATGTATATGCCATTTTTAATAGGCGTGCTGTTGTACATAGTATATAAGCTCCTGTTTAAAAGTCTTTATGTAATTAATCAAAACGAGAGGGCTGTAAAAACTGTTTTTGGACGGGCGGACAGGATTAAGGATACGCGGGATGAAACTCAGGCGTTTCGCGAGGATGAAAAAGAACGTTATAACTTTCCGAAATTGCGCGTAATACAGCCGGGGGGACCGTATTTTAAACTGCCATGGGAGAAGATACACAGGGTTTCCGTCGCGACGAGTACGTTGGATATGGCCTATGATCCAGAATCTCCCGAAGCGAACAAAAACAACACGGTGCTGGAAGCCGTAACAAAGGATCAGCTTAATATAGAATTATCCGGCCAGATACGTTACCGTATATCGGAAAATAATATTTACGCCTACCTGTTTGGCGTAAAGCGTCCCATTGCCCACGTTATGGGCTATTTTGTGTCGGTGCTGAGGGAAAGAATTGCCAATTTTGAAGGAAAACGTTCCGGCGAAGATTCAAAGGACGAAATTCTTCAGGGGGCCGGCAGTATTTCAATTAACGATTTGAGAAAAAATCTGCGGGACATCAACGAGCACATGGACAGGGAATGCAGTGTTTCACAGGACAGGTACGGTGTTGTCCTTGAAGCCTCCCTTATCACGGGCATTGAGCCGCCCAAAGAAGTCGAGGCTGCGTTAGCCGCAATTAACACCGCTCATAACGAGGTGTCCTCCGATATAAGCCTTGCGCAGGCGGCAGCTGATCAGAAAATTGTTCAGTCAAAGCGGGCGGTAGAAATTGAGACGCTTAAAGCGGAAAGCGAGACGGAAGGATTGAATCTTCTTTTTAAGGAACTGGAAGCGCTGAAAAAGAGCGGAGGGGAGACTGCATTAAAGGCGTACGTGAAAAACGCGAAACTGACATTGCTGGATTTTACAAAATCCATCTACAGGAAGGAATAGGGGGCGGCGATGAATTATCAGAGTTTATTTTCGTCTCCGTTGGGAATAATTATTTTTATCGCGGCGGGTTTTTTTGCCGCCATGATTGCATTGTTTTTGTTTCGGCGCTTGCTTTACCTGTTAGGTGTTTATACGATTGTACGCGAGCGCAGGGCGGTAGTTTATGTGCTGTTCGGCAATGTCGCCGGAGTTTTGGACGATCCGGGAATTCATTTTCTCTGGAAGGAACTTGGAATAAAAGCGCTGTTTGTTCATTGGCTTGGAAAACGTTACGAAGTGGATTTGCGCCTTGATCAACAGTACCTGAGAAGCCAGCCTGTAAACTCCGAAGAGGGAGCGCCGATGGGCGTAGGTCTCTGGTATGAGATGTATATCACAGACCCTGTAGCCTATATTTTCCGTAACACAGATCCCAAAGGTTCTCTTGCAGCCAACGTCGGCAACTCTACGGTTCGCTGTCTGTCAAATCTGCCTCTTGATAGTATGATGTGCGACCGTCACGCGATGAGCAGAAGCGTGCGTCAGGAAGTTTCCGAAAAATCGCAGGAGTGGGGGTACAAACTCGGCTCGTGCTACGTTCGCAAAGTGCATTTCTGCGATAAAAATATGATCCAGCAAATTCAAAACAAGGTTGTCAACCGTCTCAGGCAGGTTACCGCCGCAATAATGCAGGAAGGCGCGAATCAGGTCAGTATCATAACCAACACGGCGGAGAGGAAGGCGGCCATTGATTTCGGCAAAGCGTCCGCCATTCGTCCCAATATTGTCGGAAAGCTGTTCAATGTTATTTCGCAGGACGCGCAGTTGTGCGACGCGTTTTTGGAAATACTGGAAATTAACCGCATAGTGTCCAATAAGATTCCCCTGTATGTTTTGTCGGAGCAAATGCAGATTTTGTTTTCACAGCAAAATGTAAGATAT
>JGI24698J34947_10001848_pt1 | contig 11288 bp, 5 predicted proteins | sample TergutMp193P3_FD_34947 | JGI IMG/M metagenome (IMG submission 34947)
TGAGCGCGGCGGCTTTGCGCTTCTGCCTGAGCGCGGCGGCCCGCGCCGCCACGTCTTTTTCCAGCGCGGAAATTTCCCCTTTCAGCTTTTCGCGGTTTTCGCCCGCGCCGGACAGCGCCTCGATCTCCGCCTGGGCCTGCGCCAGATACGCGAGTATTGCTTCTTCAACAGGCTGATCCGCCGGGGCCTGCGAAACGTACTTTTTTTTCAGCCGGTACAGGAGCGCCAGCCGCTCATCGACTTCTTCAAGCCTGCGGGGATCATAGGTCAGATTGTCGCTGTAGGCGCGGAATTCGCGGGAAATGTCTTCCGCTTCATAAAACAAATCATCCAGGCGTTTCTGCGACTCGGCCAACGCGCCGTCAATTGCAGCCGCGCTGTCAAGGGAAGCGCGGGCTTTCCGCGCCAGGCCCAGCACGGAAAATTCCCCGTCGTACAGGCTTTCCGCCGCGTTATGCACATGGCCTGCGAGTTTTTCAAAATCGGAAAGCCGCTGGGATTCGTTTTCCAGTTCCCGAATCTCGCCGGGACGCACATTCGCCTTGCCTATTTCTTCCGCCGCGTAATTCAATATTTCCAGCCGCGTGCCGCGCTCGCGCTCGTTTGACAGGGACGCTTCAAGCGCCTTCTTTTTTTCGCTTAAGGCCGTAAAGACGCTGCTATACGCCGCGACTTCGTCTTCAATGCCGGCAAAACGATCCAGATAGCGGCGGTGGTTTTCTTTTCGCAGCAGGGACTCGTGGTTGTGCTGGCCGTGCAGATCGAATAACAGCCCCATAAAATCGGCAAGGTCTGCCCGCGTGAGGGGAACATTCTGCACGAAAATTGAACCGCGCCCGGTTTTTTTAATGCCGCGGCGGATGATTACCGTGCCGTCTTCGGTTTCTATATCGCGGCCTGCCAGCCAGTCCATGACTTCGCGGTTCGAGTCCTGTATTGATACCACTGCCGTTACCGCGGCTTCCTCGGAACCCGAGCGTATTATTTCAGGCTCGGCCTTGCCGCCCATGAGGAAACTCAGCGAATCGACAATGATGGATTTGCCCGCGCCGGTCTCGCCGGTGAGCACGTTAAATCCGCTGCGAAAAGAAAGCGAAATCGAATCTATAAGGGCGTAATTCCTGATGGACAATTCCTCAAGCATTGCCGCCTCCGTTGCTTTTTTCGGCCCAATTGAGCTTTGTGCACAGCGCCTTATAATACGCCTCGCGGCCCGATGAAATCAATACGGCGTGAAAGGGCGCCTGGCTGATGATGATGCGGTCATCGCTTTCCAGTTCAAAAGTGTCCTGGCCGTCTACGGTGAGGAGTACCCCGCTCCGCTGCTGATGAGAGACGGTAATTTCAAGGGTTTGCCGGGCAGGAAGCACCAGCGGCCTATTCGACAGGCTCAGCGGGCAGATCGGATTCAGTATCATGGCTTCCATTTCCGGGTCGAGTATGGGGCCGCCGGCGGCCATTGAGTAAGCGGTGGAACCGGTCGGCGTGGCGATGATAAGGCCGTCGCAGCGGTAGGGGCCAAGCTCAATATGCTCATTGCCGTCAAGCTGCGACAAAACCTCCAGCTTGATGAGCTTCGCAATTCCCGCCGCGCAAATGACCGTGTCGTTCAGGCAGCAGAACCGCGCCGGCAGTTGATTTTTTCTGATAACGGATATTTCCAGCATACAGCGCCGGGATAGTTCCGCGCCGCCCGCAAGCCACGTATCAAACACCGAAAGCCACTCGTCTTTTTGAATGCCGCTGATAAAACCCAGTGTGCCCAAGTTCAGCGGAAATATCGGTATGCCCTGCGGGGCCGCTGTCCGCGCGGTATACAGCACCGTGCCGTCCCCCCCCAGGCTGAACGCGAGATCCCAGTTTCCATCGGGGAAAGTCCCCGGCTTGCCTTCAAAGCAAAACGGCGTTACGGGTATGCCGCGCCCGCCAAGGGCCTGCTGAATTTCATCCCGCAATACAGCGGCGTTGTGCTTGTGGAGATTGACAAACACCACTGCCGAGCGGCACTGGACAGCCCGAATATCCGTCAATCTCTGCTCCGGTTTTTCTATAGCCAATGAACTCTCCGTCAATTCAAGCGCCTATGGAATCGTAACAATGAGTTTCGAGACCCGTTCAGCGTCCGCCGGGCGAAGGCGCGGGTACAGCGGAAAAAGCACTGTACGCAGCGATAATGAATGGCTTACCGGGCAATTCAGCGCATCGCCCGCGCTAATGCCCGAAAGGGCACTGCCCGTAAGGGCACTGTCCGCAGGCGCTATACCCGTAAGGGCGCTGCCCGAAGGAGCGCTGCCCGAAGGAGCGCTGCCCGCGATGGTATTTTCAAAAGCGCTTTCAAGGATAATGTCTTTTTTGCGGGCGTATGCAAGCACGTCCTTAAGCCCGGCCTCAAGCGCCAGGGGGAACGCGAAGTTATTGTATTCGGTATCATCAAGGGGGATAAAGCGCTTATGCCTTGTACGCAGGCTCGACTGAACGTAGGCCTGGGCGAGCGCCGCGCGCTTTTCAATATTCTTACGCGCTTCCTTAAATTGCACCACGGCGAGCGCGGCATTGATGTCGGGCAGGCAGTATTCGGGCGGCAGGTCCCCGTAATTCCGCAGCGCGGCGCTATCACGGCGGTTATGCGCGCACAGCAGCGCCCCGCCGCCGGCGGTGAGCATGTCGCGCTCCTCCAAGCCGAGAATCGTAAAGACCCCGCGCGCGCGTTCCTTTGGAGCGCCCGCTTCCTGCCGTTGATTTTCCGGCTTGTCCGTACCGGGAGGAACGCTGAAACTCTGGGAAATATCCTCAATGACCGGCAGGCCGAGTTCCGCAATCGAGGCCGTATCGGGCAGAAAGCCCAGTGTATGGTGAAGCACAACGCACAGGGGAGCGGGCCCGCCTGAATTTGCAGCTAACGCCTGTTCAACGGTTTCCCGGCATATGCAGGGAAACGCCGGCGACACGTCGCAGTACAGGGGGCGCAGCCCCAGATCGCGGATTACGCCGGCGTAGTAGCGGGGGGACAAAGCCGAAATAACTACGCCGCGCCCGCTTTCGGGATTCAATGCTTTCAGGGCCAGCGCCAGGGCGATAACCGGGCTTCGCAGGCTGAGCGCGTAATCAAAATGAAGGTATTCTTTGGCTGTCTGCAAAAGGAGGCGGGAGCGCTCGCCCGGGCCTATCCGGTCTTCCACCATTGCCGTCAGAACCGAATCCATCTCCCTCCGTCTGATAGTCGGAGAATAGACTTCAATTTTCATGCGCTACCCCAATGCCGCCGGTACTGATCTGGTCAAGCGTAAACGGTTCTCTTATCGTTTTAATTCGACAAGTTTTTGCAGTTCCTTGGGATTGAACAGATTCCTGATATTGAGAATTATCAGGTAGCCCTGCTCCTGGCGCACCACGCCCGTGATATATTCGGCGCCAATTCCCGTAAGCATCTGGGGCGGAGGCTGAATATCCTCTTTCTCGATAGTTACCACGCGGGAAACGCGGTCGATAATAACTCCGAGTTTCATCCCGTCAACATCAATAATGACAAAGCCGGACAGCAACTCATCCTCTTCGGAAGAGACCGCCCGTTTAAGATGAAAGCGCTTATGCAAATTTATGATCGGGATTATCTCGCTTCGCAGGTTGAAAATCCCTTCCACATAGACCGGGGCATTGGGAATTGCCCGTATTGCCTGTACCCGGACAATTTCCTTCACATCCATAATGTTAATCCCGTACAGCTCCTCTCCAAGCTGAAAGGTTACTAATTGCTGAGATTCAGACATACTTCTTCTCCATTAAAAAACTTCCTCATATATCGTTGTCAATTATACTATTATTTATAAGTTTCTTCAAGGGGTAAAAGGCAAAAAATTGCTAGTTTCTACACCCTTTCCGGCTCCCTGAAAACCCTGCCTATCCCCAATACGGCGCGAAAAACCGCCGAATTTGCCCGCTTTGCAGGCGCAAAAACGCCCCTGCCTGCGTTTCGGGGGCAGCCGTCCCTTACAACAAGGATTCAATCTCCTCCAAAGCCTCGTCATATTCGGCCATTAGTATATGCCTGGAAATTCGGTGAACGGCCTCGCCGATACTGTCAGCGAAGTTTTGACTGTGCAGGGCTTCCATCGTGCTGTTTATCACGCCGGCATTCAGCGCCTCTATTGCCGTTTTTAATTCGGCAAGCATGCCCCGCACTTGATTCATGTCAACGGGGCGCTTCGTCCCTTCCCCGTTTCCCTTACGCGCCGAAAGCGCCCCCTGAATACCGCTTAACAGCGATTCCAAATCGGACAAAAACTGGGGGTTATGCTTTTCGATAAAGCTCAAATCCTCCCGATTCCCCGCCGTTTCCAATGCCCTGGCCGTATAAAACAAGTCGCTGGCCCCGATGTTTGCGGCGGCGCTCTTCAGCGCGTGGATATGGATTGTATACAGGGATATAGCGCCCGTTTCAAGGCACGTTTTAAGCTCCCCTATTTTCTCAATCCCGTCCTCGCAAAACACGGCAAGCGTTTCGCAGTAACGCTCAATCGAGCCGCCTGCCAGCGTAATGCCCGCGCGCACATCAAGCCCCTCGATTTCAATNCCCCCTCCTGACGCTTCCTGTTGTTGTTGTTCTTCTTCTTCCTCCTCGTCCGGCAAAGCCGCAGCGCCGTCATTCGGCTCCGGCTTTTTTCGTTTTTCTTTTGGAATCCATCTCTCCAGAATCATGTTCAGCTTGGCCATATCAATAGGCTTTGCCAGAAAGCCGTTGAACCCGTTCTCCATGAACATATCCTGCGTGCCCGAAATGGCGTTGGCCGTGAGCGCGATTATGGGCACGGTCAGGTAATAGGGGTCTTCATCGCCGAAAGACCTGATCCGCTTGACCGCCTCAACGCCGTCCATTTCAGGCATCCAATGATCCATAAAGACCAGATCGTAATGCCGTGATTGTACAGCCTTGATCGCGTCCGCGCCGCTTTTGCATAAATCAACGTGCATTCTAAACGGCAGCAGCAAGCCTTCGGCCACCGTCAGGTTTGTTTTTATGTCGTCAACAACCAGTACCTTCGCGTCCGGCGCAATAAAGCCCACGAGCAGTTCGCTGTCTTCCTTGTACGCATAGACTTCGGGCACATCGTTGAGAATATTGGCAACCGATATTGAATGCGCCGGCATGGCAAGGATAGTGGCTCCTTCTTTGGGCGTCGCTTCGCCAAACTCCGTCAGCAGGACTACTCTTGCAGACATTCCAAATTCGTGTATTATATTTTTGTGATACCGGTACAGCGTATACGCGATAAAAATAAAAGAATACGCCTTATGCTCAAGTTTCTGCCGGAACTCGGATTCGTTTGAAGCGATATCGCAGCTTACGCCCAGGTTGTCAACGGTGCATACCAGGGAATTAGCGTATATATCGCGCGGTTCAAAGACCAGCACGTTTTTTTTCTCTGGCTCCTCGACAAGCGCCAGCCTTTCGCGTGAACGGAACTTTTGCGGCAGCGTAACGGTGAAGGTGCTGCCCAGTCCGTATTCGGACAAAACCTGAATAGTCCCGCCCATGAGTTTAAGTATGTTCGATGTTATGGCAAGCCCCAGTCCCGTTCCTTCAATGTTTTTATTATTCGGCGAGTCAATCTGAACAAAATCGTTAAACAGCTTGCTCAAATTTTCCCGCTTTATGCCCCTGCCTGAGTCCGTTACATCAATGATTAACTTAACGGTTTCCTCATCGATCATTTCTCCCATGACGATAAATGATACAAAACCGTCTTCGGTGTATTTTACCGAGTTGTTTAAAATATTGATCAGTATCTGGCGTAACCTTGTCTCATCGCCGTATAATTCCTTTGGGATATTGCTGTCTATGTTCACCGTGAATCGCAGTTGCGAATCAATTGCCCTCATTCTGATAATGCTGATAACGTCGTTCAACAGTGACGAAAACAGGTAATACCTGGGAATAATTTCCAGTTTCCCCGATTCAATTTTTGAAAAGTCCAGAATGTCATTTATAATAGCCAAAAGATTCGCGCCGGCCTGCTTGATCGCATAGATATGCCTGTGGGCGATGGCGCGGTCTTTCTCGCGCATGGCAAGTTCCGCCATGCCGATAATTGCGTTCATCGGCGTCCGTATCTCGTGGCTCATCTTCGCGAGGAAAACGCTTTTTGAGCGGTTGCTTTGCTCGGCCTGCTCCCGTGCGGCGCTCAACTCGGTAACGTCAATTGCATGCTGCAAGTGCACCTTTTCGCCGCTGGGCCAGTCGATGTAGCAGTCCGAATGGCGGATGTAGCGCCCCGTATCGGCAAAATATTCTTCCCATACAATGGTTTTGCCCGGTTCTTTATCAAGCCGGCGACACGGGCAGAATTCGCACATTTCTTCATGGCCTGTGCGAAAGGCCTTATAGCAATACTCCCCGATACTGCTGTCGCCCTCAATGTTGAATATCTTTTTCATATACGTGTTTATAAAAATTATCTTGCCGGTGCTGGGAACGGTGGCATAGATATACGCGTCAATGCTGTTCAAAATGTTCTCCATGGCGCTGAGCGTGTTGCTCTTTACCCTGTCTGCCTCCCGCGCTTCCCGTATTGCGGCCTCCAACTGCTCGGCTGTGCTACGTATGCTCTGCGTCATCTCGTTGCGGATCAGGGCGTTGGCTATCATCCGGCTGGCCGAGTACAGGATCAACGCTTCGTTTTCTATGAATATGCGTTCCCGGCGGCAATCGTCAAAACCGACAAAGCCCCAGAATTGGTCTTGCAGAAAAATCGGCACAACGAGTATTGACAATATGCCCTGCGGCGACAATATCGCCTGTTCCTCCGGGGATAAATTGCGTACCAGGCCGTTGATGCATTTATTCTGCAAGAGCGTTTCTTCCCAGCTCGGAGCGCTATCGTAAGGTATATCTACCGAATATTCGTTGCCCTGCTGCGGCTCGGCGCCCTCCGACCATTCATAAACTTGAGTGCAATGCAGCCTGCCGTTTTTGAGATGGTTCTTCCAGATATATACGCGGTCGGCGTCTACGGCTTCGCCCATCATACCCATTGCCTGCAAAAGGCTGTCTTCAAAATTATCAATGTCCGGCTCAAGCAGGGTGTCGGACAGGCTGCTCATGGTTTCAAGGAGATGCCACTGCTTTGCAATCTCGCTCATCATTTGCTCGTGTTCGCGCATATCCCGGACATATGCCAAAATAGCGTCCTCGTTATCATAATTGACGCGGACAAGCGTGGCAAACACCGGTATCGGCGTGCCGTCCAATAACTGGTGCGTCCATTCAAAGGAGCAGCCGCCTTCCTCAAGCGCTTTCCGCAAAAACGTTCTCGCTTTTTCAGCGGAATTCTGCCCGTCGCTCTGGTACTCCGGCGAAAGATCGGGAAAAAGGTAAATAAACTCCTGCTCGCCTTCCAAATTGAAAAGCCGCGCGGCCTCACTGTTGCAGGCAAAGCACCTGAATTCTTTATTGAACAGGAAACAGCTCAGGGGCATCGAATCCAGCATTATTCGCGTGCGCTCGTGCGCTTTGCGCGATTCGTTTATCAACGCCTGGTGTATTTTATTATTTTTGATAAACAATAACAGCAGGAATACCAGCAGTACGCAGAGGGCGCTGGCGGATACGCACATAAAAACAAAACGCTCATTGGCATATTTTCTCGAATAGTCATGGACGCGGCCTGTCCATGTTTTTACTATCATATCGGTTTTGACATACCGCTGGGCCCTGCAAATAATATTGCATAAGCTTTGTTCGTTTTTATTAAATCCAAAAAACGATTCCGATACCGGCGAATTAAACTGAATGTTTACTTTATATCCGGGTTTTTCGCGGAGATGCGTCTGGGTAAGAAGCCCGTTTTCGGACTCCATCAGCAAATCTACCTCGCCTTTTTCAAGCGCCTCCATTGATTCAAATTGAGTGTCATAATATTTTACATTTGTGTTGTTCGGGAACAGACGCTTGTACAGTTCATCGTGAATCGTATCCCTAACGATGCCCACCGTCGTACGCGGCACCTGATACATTTCCAAATTCGGATAATCGGACCGTGACATAAGTATGTAATGGGTAGTGGCGTAGGGCTGATCGGCCCATGAAAAATCATTTTCCCGTTCTTCGGAATACCTTAATTCTGAAACCAAAGAAACTTCGCCTGCCTTGAGTTTTCTGAATATTTCGGACCAGGGAGCGTCCTTATCGGTGACAACATCAAACTCAATATCGGTCAGCAGGCTTATTTCCGCCAGAATATCCACCGCGATCCCCTGAAATTCCCCGTCATTTTCGTTGTAAAAACAAGTCGGGTAATTATCAGTTTCCAAGGCGATGGGCACCTTTGCGCCGCGCGCGGCGAGGCTTTCCACATAGGATTTTTCTTCATCCGTAAACGATCTGCTCATCTCGTATTTCGCGTATTCGTGATTTCCCGCCTTGTATAGTTCGTAGAATTTGTCGATGCCGCCGGCTGAGATATATTTGTCCACGACCGATATGAGCGGCTTAAGCTGCGGATTTGCCGTGGTCAGTGAAACCGGCGTATACACCAGCGGAAAAAAATCTTTGGGACTTATAAAATCATAATCTTCAAATTCAAAAGCCGCTACCGAATCGTCAACATAAGCGTCAATAACGCCGGCTCTCAGCATTTCAGCCAATTCCGGTATATCATTTACGGCAACTTGCACAAATGTCAGTGACGGATAAGCGCTCAAAATTAATTCGGCTGTAACGGTGCCCTCAAAAAAACCCAGCCGCAGCCCGTTGAGATCATTTTCCGTCTTGATTTTATCAGAGGGGCCGTTAGTAAAAATACTCAGCGAGCGTTCAGCGATGGGAAGCGTCATAAAATAACGGAGCCGGCGTTCAGGAGTCGGAGTCATCTCGCCCGTAAAATCAATGGTCATGTCTTCCAGCCCGCTCATCATGTAATTCCAGTCATGCAATTCATTCACAAACGGAATGCCGAAAAGCCCGGACAAGAGTTCGCAAAACTTTGGCGCAAAACCGGCTTTTGATCCGTCGGGCAGCACAAACGCCTCGGTAGTGGGCGGGCTTACAAAAGTAAAGCTCCGCCGTGCGGACTTTAGCGCCTCTATCGCTTTTATTTCTTCCTGAGTTACGCCGGGAATGTCGCGGTAGGATTTTACGGAATTAATATCAAAGCCGGTTTTTTTGTTTTTTAGGGAACAAGCTGAAATGCCGCAGGCCATAACGATGAGCGCCAAAAATACCGTGCGGGCACGCCTGCTTTTTATGTTCATTAACGTCTCCAAGTCAACAAAATTCTTTTTCGTGCGCCATGAAAACATCAACAAGCTCAGGATCGAAATATGTTCCGCTATAACTCTTTATCATTTCTACGGCTTCCCCGTGGGGTATTTTTTCCCGGTCGGGACGGTCGTTTGTAAGCGCGTCGTAAACATCAACAATTGCCATCAGCCTTCCCTGCAGCGGGATTTTAGTTCCTTTTAAGCCCAGCGGGTAACCGCTTCCGTCCCACCTTTCGTGATGGCTGCCCGTCAACGCTTCGGCATGGCTGAGCAGATTATTGTCATCCACGTCTTCCATTATTTGACGGACTACCTTTACGCCAAAATCCGCGTGCTCCTTAACTTTGTCATATTCCGCCTCCGTCAATTTTCCGTTCTTGTGGAGTATGCTGTCCCTAATCGCCAGTTTCCCGACATCGTGCAGTTGCGCCGACAAAAGGAAAACTTCCAGATCCCATGACGAAACTTCATCCTTGTAACGGTTATGTTCGAGTAACGCGTTGATGAGTATTGTTAAATAGCGCCGTATCCTGTCTATGTGCCCGTTTTTAGAGCCTGTCCGGGCATCCATTATCGCCGCCACCGCCTTCGATATGGACTTCCGGTCAACGCCGCCTTGTTCATGGCGGGCAGCAAACGTTCTGAGATTTGTAATTCCCTTAAACTCTTTTTCATGCGCCAGGAAAACATCAACCAGCGCAGGCTCAAAATGCGTCCCGCTTCCCCTTTTAATGGCTTTTATAGTTTTCTCGTGCGTGTACGGTTTTTTGTACGGGCGCTCGTTAGTCAGCGCGTCGTAAACGTCTATAATAGCCATCAGCCTTCCCTCTAAGGGAATCTCATCGCCTTTGAGTCCGTGCGGATAGCCTGTTCCGTCCCATCTTTCATGATGGCTGCCCGCCAGTATTTTTGCGTGTTTCAAAAACGCGCTTTCAGGCGTACTCACCTCTATTTTTTCTATAATGTTGACCCCGTAAATGGTGTGCCGCTTCATCTCCTCATATTCTTTTTTTGACAGCCTGCCGGGTTTCAATAAAATGCTGTCTTTGATGGATATTTTGCCCACGTCATGCAGTTGCGCGGAGATGACAAACTGGCGTATATCCCACATTGAAAGCTCTTCGGTATGAATGCCGTCTTCAAAAAGCAAGTCTATAAACAGGATTAAATATTCCTGCGTCCGCTCAATATGCCCGCCGGTAATGTTGTCGCGGGATTCAACGAGTTCCGCCACCGTTTTTAGAATCGCGTTCTGCAAATCTAAAACAGTTTTGGTTTTCTTGCTCACGATTTTTTCAAGGTTCTGGCTATAGTTTTTCAATTCCCTTCTCTGCTTTTCAATCAGCATATGGAGTTCTATGCGCTTTAAAAGCAATTCCCGCGAAAAAGGTTTTGTTATATAGTCGACAGCGCCCAGACTCAGGCCCTTTATCTCGCTTTCAGGATCAATGAGCGCTGTCATAAAGATAATGGGAATGTTCTCAGTGCCTGGATTGCTTTTAAGTTCCTGAATAATTTCATACCCGTCCATCTGGGGCATTTCAATGTCGAGGAGTATCAAGTCAGGAGTCAATTTATCAAGAAGCCGGAACAGCTTGGCGCCCGACGGGGCAGTGAAAACGTCAAATTTGTCAACAAGCGCATTTTTGCCGACTGACAGATTCGTTATGTCATCGTCAACCATAATTATTTTACTGCGCTTGCTTTCCACTATTTTTCCTCCATAACCCCGGCAAAAGCCAGGCTAAGGCGCGGTTTCTAAAAATCATCCCCTACTAGAAGATTATCGCCAAAAAGCGCGCCTTTTGGCAATAGTTCATGTTATACTATTTTAAGTTTTGCTTGCTAAAACAATTAGAATTGCCAATGAATTGGCTGCAAAGCGTATATTCTGTTGTGAAAGCCCCCAAAAGAAAGGGCAGCGAGCTTTAAGGCGAAAATTTTTGCACTTTTTTCCCAATCCATACAAGCGCCGTGCATCCCCGCGCCATTATATATATATGAAAACGCTTGCCGCAAGGCCGCGGGAATAC
>JGI24698J34947_10001849_pt1 | contig 11287 bp, 11 predicted proteins | sample TergutMp193P3_FD_34947 | JGI IMG/M metagenome (IMG submission 34947)
GAATCACCGCTTTGCACAAACAAGGAGGTTAATTTTTTAACACCTTCTGACGGTGGTCGCCAGGTGAAGGTAAGAAAATAACTGGAGTCGAAGTGCCTCCCTCCGGCACGGAAACCGTTTTCCCGCTCGCGGTCAATGAGGTAAGGGGCCAGCATATCGAAGCCTGTTTTGGGGTAGTCGCGTATCTGGAAGCGCTGGGCTTCGAGATGGAAAGCCCATCCCGAGCCCAGCCGTTTGGAAAAATCATTGACGCGCACGGCAAGGGTGTTAATTTCGAGCGCATTGGCCGAGTCTATGTCTGGAGCGCGGTAAGCGAATGTACGCTGGAGGATTCCGTCTTTGTGGATCACCACGCCCACGTGGAATTTAGTGATAAAATTCCAGGGGAGGATCTGATAGAAGTGTCCGGTACTGGCGTTCACGGCAGGAGTTTGTCCTTTTGAGTGATGTTCTCAAGTACGATGTCGATAAACCACTGGTCTTTTTTGGTAAGGTGGCGCATAACAAAGTAGAGCAGGACGATAGGAACGAGCGCAAGGTACAGCCGCAAGCCGTAGACAAAGATAAGGCCGAGCATAAACAGGATAAAAAGACCCGCCTGGGGAATACCGCCGATCATTTCCCTCTGTAAAAGAGAACGGTGTACGGGTGTACTGGAACGTCTCATGTCAATCATAGATTTATCTCTGCCCGGAAGCACTCCAGATAGCGTCAACGATCCATTGAGCGGCAACAACGATTGCTATCGCTATGCCGATTGCGAGGATGTTGCGCTTCATTTTTTCATTGTCTTTGTTGAACCCATACGCAACAGCGCAGGCGGCCAAAAAGATAATAAGGATTGTTTTTACAAACCCTCCGGTAAAAACCCCTAAAATAGCGTTAACAAGAGAGGTCATCCCTGCCGGCACTATGTCCGCCGCGAACACCGGCATTGCCGCGCCCAGCAACAACAAACAAAACATCATTTTCAACGGTGAATTTTTCATAACATACTCCTTGATAAAAAAGTTTGATAAAAACGTAAAATGTTTTTTAAATAAAAAAGATTGGAAAATTTTTAATTTTACGTCATGTTTTTACCCTCCTGTATTTCACGAATGGTAAGGGCTTCATCTACTTTCCGGTTGGCAAGATGGACGATCAGCTGAATAGAATCAGAGAGGTCGGGCAGCGTGCCGGTAATGATCTGTCTGAGCAGCCCTTCAATGCGGGGGATGGTTAAAGCCGCGCTGTCGGCGTGTATGGTAGTAACATTGCCGGGATGTCCGGTATTCCAGGCTTGCAGCAGTTCCACGGCCACTTCCGGGCTACGCAGCTCACCAAAGATTATCCGTTTGGGAGTCCAGCGGAGCGCGGTTTGGATGGCCGCGACAGCCTGTTCCTTGCGGATATACAGCTGGGTTTTATGGGGACTGCGGCATTGCAGTTCAGGGGTATCCTCGACAATGTATATGCGCTCGTCAGGGGTAAAGTCGAGCATTTTTTCGATACAGGCATTGGTAAAGGTAGTTTTACCGCTGCCGGTTGATCCTGAAATCACTATATTGCTGCGGTTTTTAATATGCGCCACAATTTTTTCGTACAGTTCCGGGGAAAGCTGTCCGTTTTCAAGGTAGTCTTCCAGCGTGAATATTTTGTCCGCCGGTCGCCGGAAGGCGATTTCCGGGGAGCCCGTCCAGGGCGGTACAATGGCGGTGGTACGGATGTTGTATTTGGGTATGATGCTTTCCAGGGTGGGGCGAGCCCATTTGTCAATGGGGGTGTCCGATACGCTTGCAAGGCTGTTGATGATGCGCATACGCTCCTCCGGCGATAAGACGAGGCCGGTATCAGAGGAGCCTTTTTCAAAGTCGCTGATCTGGATTCTGCCGTCGCCGTAAACATACACATCGGTAATGGTTTTGGTCTCGAAAAAGGGAATAAGCCGCGCAAGGTCGCGCAGGAGATTATTCATCTGCCGGGCGCGGCTTTCGAGTTCGTCCTCAATTCTACTCATTGGATTCTCCCGAATAGTAATTATGCAAGAGCCGTTCAAAAAACGGCGGGTTATTTTTGAGGCTATCCTGGAATGCGTCAAAGAATTTGTTATGCCGGTTTGTCGCTGACGCGAAGGCGGCGTCTGCTATCTGCGCATCGATCTCCGGGTGGTAGGCAAGGGTTGCGATGTGCATGAGCCGCACATAATTAAAAAATATGTCTACCATGTCGCGCAGTTCCGTAATTTTTTCCTGTATTTGTTTCTGGCCCTGGAGTTTAAGCGTTTCATCTTTATAGTCGGCGTATATGTATTTGGCGACCGCTTGCCTTATAAGTTCGTTTTCGCTTTCAATTCCCTTATGCCGGCAAAAATCGCGCATATCGGCTTCCATACGTTTGGTGAAGGGGATAAGTTTCTTTTTACCGTCAAGGCGTTTTGTCTTTATCATGTGGGGATATTGAATAATTTAGATTTCTCATTGATAATCTAAAAAGGAGCAAAAAATGGAATACAAATGCCCGTCTTGTAATGGTCTTAAATCCTTGGATGAAGTTATCAAGATCAAATATACCGAGGAAACTGTAACAGTTGTAAAATGCGCTAATTGCGGAGCTGTTATAGATGCCGGTATAGAACGCCCAAAAGGAATGGTTCTAAAAAGGAAACGGGGAGCCGGGGAAATAAGGTTTTCAGAAAATGAAAAGCGCAATTTTACCTCATTGCTTCTCTCAATACTGGAAACACAAACAGAATTACTTGCCGCCATAGCAGTAGCGACCGGAGGGGTTGACAGAGGAGAAACGGAAAAAATAATCAAAGACAAAACAAGAAAAACGATATATAAATATCTTATTGGTGAAGATGATGACAGCGTACCTCCAGACATTGACGATTAGGGTTGTTTTTTCCGGGGGTCGTAGTTGAGCAGGTTGTTATACTCGTCGTAAGATTTGTTGTAAACAAATATAAAATCCCTTTTATTTCCATCCTGTATTTCTTTTACGTCGAGATTTAATTTGTGTTTCACGATTCCTTTGAACACCCCAAGCGGGCCGATTCCCGTAGGATATAATTCGAGGTATTTTTCGAATACATCCTTTACGGGAACCTCTTTTCCCTCAAAAAATCCCATTTTTTCGAGAATGGGTTTTACAGCTAATTCGATGTGGCTCATTTTTGTCCTCCATAATAAAATTTTATTTGTTTTTGTCATTTAAAGGAAACAGATAATTGGCAGCGAGATAACATTTCCTGAAATTGTTTCAAAACATGGCGATCTGGCGTTTTGTCTTTATCGTTCCCATAGATATATTTAGCGACTGCCTGGCGCACAAGCTCGTTTTCGCTTTCAATTCTCTTGTCCCTGCAAAAAGAACGCATATCGGCTGCCATTTTGTCAGTAAAGTTTATGAGTTTTTTTCTACGGTAATTTGGTTTCTTCATTACTTTAAGAAATTAGCGGTATCCGACGGGGGAGAAAATTCATCATAATCCGGCGGGCTTGATAACATTTCCTCCGGTTCATCGTAAAGATCGCCGATTTTATCCCACATTGAAGATATGTCATCATCTGACATTTCAACCGAACGCTGGGTTTCGCCGTGGTCAAACCATCGCCGTTTGTTGAGTTTGGCGATAGTAGAGGCGGCGGCTTTCAGCGCTTCTTCCCGTGTGGTAAACGCCGGCGGCAGCAGCCTTGATTTGAAAACCGGGTCTTCGTAGTAGACGTTCTTTACGCCTATATACGGCGGCAAGCCCTGGCAGAGCAGGATAAACTGGTCGAGGGGGAGTTTCATAATCTCGTCGGCGTTCATTAAATTGCGTTCATGATCCTGCGACGAGATATTTTTATTCGAGTATCCTACTTGCGCCTTGCCGCCGGAATAGCTGATATTGGTACGGCTGATGGATTCTTTCCCCAATATTTTGCTGATAAGTTCGGCGCTTTCATATTCTCCCGAGCCGGGCGCGTAAATGATTGAGTTGCGGCAATGCGCCAGGAAAGAATGGTCTTTGGTGTAAATTTTATTAAGCTGGTTTAATGACTGAAAAATTAAAAAATAATGAATACCAAAACCGTTATGAATACCCATATTCATTTCAAGCTCGTCCATTTTTCCAAGTTTGTCGAATTCGTCAAGAATAAAAAGCAATGGGATTTTGAATTTGCGGTTGGTCGCGCTGGTTTCCCCGCCGGTAAAACGCCGCGCAAAGAGAGTTATAAACATCCTGATGAGCGGCGCGATTCTCTGCACGTCGGAATATTGTATTGTCAGATACAGGGTAATAGGCACTTTGGTTTCGGCAAATTCGTCTATGTAAAATTCAGAGTTCCATGTATTGCGTTTTATCTTCGCATCCGCGAAAACCGCTAACGCGTTATTTACGGTGGACAGCATGGAGCCGCCCTCGTCATCGGGCCGGTTGCGCTGAGCGGTCGCGCCTTCGACAACCGCCTGGTGGATGATTTCGTCGCCGTGGTCGGAATTGATCATAAGATCGTAGATATATTTTTTATTATTGGGGTCTGCCGGATCGCCCTGGGCCAGAAATTCACGGCATCCGGGAAGGCTTTTATTTTTCCAGTCTGAACAAAGGCAGTGCAGAATGACCGCCGTTAAAAAATCCTTCGCGCCGGTCTGAAAATGCTCGGAAGTAGCGTTTCCTCCGCCGGACGCCGGCGTGGTAAGGATGTCGGCGATAAGGTTCGCGTCGCTGTAAGCGTCTTCGCCGGACCGTATTTCCATCATGGGGTTAAAGTGATGTCCCTTGTCGCCGGTCGGTTCCCAGCGGTACACCTTGCCGAATTTTGATCGGAAGCCCGACGTGTAATTAAAATTTTCACCCTTAAAATCAAGGACGATAACGCTTCCAGGATATGACAGTTGCGTAGGGATAACACTTGAGACGCCTTTGCCGCTGCGGGTAGGGGCAGACAGGCTGGTATTGCAAATACCGCTCTGGATTATTTTTTGAGACGCATTTTTCAGATGTAAAATAACAGAATATTTAATCTGATCGTACTTTGCGTAGACTTTCGCGCCGGTAAGCTGCCCTAAAACCATACCCCCCTTATTTTGTAAAAGCCCGGCTTTTTTCAAGTCTTTTTTAGTTCCCCATCGCGCCGTGCCAAAGATGTTTTGCGCTAAATATTTCATAAGAATAAACTCGACAAAGAAGTAAAAAGCGATTGCCGAAATAGACGTGTAACCGATAATTTTGTATGCGTTGTATAACAGATGATGTATGTCGGTTCGTTTGTAATACATTAACGTCCAGTAAAAAATGAGCGGCGGGCTATAAAGCGGATATGTAAATTTCCCGATTTGAATTACATGGAAAGGCTGGCCGACCCATCCGGGATCATAACCGACCAGTTTGCAAAAACGCTGTGTGCCTATCCATATCCCAATAAAGATGGCGGCAAGGGTAACGCCTTTCAGTATCAGGTTTAAGAGTTGTTCGTCTTTTGCGTCGCGGGGCTTACCGCGCAGGAATTCATTGTCGCTCATTATTTCCCCTCCAAGAATTTATCGTAAGGACGGCTAATTGATGTGTTATCGGTGTACTCCGAAAATTTGTGTTTTGATGGTAGAAAATATTTTATTANGAAGAAAACAAAAAACCATGTTAATCCATAAATCATGCTGCTAAATATATTGATATTATATTGTAAATAAATTCCAATGACAGAAAAGATATAAAAAATTCCACAAAAAATAATTTTTTTTAACATTCTTTCTTTGGTTATTCCTTGTTTGTGTTAAAAATTATTTTTATTTGTGTGTTTTAACACTCGGCATCCGGATCAGAGAGCGTATACTGATGGCTTTCGCCTTCTTTGTCGTACCAGGTACAGGCGGATGTTGCTTCACGGTGATCATTCGAGTAATACATGGCGGCAAGCATGGTACGAAATTCGCTGCCGTGCCATGCGCGTTCTTTCATTAGGGGGTCGTCCTGTATACCGCAGTACCACTCGCCGTTATCGACGTACTTCCGCAGAGCGTCTTTGACGGCCCACCAGTATACGCCGAACAGTTTGTACCAGGCCTTATGTTCTTTGAGCATTTTCGCCGCATTATGCGCCTGTATATTGGCATACATGGCTTTGTCGAGCGATACTTTCTTTTCAAGTTCGTCAATCAATTCATTACTGTAATACATATATTCTCCTCCCTATTATCTTACCACATTACTACGGCTTTGGGTCTGTTTTGTGGGGGTTGCTTTCACCGTTTCCTGTTTTTCCCAGTCTATATTCTCGCTTATTTGCAATAATTCTTCTTTCTTAAAATTGTTTTTTAGGAAAGTTATTGTTTTTTCGTATAAGTCTTTCATAAATAAAGCCGTATTTTCGCCGCGCCTTGCGGAATATCCATTATTAACAGCTACGCTTTGTATCTCACTTTTTCCTTTGTCCGCAAGCAGGTCAAATAATTTAAGTAGTATTTTAAATAATCCAATTAACGACATTGAAGTAATATCTAAATTAAAAATATCCATATATTCTCATCTCCTATATCCTACCACATGAACATGGTTTTTCAAATGTGCCTTATCAGCGTTTGTTTTGATTGCGGCCTGTTTGAGCAATTCTTCTTCCAGAGCCAATTCCTTTTCTTTTGTTTCCACTTTTTCAATTGCCTGTTCCACGAATTTTGTCAGTTCCGGAACTGTTTCTGACAGGGTTTTGAGCATATCGTCTTTATCATAGGTACTGTATTCTATCCCTTTTTCAAGCGCGTGAAGAATGGTTGTTCTTCCCTCCTGGGAGAAAGGATTAAGCGGCTCTCCCTGGCAGCCTGAGCGGTAACTCTTTCTTTCAACTTCAAGTTTGCCGTCTGGATTTACGGAGAAAACAACAGGGTTACAGGCGTGGCGGTGTTCGTTTACAGCCGTGATGTGAATATTGTAAAAGTTTTCCTTAACGTTTTCAGGGAGTGCATAAAACGTCTCTGAACCGGCAGTACGGGCAATTTCTCTGGTTTCTTCAGATGTCTTTTCTAAATGATGTAGTATTGCGTTATATGAATAACTGTCCCCATCGGTAGACAATTCAGAAAGCTTGAAAGTTCTTTTGTCGCTGGGTGTATATTTGCGCTGTTTCGCCTCTTGTAGACGTTCTTTTTGTTCTTCATCATTAAACAATTTTTTACAATTCAATTCCTGTTTTTTATAATTAAAACTCTCAATAAGATAAGTTCCGCTACTACTGATAAAAATATCGCCGGTTCTGAAAATAGTATTGGTATTGGCGTTGTATAAAAACGGTTCTTGTTTCCCCAATATGTCATGCCGGGCAAATACCGGGTTGGCTTTAAGAGCGGTTTCTATGTTATTTATCTGGCCAATGCGTTTTTTGTACCCTGCCGTATTTTTCCCAAGAGACTGCAAGGCTCCACGTACAAGGGAAAGATTTTTAAGCTGCCCTTTCATTTGGGTTGTTTGCGCTTCTTTGATTTTTTCCTGTTTTTGTTTTTCCATTTCTTCCCTGCGCTTAAGGGCCGAGTCTTTATCCCCCCATTCTTCAGTTAAGGCCAGCAGCAGCTCGTCAGCGTCGATGGAATTTTCGTCATTGGGGTTGGTAAACACTTCCGATTTTGTGCGTAACAGCTGGTCTATCCAGTTTGCCTTGCGCTGTACAAGGTTGACGGAATAGTTGTCGATAGTCCCCGCGGCAAGGTAGGTATTCAGGGAAACTTTATCCTGCGCGTTGCCCTGCCGGTCTACGCGGCCATTTCTCTGGATAAAATCAGAAGGACGGAACGGAATATCAAAATGATGGACGGCGGACGAGTTTTTCTGTAAATTTACACCTTCCCCGATACAGGCGGTGGACCCGATTATAACTTTGTACTTTCCGGCGTTGTAGTCCGCGATTGCTTTTGAGACTTCTTTCTCGACCATGCTGTCACTTTTGGCTCCGCCGCTCTTGGTAAAGCCGTTGACGATGACTATTTCTTTGTCTTTGAAGCCCTGGGCAATGAGTTCTTTTTTTATTTTCTCGTGGATGTTGAAACTTGCGTCTGAAGAAAACACGCGGTCGCAGAAAATAACCTGCCCGCCTTTTTTCTCTTTGTAGTCGGTATACGCGTTATGTGCAAGTGTAGTCAATTTTGGATTTTTCCAGTTTTTGTATGTGTCAGGATCGTACAATTCCAGGTCAAGGCTTGCCGTCCTCATCTGTGAATAGAAGGTCAGGAAGTTTTGCCCGGGAAATTCCACCTGACGTTTTTCTGCCTTCAATGATTTATACCTGTCAAGTTCTTTAGAAATACTCCTGACAACACCTGTCTGTTTTTCATCAGCGTCGATGATATGCGGCCGGTTTTCCGCCGATGGTTTTTCCAGGCCGATGGCTTCGGGGTTGTTCTGAAAATCAGTATAAGTAAAAAACAAATTTTGCAATGTAGACAGATTTTTGAAACCGGTGAGAATACGTCCGGTTTTTACCTGCCCGCTTCCCCAATCGTACAGCCAGCCCTTTTCGATATTGGCAAACTCGCGAATAAAGCCGTCAATGGTGGTCACGCCCATGCGCCGCAGCTCGTCAGGAGCGAATAAATACATCATGTTGTAGTATTCAAGCGGTGAATTGGTCAGGGGCGTCGCTGTCAGAGGAAATACGTTTTTACCGTTGTTTTCTTCCCGGATATACTCGCATTTTTTATAAAGGGACATGGCTTTCGCCGACTGCCTGCCGTCGTTCAATCCGGTTTCGCGTGAAAGTGTCGAGCTGAACAGGTTTTTATAACGATGGGCTTCGTCCACAACGAGAACGTCACAGCCGAAGTCCTCGAAACAAACCGTTACGTTTGTTTTACCTGACTGCGCCTTGTATTCGCCTTTTTGCGCGGCGCGTTCCTGCTGCCGGGCGGTGCCGTCTGATTTTTCCATTCTGTACAACATTGAGACGTTCCCGGTAACTCTCTCATCGTTTTCCGGGGAAAGCTGTATCTCACTTCCGGCGCTTTCCGGCATGAGGATGATGTCGGCGTCGCTCCTTGCCATTGCCTGATATTTCGTGTAACGCTTATCGCGGTTTGAATACCCCGGTTCTTCAGGATCGATGGAAGCGATTTTAAGGGACGGCATAACATCATGTATTTCTTCAATCCAATCTTTAATCTTGTTATTGGGAACTTGAAGGAAAAACCGTTTGGCTTTTCCCTCCTGACGCAGCAGGGACATAAGGGCAATTCCTGTGGCAGTTTTACCGAAACCAGTGCCCAGGGCGGATATTCCGCGTTGCTGCCGGTATAGATGGTGTACCGACTGCCACTGATGCGGTTGCAAGGTTTTACCGCCTTCTTCAGCGTTTCTCCATCCGGCGATTTCAACCGGGTACGTTTTAACCGGAGCTATAATGTGTGTTTTAAATTTGCGGTTATACTCCGATTCAAGCTGTGCGCGGTAGTCTTCATGGTTTGCGATAAAAGAACGGAATAACTCGTCATGTTCTTTGTTATATGCGTCTGTATCAAGAAGGCGGCTTCTCTGTTTCTGCCCATTAAGATAATAGACAATCGGGTCTTTATATTCCTGCCAGACGCCGTAATAAGAAACGCCCCATTTTCCTTCGTTGTTTTTTGCAAGACCTTTGAGATTGCCATTTCCAATCGCTTCATTGCTTGACGCCCATTCGCGCACAATTTCCTGCGGTATCCAGGAAGAACGCGGGGAAAAATCCGCGTCTTCTATCGGCGTCCATCCGACGGCTTTTTCCATTTCGGCAGCGCCCCGCAGCAGCAGTTCTTTTTTCCATTCTGTTTCCTCTGTTTGGGCTGCTTCCCTCAGTTCGTCAATCTTCATCCATGCGTCTCCGGCAATAAAATCCTCGCGTAACTGAAAGCTGCCCTGGGGGGTGATAAATACATCGTTATGCTTGCGCATTTCAGCAATAAGCGCGTCCGCTGTGTCCGGGAAAAAGATGCGGATATTATCTTCTGTCGCGTCCTTCATTCTTTCGCTCAGCATGAGAAGGGCTGTAATAGCGGTATTATGACCGTCAAGAATCTCGACTTCTTTGCGGTAAACGTTTTTCTGGTGTAACAGCGGATCGTCTGGAGGCAAAAATGCTTCGTAAATGCCCTGTACCGCCGGATTTTCGCGGGTAAAGCGTTTGATGTCGGTATCCTCTGCCGGCAGCGTATTATATTTTCTTGAGTATTCCGCAAGTTGTGTCCGGCATTGTTTTTGAAGATTTTGAATTGCGGTGACGCTTTCTTCCGTTTTCATGCTGTCTTGTAAAGAGTGTATGGAATTGGATATTGTTTTGATGTCAGTTATTTTGTTTGCGAGCGTTTTGTTTTCAGATATAAGAAGCCATGAATAAGGTTCCGTGAGGATGTACACCTTGTTTTCAGATACTTTAAGGGCTCCGTGTCTGAGCGTTTTTGATTCTATTTGTTGTATTTCCCCGTCTGAAAGATTAAGACTGTCGCTTTCTTCGGAACTGTCAGAAAGCCGGTAATTTTCCCTTATCTGTTCAAAAATATTTTCCAGATTTGAGTCTGCCGGCATGAAAGTGGAGAGTATTTGCTCAAGGCTTTCCGGCGTAATGTCTCCTTTGACTTCATCGCTTCCCCATTGCCCGGTTCCCAGGCTTAACGTTCCGGCGATATGCTCAGGATGGTTTTCAAAGTACGTTCCGTTAACGAAAACGTTGTCAAAAAGCGGAGCTGTTTTGAACGTATCGTCATCGAGGGCGGCAATACGTTTTTGTATGTCTTCAGGGTATTTTCGGAATAAGAGAATATCAGGCATTACCTGCGTGTGGCTGTGATGGAAACTGCGGTTGGGCAATTTTACCGCTCCTATAAACTGCGCTTTTTTATTTAAGGACAGGCGGAATTCCTCGTTGGTTTTATTCTCAAGAACGCCGGGGGCGACAATGAGCGCCATTGTTCCGCCATTTTTAAGATTGTCGATTGAACGGCTGACAAAATAATTGTCGAGCGATTTTTCTTCAGGCAAATCGAGAGACGCGGTGGCCGCGCTACGTTCTCCGAATGGCGCGTTGCCGATAATATGATCAAAATTTCCTGCCTTGCTGGAAAGATTAAATGCTTCAAAACTTTGATTTATTATTTCGATATTTTCTTCATAGTGCAGCTCCTGTGCTACCTGCGCCGTTCTGTTATCCAGCTCTACGCCGGTAAAAAATAATGGTTTTTCTTTTGGGGCATATTCAAAAAATACGCCGGTTCCGCAGGACGGTTCCAGGATGTTCGCGCCGTCCTTTATTTCTCCCGCTTTATCAAGCAACTGCCAGACAAGGCGCGCTACCGGCGGGGACGTGTA
>JGI24698J34947_10001850_pt1 | contig 11287 bp, 4 predicted proteins | sample TergutMp193P3_FD_34947 | JGI IMG/M metagenome (IMG submission 34947)
GGGCCGGCCATCGCATCCGGGAGCCATGTTAGCAAGGGTATTTGCGCGCTTTTCCCGGTGCAGGCAAAAAACAAGAAAAACGCCGCTATTATTATCAATTCGCGAGCGAAAGAAACGTTTGCTAATGAGCCGCTGGACAAGGTTTCATTCAAATTCGCATAATTTAAAAGAGATGTTCCGCCCAAAGCCAGCAGAGTGAACATGCCCAGCAAAAAGCCTACATCTCCAACTCTGTTTACCAAAAAGGCCTTGTTAGCCGCCTTGCAGTTGAGCAAATCCTTGTTCCAAAAACCTACAAGCAGGTAGGAGCAAAGCCCCACGCCTTCCCAGCCCAAAAATGTGAGCGGCAAGGAATCCGAAAGCACAAGGACTATCATTGAAAACAGAAATAAATTTAAATAGCTCATAAACCGAGTATAGCTGCTATCCCCTTTCATGTAGCCAATGGAGTAAAGAACAATCAAGGTTGTTATGCCTGTCACGAACAGGAGCATTATTTTGGTCAGGGAATCAAATAAAAAGCCAAAAGACACTTGAAAACTGCCGATGGAAATCCAACTGCCCAAAGTTTCCACATACACCCCATCGCGGGGCATCTCTATTGCAAACATAACAGTTGCTATAAAAGAAATAAACGGAAAGGAAACCGCAAGCGCACCTATATAACCTTCCGGTGCAGGCTGTTCGCTTTTGGTGCGTGTTAAAGCTATTGCCCCAAGTGCTAAGGTTCCCAGCAAGGGGAAAAACGGTATTATCCACAGAGGAATTTGCGTGGCCATAGAGGGGTAATGTAGAAAATAGCGGTGCCTATTTCACCATAAATGCCCAATTTGGGGCGGTTAATTTACCAAAAACCCCCTCCAAAATCACACAAAAATACATTTTTTGCCTGAAAATCCAAAATTTCTGGACATTTTTCCAAAAAATATCTATATTTATACTTGCGGAGAGTGTCCGTAATGGAGTATTATGAAGGTAGAAGACCAGGAACATATTAAAAATAAGCAGTATGCTTTGGCAATGCGCTACATTGCTAACGCTACGGAAATGTTGAAAAAGGCCGGCAAGGATGGCAAATATTTTAAAGATTCCAAATATGTTAGCTCGGCGAGCGGCATAGCGTATAAAGGCGTTCTTGTTGCTGTGGATGCTTGGCTGAAATTGAAAGAAGTTGAGTTTCCGAAAGATAAAGACCGTAAAACCATAAGTTTTTATAATCTGGAAATAGGCAAAAGGGATAAAAAACTTTTGAGAGATTTGAAGGTTGCCTATGATAGTTTGCATTTGAGTGGTTATTATGATGGTACTTTATCTTGCGGCACAATAAAAGATGGTTTTGCGGCAGCTAATTTAATTATTGACCGTATTAAGCCGGTGGGAGTAGCTTAGAGGAATATTATGAAGGTAAAGAGAGAATTAAAGCCTGTATCTAGGGGTAGTGCCAAGACTAGCCCCGCTGAGGCGTTTGGTGATGAATTGAAAGGTCTTTTTAACACTTGCAAGAAAGAAAGGGAAAACGGTTTTAAATTTTCACTGCGTTGGGAGTACCTTAGAGAGAGCTTGTTAAAAGCGGCAAGGCGGGGAAAAAAGCGTATAGTTGTGAAAAATACAGATAAAGATTTTGGCGGCGGTAAAAGTTATGCCGAGTGGGAAATAGAATTGTTTACGGATGAATACCAGTTATTATATACCTTTGATGATTTGAAGAGTGAAGGTAACTGGGTGATTTATTGGTTATGATATTGGAGGTTTTATGACAAGTGTCATTGACAGGAACTTTAACAAGGAGATAAAAATGAGAGGTTCTCTAAAAAAACTCGCTTTAGCTTTTTCCATGCTGGCTCTGCTGGCAGTGAGTGCCGGTGCCCAGTGCAGCGGCAAAACGGTTTACATCCAGTTGCCCAGCGACTGGCCACAAGACCGAGTGTATGTCAAATCCGACAACGTCACCACCATTACGGGTACCAGGCAAGGCAACTGGCTTGTGTTCACCTTTCCGAACAGCAGCGATTTCAACAACGCCGGAAAGAATTTCAACTTCACAATGCAAAACAACGACAACGGAACGAACCGCCGGATAAACTCAACGTACTACGATGCCGTGAACAACAGCAGCAGTTTCAGTTGCAACATTACCAGCAACACTGTTTACATAATGGAGAACCCAAGCAACCCCGGCCGGACGCTCATGAGCACCACGCCTCCCAACGCCTACTATTTCTACTTTTTGCCCCCCGACGACCCCAACTGGACGCTGGGCACTCCTTACTTTGTTTATATGCAGGGCGATGACATGAGACAAATACCCCTTGAAGTTGACCCCAGCCGCTGCGGCTGGTATAGGTATATGTGGTTCAACGAGCCTGTCCCGAACTACGATGGCTGGATTTGGCTTAACAGGACCGGCGATGACCAGTATGGCGAAAGAGGCGGTTTCGAGGAGAAAGAGGATTGGCAGTATGGCATGCCCATCCCATTCAACCTTTCCGAGCGTTTCAGCGCCGTTGGCAGCAATCCGGGCGATTTGTTCTTTGTGCCTGTGGGTGTGGGCGAGAATGCCATGTGGTCCAAAAACGACCCCCATCTGGACGGAGTCTGCTCCTACAACTTCGCCGCCATAATCTACGACACGGATTGGACCGTGAATTCTTCATTCCAGTGCGGGAGATACGAAGCGTCATACAGCGGCAATCAGAATTCAGAGTGCTATTCGCTAAGCCCCAACAGCAGCGGAACGACTCCCGAAGGCTATGGAATCAACAAGCAGATTCCCCAAAACACCTTGGCACCGGATGGCAATGGCGTCTCGAAAATGCAGTGGAACCAGAGTTCACAACAAAAAGACGGCTGGACGCAGCAGAACTTCATAGACGCCTTCAAGTCCACCCCCGGCAAGAATGCCGTGCGTTGCTACGATATGCCCTTCAAGCGCAACTCCGCCGGCTTGTGGGAGTTCAACAGCGACAAGCTGTGCAGAAACAACACAATGGATTTGAACGGCAACTGCGCCGGCGGCAGCGGATACATGGGCGGATTTTTCCCTCCCATGCTGGATCCCAACGGTGCCGGCTTTGACAATGCCGCATACGCAGATTGCCCGACTTGCAGAAATGTACGCTTTGCCGAGAGCTGGACTCCGCTGAAAACGACGGGGACCGACTATGTAAGCCAGTATTGCTACGACAGAGGGCGCTTTGGCACAGCCACGGCTGGGGGCGTTAATGCTTGCGGCGCAGCCTTTGGCCAGAGCGATTTCAGAAACGGCGACAATCCCGCTATCTGGGACTGGGACGGCAGGCCTAATTTCGGAGGCACAACCTCAAAGAGCACGGACAAGAACCAGCTCTTCTGCTTTGAAAGCCAGGCGGCGGACTTCGTTTACGAGCCTGGGCAGGAGTTCTTCTTCAGCGGCGACGATGATATTTGGGTGTTCATAAACAACAGACTGGCCATAGACTTGGGCGGCACCCATTTGGCGGCTCCGGGCTATGTCGATCTTGCGGCTCGGGCCTCCGAGCTGGGGCTTGTCGCTGGCGAGAAATACCCCATAAACATATTCTTCTGCGACCGCCGCACAACCATGAGCAACGTGCGCATAACCACCAACATGTACTTTGCCCAGACAAATTCCTTGACCCTCAAAGACCAGAGCGGTCTTGCCGGCAACGGCGCGCAAATCTGCGTTGAAAGCACCGGCTCCAGCGGCGGCTGCGCAGCAGCAGGGAGCGGCAACCAGTCCAGCCTGAAATGCGGCTCGGAGATGGGCAACATACTGGACTACTACCTGACGAACCGCAGAGGCGAAATAATTCTGCTCAACGAGAGCAACAACAGTTGCAACCGGAGCGGCAGCACGTTGACCTGCTACGGCGGCATAACGCTTACGAATTACCCTGCGGTGGACAGAGTCCAAGTGAGAATACAAAACATCGCCGGCGGCTTGCAAGGCAAGTATGTAGTATCTGCGAGAGTCAACGATGCAAGCAAGGAGACGTATTCAAGCGCGAGGCCTATTGAGATTACCTCATTCACCGTAGGCTCGTCCCTAAAAGTGGTGTGGGGGCAGATTAATGCCGATGATGTCACTCCATCCAGGGCATACCACAATTTAGGCCCGAAGGAGAAAAGAGTGGTCTCCGGCAAGCTGGTTCCCATCGGCTTTGCCTCCGGCAACTGGTCGTGCGACAACGAGGCCAGCTATGGCTCGTCCGGCTGCCCCTTTGAGATATTTATGGAGTCGGTCGCAAATGGCGGCAGCTTTGGCGAGAGGGTGAAATTTGAAGTATTAAAAGACCCCGGCGCGGCATTCAGCGGCTTGACATTCTACTCGGATTCGCTCGGGCAAAACGAGATTACTGACCAAAATCAAACCTTTATAGTACCTTCTGACGGCGACTTTGCCGGTTTGCTGGTGCTATGGGTTAAAGGCGACTACGATGCAACGGAAGACGAGAGCTACACCATTTCTCTCCCCAGCAACAACAACGTGTTGAAAGTGGACGTTATACTGCCGCGCTTGAGGTTTGTAAACCCTGATGCCTTGCCAACCGTTACCCCGCTTGCGCAAACAAAGGGCAGCGACCCATCCTTAGGCGTGGGCGTAAGGGATATGAAAGTTCTTGTAGGGGACAGGTTGCCAAGGGCAGTTGCGGCTTACGATTATTCCGGCAGCCAGCCCGTGCTCTGCGAAACCTGCGATTTCCGGCTTACAATGAATGCCTGGGCGGAAGACTATCCTGGGAGAAACAGGTTAGATAACAACCCCAGATATGGCAGGGACGGAAATTTAATTAGTCTGCCCGCTACTGACATTGCGAAAGGCATAGCTAATTTCGATGTAAGAGGCTTGAAAAAGGTGGAAGCAGATACATTTGCGTTCTTCTCTGTTCGCGGCCCCTCTACAAATCCGGAAACAATTGTCCAATGGGATTCGCTGCTGTTTGACCTGCCGGATGTTCCTTCTCCTATATCTGCGGAGATTTTCGATAGAAACGGAGACGGCATAGGCGATTCCGTGCGCGTTGCCTACTTCAGGAGGTTCCACAATGATTCCTTGCCCTCCAAACTGTTGGTCACCTGGGACCCGGGTACAACCTTTGAGTTTGGACTCGGAACACCGATTACTACTTCGACAGGCGAAGAATATACAGACCAAGGCATTACCTCTGCAGCCAATAGAACTTATTGGAACAGCGACCATCCGAATTTCAATATAAGATTAGAAGGCGGTCAAGGTCAAAACTCGAACTACAGGGATTCCGTTATTGTAATTTACAGTAATGTTGACACTCTTGGCTTTAGTGAAGATATTAAGACTTCCATTGGCCCCACCCCTGATCTTGTAGAGGTGATAAGTTGGGCAACCTACACGAACTCTAAAACCAACGTGAAAGTGAATACCCCTTTCTCCATGTCTATAAATGACAGTATTCCCGCTATAGTGATTAAGGCTGCTTACAGAGGACAAGAGACCAGTTGCGGAACGAGAGACAATAGATGCGAGGAGCAGATAACAATAACTGTTTCCGAGCCGGTTAAACTGAATCCCGGGCTTACGAACGAAAATGCAAAGAAGGCTCCTTTTGCTTATCTGCTGAGAGACCGTAGTAGAATGTACTATGATGCCTATTACGAGGATACTAAGGATCAGCCAATCAGAATGCTTTGGGACAAGAGCGGCGCAAATTTGAGCGAGAACAACAACGACAGCCTTGTTCGCTTTACATACAGGGGCTATAAAGATGCAGGAGTCGGCGATAGTTCTTTCACCCCGGTAGCGATGGATTCGGTCCGGTTTGTTTGGGATAGTCCCGATGATACTCGTGGTGGACGAAACCTTAACTTCTATGCCCTTACGGATATGAACGGCAATAAACCGAATCCAAGGGAAAAAGGTAGGCAAATTGAGGGCAGCCGCCGCACCGATGCAGGCAAAGTGGCGATAGCAGATCTGGATCCGAGCAAAGACATTCTCAAAGACGCGCTGGAAGCACTTCAAAAAGGCGAAGGTGAAGATGGCGATTTCGGTTTATTCCGAACCGTCAATACGGATACTCTGTTCAGTCCCAACAAGCCTGTGACATTCCTTCCAATACCGGCGGAATGGAATTTAGACCCGAATAAAGTCAGGACGTATTATCCGGGGTCTATAGGCCAGTTGTTACGGTCCGATATTGACGGCAAGGTGTCCGATATAGAAAAGAATTCGGGGCCTATATCGTCAGATAACATAGTATTCCACGCTAAAGCTTACTACCATACTAATCTTGGCAATTTTGTGGTTGAAAGCAATCCGATATCAGTCAGATGCAGCGACCCGATTTTCCAGATAAACGGACAAGGCGATTGCAGAAACGGCGGTGCAGAAGGGATTTATTTCGCCTGGAATTTGAAGGATGCCAAAGCTCGCTGGGTAGGTGCAGGTGCTTATGTTGAGGTATATGAAATTTATTGGGATGTAACCGACAACAACGGCAAAACCTGGGACTTTGATAATGAACAGAAGATAGAAATGGTAGGTGTTAGAAGGGTAAAGAACAAGAGATGATGCTGATATAGGGTATGGGGTATAGGGTATAGGGGTTGCCCATACCCTATACCCAAACTATCTTATATGTGTTTGTTGTTTTACTATATTCCATATTGGAGACTCTATGATGAATGTAATTAACAGAACCCTTTTGGTTGCGCTGGTGCTTTCTGTTGTCAATGCAGTTGCCCAAGGCTCTAATGCCTATAATTTTTATTTTTTGCCTCCGCCAGACCCCGAATGGACAATAGGCACTCCCTACTTGGTTTACATAGACGAAGATGGTTTGCAAAAAATAAAGCTAACTATTGACGGCAGCCGTTGCGGCTGGTACAGAACAACATTTGCCAACAACGCGGCTATTCCCGATTTTGATATTTCCCTGATTTGGCTCAATGAGATTGGAAACGACCAAATAGGCCTTTTGGGCTTGGACGAAGACCCCATGGATTGGAATAACGGAATGCCAACCCCATTCAACCTGAAAACGCAATTTGAGGCGGCTGGGGGCCGTAATTTGTTCTTTATTCCCGATGACGGACGCGGCTGGTACACAACAGACCGAGACAGAGATGGTGTTTGCGAATACAAATTTGCCGCCATAATTTACGATACGGATTCAAGTGTGAACAAATCTTTCCAAACCGGCGGTACCGGCATGATAAAACGTATTCCCCAGAACACTTTGACCCCTGATGAGCAGGGTGTTCCGAAAATGCAATGGGGAGGCAAAACAGGGACTGGGGTTAATGGGCCTGCGGGCTGGACAGAGCAGAACTTTATAGATGCCTTTAAGTCCACCCCCGGCAAAAATGTTGTGCGCTGCTACGATATGCCCTTCAAGCGCAATACCTCCGGTTTATGGGAATTCAACAGCGATAAATTTTGCAATGACGAGACAATGGACTTAAATGGCACTTGCGCAAACGGCGGCGGCTACTTGGGCGGATATTTCCCTCCGGAACTACAAGACAGAGGCACGGCGGTGCAGGATTACGTAGACGGATGCCCTACTTGCGACAGAAAATACAGGGCAAATCGCTTTGCTACGCTTAGAACCACGGGAAATAACTCAATCAGCCAGTTTTGCTACGACAGGGGACGCAACGGCACCAGCAACGGCCCAGACATTAACAGTTGTGGAGCCGCATTTGCCGAAGGCAATTTTAGCGCTTACGGTAATCCCAATATTTGGGCAGAGCAGGGGACTAATGTCAATATTGGCCAAAAGAATTTTTACTTCTGCTTTGAAAGCGCTCCGGCCACCTTTATTTACGAAAAAGGCCAGGAATTTTTCTTTAGCGGCGACGACGATATTTGGGTTTATATTAACGACAGTCTGGTCATAGATTTGGGTGGCATTCATGTGGCAACGCCGGGCTATGTAAATCTTGATAATCTGGGCTTAACTGAGGGCAAAGAATACCCCATAAACATTTTCTTTTGCGAGCGCGAGCAAAGCCAGAGCAATGTTCGCGTAACCACCAATATGTATTTTGCCCAGAAGAATTCCTTGGGCCTCAAAGACCAAGGCAAACTTTCCGGCGATGGCGCGGAAATCTGCGTTGAAAGCACCGGCTCGCTCGGCACCTGCGGCAGCGTTATTTCCAACGGGGACGACTTTGTCTCGCTAAAATGCGGCGCGGAAAAGGGCGATATACTGGACTACTATCTGGTGAACCGCAGCAGCACAAAGATTCTGCTTAGCCGTAACAACCCCAAGTGCGAGGAGAAAAGCGGCAATTTGGTATGCTACGAAGGCATAACCCTTACAGGATACCCCAACGTGGATAAAATTCAAGTGAGAGTGCCCAGCCTCAAAGAACTGCAAGGCTCTTACAAGGTGTATGCAGAAGTAAAGGCCACCGAGTCGTCAAACTATCCCAATGCATCTCCTATTTTGATTACCTCCTTTTCCGTGGGTGCAACAGTTAAGCCGGTTTGGGGCCCGATTTATACGGATGACAATCCGGCCAAGCTTATTTATAATTTAGGCTCGCAAGAGAAAAACGTTGTTTCCGGCAAGCTGGTTCCCATAGGCTTTGCTGCCGGCGGTTGGGGTTGCACCACCCCCGACAACTATGGCAAAGAAAACTGCGCCTTTGAGGTACTTATGACACCCGCCAAAGAAGGCGGTAGCTTTGGGCAGAGGGTAAACGTTTCGTTTACGGCACTGCCCGGGGAAAAATTCAGCGGATTGACATTCTATGCGGATTCGCTGGGAAAGCAGGAAGTTCGGCGCGACTCAACCTTCACAATACCCGACACTGGCTCCTTTGCCGGCCTCTTGGTGCTATGGGTTGCCGGCGACTACTTTGCGCAGGAAGATGAAGCCTATACGGTGAACAACGAATTGAAAATAAATGTCTTTTTGCCGCGCTTAGGGTTTATAAACCCGGATTCCCTAACGCAAAGAAAAAGAGTTGTTAGATTAACGCAAACAAAGGGCAGCGACCCTGCCTTGGACACCAACAGGACCCGCGACCCCAGAAATATGAAGGTTCTGATAGGAACCCGCCTTAAAAGGGCAATTGCGGCTTACGATACTTCCAGCGGCTCGCTTGTGCATTGCCCAACCTGTGCCTTTCCGCTTACAATGAACGCCTGGGCAGAAGACGATAGGGGGAACAATTTAAAAGATAACCTCAATTTTGGCTTGGACAGGAATATAATACAGAGCGAACCCGCTATTATAAGCCTTGATTCCGGTATAGCGGAGTTTTCGGTTCGGGGCGCAAAACCAGTGGCTGCGGATACATTTGCATTCTTTACGATTCGCGGCCCCTCCGAAAAAGCCGGTACATCTGCCAAATGGGATTCGCTGCTGTTTGACAAGCCCAGCGTTCCTTATCCGAGGACGGCGGAGATTTACGATGAAAACGGAGACGGCATAGGCGATTACCTGAAAATTGTTTACGACAGGAAATTCAATCAGGATTCCTTGCCCGCCTTCTTGGAGATAACTTGGGACCCGGATACCACCTTTGGGTTAGGGTTAGGGAAAAAAGAGACTAAGACGAATGGGCAATATGAATATTCAGGCAAAGACATTGGCGCAGCACTTAATAGAAATTACTGGAACGAGAGAGGCGACTCCGACCATCCGAATTTCAAGGCAAGGGTGGAGTGCGGCATAACAGTACAAGAAGAGAACAAGGATGTAGTGAAGTGTGATTCCGTTTTGGTGATTTACGGCATTGAATTCAGCAGGGATATTAAAACCTCTGTTGGCCCCGGCAATATAGATGTGGTGAATTGGGCAACCTTTAATAATAATAACGGTGCAATAACGAATCTCGGTTTGCCGGTAAATATTGATGATAAAATTCCCGCTATAGTGGTTAAGGCCACTTACAAAGGCGATGACCGCAGATGCGGAACAAAATCCCAGAAATGCAGGGATTTGGTCACCATAACGGTTTCCGAGCCGGTTAAGCAGAATCCAAGCATCCTCCAGAATGCAGATGCCAAAAAGGCTCCTTTTGCCTATATGCTAAGGGACCGTGCGATAAATGAGTATAAATATTACTGGGAAGAAGAGAATTTGCCGAGCAGAATGATTTGGGATAAGAGCGGCGGAGAGAATTTAGATGCTACCAAGAACGACAGCCTTGTTCGCCTGACATACAATGGCTACAAGGATGGAAGCGATGTTTCTTACACTCCGGTTGGGGGTGATTCCGTACGGTTTGTTTGGGAAGGCCTGGACGGTGAGCATGGCAGTTACTATGCCCTTACGGACTTAGCCGACAATCCGCCGAATCCAAAAGAAAAGGGCCGGCGAATTGAGGGTGCCCGCCGCACGGATATAAATAGAGTGCCGATAGCAGACTTGGACCCAAGCAAAGATATTCTCAAAGATGCGCTGGATTCGCTTGGTTTCGGTTTATTCCAAACCGTCAATACGGATACTCTGTTCAAAGACAAGCCTATTACATTCCTTCCGGCACTGGAGGAGTGGAAAGCAGACAGCATAAAGAAGTATTATCCCGGCTCTATAGGACAGTTGTTCCAACCTGATATTGATAACAAGATTAACGAAATAGAAGAGGAGTACAACAAAAAAGACAAAACTTTAAATTTGAAGATACCGGCAGATAGCATAACATTCCATGCCAAAGCTTACTACCATACTAATCTAGGCACTTTTGTGGTTGAAAGCAAGGCGATACAAGTCAAATGCAGCGACCCGATTTTCCAGATAAACGGACAAGGCGATTGCAGAAGCGGCGATGCAGGAGGGATTTATTTCGCTTGGAATTTAAAGGATGCCAAGGGTCGCTGGGTAGGCGAAGGCGCTTATGTTGAGGTATATGAAATTTATTGGGAAGTCACCTATAGAGACCCCAAGCAAGGCGTCAAGGGCGTGAACATAAGGGAAACCTTTGATAATGAACAGAAGATAGAAATGATGGGTGTTAGAAGGGTGAAGAAGGCTACTAGGTAATCCTGAAAATCCTAAAATCCTGAAAATCGGGGTTCAGACAATAATTTTTTCCCTTTTTTCAAAAAAAAAATGTATATTCCTCTTAGAGAGGTATATCATGTTCAAAAAAATTGCTTCAAAATCTTTCGGGGTGGTTTCTGTTTTGGCCACTTTTATTGTAATTTTTGCTGCTTGCGGTTCCGGTAGCGGTGGTGGCGGTGGGGATGACCCTAGCTCGTCTGGCGGCTATGTTCCGACACATTCATCTGCCTTTGTAGGTGAAGCTATAGATCAAGGAAGTATAGTCCTTAACGTTGAGGTGCGTGATAACT
>JGI24698J34947_10001851_pt1 | contig 11285 bp, 13 predicted proteins | sample TergutMp193P3_FD_34947 | JGI IMG/M metagenome (IMG submission 34947)
CGGTCTATTATGGAAAAGGTAATCGCCGGGTCAATTTCCAGAATGGCGTTTCCTTTGAGCGGGTCCATGTTGATAATCGCCAGCGTTGTCGGCGTGGGTATTGAGCGGATAAATTCTTCGTACGTAAGCTGATCTACCGAAGCGACGTGAACGTGCACCATGCTCCGAAGCTGGGCGGAAAGGCTCGTCGTGGTAAGACGGGCAAAAGTCTCGTGCATTATCGAGACGGTACGAATCTGTTCTTTGGAGAATTTGTCGGGGCGTTTGAAGTCATAGATTTTTATTTTCCGGCTGTCGGCTGCCGGCCTGAAATCCTCAGGCTCGGTATCGCCGGCGTTTATCGCGGTTAATAACTGGTCTATTTCATCCTGGGACAGAACTTCTGTCATAATTACCCTCTATGGTAAACCTTTTCTCCCGTTCTTGACAAGATTCCGAAGGTTTCAATTTTTAATACATTTCCATTACATCCAGTTTATTGAACAGAATGATCCTTGCCCTCGCGGTATCCAGAAAACGGTCGTTTAACTGTTCGCGGATATCCTTTTTTAACTCCTCTTCCCTCTCTGGAACCAGCTCCGACGCGTATTTCCCCGTAAAATAACGCCTTACAAAGTCGCGAAGCTCATACTGCCGGCTGATCAACTCCGCGGTCGCGTTTTGATCGTCTATATCGTAACCGATAATCATATCCACGGTGACAGTCGAGCTTGTCGGGAAATCCTTGGTNCTGGTTGTTACNGAGCCAATCATGGTGTACATGGCATATTCAGGCCGCTTGCCCACATAGGGCGAAGAAGGGTCGGATAATACNCTTTGAGATTTCCCCCCCTTGTTCATGATGTTGTAGGTAATAACAGAAACAGTAACGATAAAAATCAGCGCGCCTACCCCTATAGCCACAAACTTGAGCAAAGCGGGCATAAGGCCGCCAACCCCTCCGCCCTTCTTTTTAGGTGCGCCGCCGGCATCCGGGGCATCGCCGCCTTCAAGATCAAGATCATCACTATCAGACATTCCCAAAACCTCCCATACTGCAATTATAAACGAATTTTACATAAATTTACAGCAATTCCTATAGATCATCGGCGTTATTTCAGCATATTTAAAGTGAAAAATCCCGATATTAGGACTTTNAGCCCCAAACCGCCGTATTTTTGAANNCCCCCGGCTTTCAATTTTCAATTGTTTTTTTACCCAAAATACCGGATAATATTTTTTATGATTTTAACTATTNTTGCGTTTGCTTATGTAGTTTTNGCCACGGTTTTCGTTTCTCTCATCGGGATTGCAGCGATGGTATTCTATCTGCTGGGATTAAGAAAACTTGCGAAACAGATCATATACTGGGTTGAAAGGTTTTGGTCGATGTCGATTATNAAGGTTGTCGGATTCAAGGTAACCGTTACCGGCAGGGAAAAAATACCCAAAGAGGGAGGCGTCTGTTTTGTGAGCAACCACAGCGGCTATTTTGATATTGTGCTTCTGCTTGCCTATTGCGGACGCCTAATCGGTTTTATAGCCAAAAAAGAACTGGCCTACGTGCCGCTTTTGAACATCTGGATTTATATGATCGGCGGCCTTTTTATAGACCGCAAATCCGTGAAAAAAGCGAGCCGTACAATCAACAAGGGTGTAGAAAAAATTAAATCCGGCGGCTGCATGATCGTATTCCCGGAGGGGCACCGTTCCAAAGACGGCGCGCTTCTTCCCTTTCACCCGGGTTCCCTTAAACTCGCGACTATGGCGGAAGCGCCCATCGTCCCCGTCGTCCTCCAGGGCAGTTACGAAGTTTTTGAAAAAAACCGCCGCGTCGTCAGGCACCCCGTAAAAGTTACCTTCTGCGACCCCATTGAAACAGCCGGCCTTCCCCCCACCGACAAAAAAGTTGTTCTTTGCGACAGGATTTACTCTGTAATGAAAGAGCAAATGGGCGTTTAGGCGGGAGAATTCCCCAGGGAGGATTTGAACCCCCACAAGCAGATCCAGAGTCTGCCGTGCTACCATTACACAACCGGGGAGCGTGTTTTTTCATCCTATAAAATCGTCGGGAAAATGTCAAGCNGTTTTCCGCATTGCGCTGGCGGGCAGATTGCGCTACATTAAAAAAGGAGGCGGGCATGAAGGCACTTTTTATCGGCGGNACCGGCACTATCTCAAGCGCGNTTTCAAGGCTGGCTGTAAAGCTGGGCTGGGAGCTTTTTCACCTTAACCGGGGGAACCGCAGGGGCGAATTTGAGGGAGAGGGAATCACTCAAATTGTATGCGATATAAGAACCGAAGAAGAGGCGGCAATCAGAGAGAAACTTGAAAAGGCGCTGGGCAGGGGAAAGCGTTTTGACGTTGTCGCCGATTTTATCGCCTTTGTTCCAGAGCATGTTCAAAAAGACTTTGATATTTTCAACGGTTTGTGCGGGCAGTACATTTTCATCTCCTCCGCTTCCGCGTACCAGAAACCTCTTTCTTCATATCTCGTAACGGAAAGCACTCCTCTGGCGAATCCGCTGTGGCAGTATTCAAGGGACAAAATAGCCTGCGAAGAATTCCTGATCGGCAAATACCGCGAATGCGGCTTTCCTGTCACCATTGTCCGCCCCAGCCACACCTACGATGAGCGAAGCGTCCCGCTCGGCGTCCACGGCAATAATGGAAGCTGGCAGGTGCTAAAAAGAATGATCGGCGGCAAACCCGTGATCATCCACGGCGACGGCTCAAGCCTGTGGACAATGACGCATAACAGCGATTTTGCCCGCGCCTTTGTCCGGCTCGCGGGAAACATTCACGCCGTCGGGGAAGCTGTGCACATAACATCGGATGAGAGCGTAACATGGAACCAGATCTATCAAATAATTGCCGATGCGCTGAATGTACAACTGAAGGCGGTACACGTATCAAGCGGTTTTCTTGACGCGTGTTCAGGCGGGCGCTACGATTTCCGCGGCAGTCTTTTGGGAGACAAGGCCAATTCGGTTGTTTTTGACAACACAAAACTGAAACGGCTCGCGCCCGATTTCCGCGCTGTTGTAAGGGTGGACGAGGGGATAAAAATGACAGTCGCCAATGTTCTCGCGCGCCCGGAATTACAGCGGGAAGACGCGGAGTTTGACGAGTGGTGCGATATGGTTATCGCCGCTCTGGAAGCCGCAAAAAACGCGGTCAGCGGGCAAGAACACTGCCGCCGCTGATTTTCGGCTTGCTTTTTTTGTGTTCTCGCATGGAAAGAAGCACTACTACCGCAAACATTATGAGCATGAGGATAATAAGCAGCAGGAGTACCATGAAACTCGAGCTGTCCTTTTCCTTTGTTTCAGGAACCGCGCCGACAATAAGAACGGACTCGTCCACGGGGACTCTGTCGTCCGTAAGCACCAAAAAAAGGCAGATTATTATTGTTAATATCATTATGGCAAGTGCGCCGAGAGCTGCCGCGCGGGTAGCGAAATTGGACTTTTTATCCAGCGCCAGAAAAACCATGGCGGCTATGATACCTAAACCTATCAAAATGCCTAAAAGAATCATCGTATTCTCCTGGGTTTATTTTCGGCCTGTTTTACCCAATTAACAACAGGGGGTCTGCGGTTAATTTTTTAATTACCGTAAAAAGTTAAGGCAGAAGCTCTTCTTTAATGAAGAGGGGGAAAAATTGCCAAATGAAAAAATTAACTTGACAGAAGAGGCTGATAATTGTAATATTATACATATAATACTATATATAAAAATATGGAGAAATATATGTTGGTAGAAGCCAAACAAATGGTGCCTATTACCAGGCTCCAAAAGGAGCTGACTCAGACGGTCAGGAATCTGTCGGATTCGGGAAAGGCTGTGTATATTCTTAAAAATAACAATATGGAGGCCGTTCTGCTTTCTTATCATGAATATGAGCATTTAAAAGAAATCGAGGAAATATTTGAACAGTTTGAAATAAAAAACGTAATTGAAGAACGCATGGAAAATTATAATCCCAAAAAAAATGTTTCATGGGAAAGCGTTAAAGAAGAGATTTAAACTTTGGATATTCAATTTATTCCCGAAGCTGTAAAAGATTATAAATCACTCGATGGCAATATAAAAATATTGGTTAATGAAAAAATCGATAAATTAAAGGAAAATCCATATTTAGGTGAAGAATTGGGAAACAGAAGCAATATAAATTTAACCGGATACTATAAAATATACATAGACAAAAAGAAATACAGGATTGTTTACAGGATAGTAAAAAATGAAATAGAAATAATAGAAATTTGGGGTATAGGAAAAAGAGATAAAATGAAAATATATAAAGATGTCGGGAAAAGAATATCGAAAAGGAAATAGTGTAAATTGGTTCTTTATCTCTTTTAATTACATTGAAATGTGCGCCCCTTTCACGGTAATTAAAGACAGAAGCCCTGTCTTTAACAACAGGGCTTCTGCAAGGATTAAGGCTTACTTCCCGCGCCGCCGGCGTATGCGGTCGGGATTCCCGGTTTCGGGCGCGTTTAACAGCGATCTGCTTTCCTGCATCGAGCCGGAGTAGTCATAATAGTAATCATCTTCCAGAACCCACAAGAGATTAGAAGGGTTGCTCAGGGACATAGTGGCAGTGTAGGTTTCGGTCCAGCTTGTCGGGTCATCGAATGTTCCCGTAAATGTTCCTGCGTATTCAGACTTTATATATACCGCGTTCCAGCCCGCCTTTAACGCAAGACTAAAATTTTGGGTGATGTAGGTATAGGAATAGGAAAAGCCACTATAGGAATATGTTTCACTCATGGTCTCTCCCGTGCCGCTTACGGTTACGTCTTCCGCGACATACATATATTCCACTCTTTCATAAGTACCTGAGAAAGAATTACTTCCTATGTTGCGTGTATATCTTTCCCTGTACAGGTGGTTATAAGAATTTCCGGTATAAAGATAACTAATGTGATGGCCCCTTACATTCGCTTTGCTGGCCCGGACATTACTATAGTCCCCAAATTCTTCCTCTATATAAGAATCAAGCGGAGACAGATTGGACGGTGTTCCAATTGAATAGGAGAGCTGTCCGTTTGTTATCTCTCCTGATACGGAGTTATCAATGTAGCCAGGATAGTAGTTGTAGTTGTAACGATCGCTTACTGTTAAATTGCCGTTGTAACTCTCATATCTGATACTGCCGTTGGGATTTTCCCTTTCCAGATATACCTGCCCGGAAAGCTCCAGAGTATCTCCCAAATGACCGCCGATTGCGCCGCCGGTGTTACTAGGGTTGCCGGTGTTACCAGTGTTACTGGTGTTGCCACTGTTGCCGCCTGCGCCGCTGTCAGCACAGCCCGTAAGTGAGAAGCCAATTACCGCGGCAAGGGCGATAATCCCTAAAAATTTTGTTTTGTTTTTCATGAAACACTCCTTTAAAGACCAAATTGTGTGCGCCAAGATTAAACGACCGTTTGTTTTGAGCAGTTTTTCATTCACGAAAACCCCTGCTTTTGCTTGACAAACGCGAAAATTAACAATAGTATGCTGAAAAACAGTCGTTTTCTGCGGAAACAGACTGTAACGTCAATTTAAACGGTCGTTTATTTAAAGCAAAAAAGTGACAGTCACCTCGACTAAAAACAGCATCCATGCTGTTTTTAGTCGTAGGAGTTTGCTTCGCAAACTCCACCAAAAACCTTCGGTTTTTGCCTGGAAACAGCGCCCTCCATGGCGCAGGGCTTCTGCGTCTTTAATTACAGCGAAAAGGCGCGGCAGGGCGGGCTGCGGGGCTGGCAAAACTTTTCTGGAATTCCCTGCCGGAGGAAACCAGCGGAAAAAATAATATCCTTAGCTCAAAAAAAAGCCGCCGCCTAATGCCGCGAATCTCTCTTTATCTCGCTCAGTTTTATTGCATTAGGCGGTGGGGGTTCCGTAGGCAGATTCCTCCAGCAGTTTTGCCCAGTCCCGCAGCCCGCCCTGACGCACATATTCACAGTAATTAAAAAAACATCCGGCTTGCTATTTCCCGCCCAATATGGTATCCTTTTCATATATCATTATAAGAGAGGTAGAAAATGGCCCATAAAATCAGCGACGCCTGTGTAAATTGCGGTTCGTGCGTTCCCGATTGCCCGGTAGACGCGATCACCGAGGTTGACGGCAAACATGTAATCGATCCTGCAAAATGCCAGGATTGCGGCGCTTGTGTCGCAAGCTGCCCGACAGAAGCAATCTCGGCAGCGTAGCATTTGTCCGCGCAAAGAATAGGCAAGGGATGTACCCTTGCCTTTTTTTTAATGCTTCTGTTACAGCCTGTATGCCAGGCGCAGGACAGAAGCGGCGATTTTCCCGTAATCGCCCGCCTGGACTCNAGGGATACCGGTTTCAGGCAGTTTATCAACGATGTTGAATACAACAGAAGGCGTTTTTCAGGCCCGAAAAGCCGNTCCGAAGCCGAAGAAATAGCCGGACATTTAACCATTTTCCAGTACACCCTAAAGCATGACGAAGACATTTTTTTCCTTGCCGCCCGCTGTAACATACCGTACTCGGCTCTGGCAAGCCTGAACAGGCTCGGCAACCCGGCCGCGCTGGAAGAGGGGAAACTTCTGCTTCTGCCCTCCTGCCCCGGAATATTTATCCCCGCAGGTCCGCCTGCAGGCGCGGAATCTGAACTTGAAAAACTCCTCGCGGCGGCGCGGATAGCGAACGGCGAATCTGTCGAATTGAAAATCAGAACGGCGGGAAAGGTTGAAACTTTTCACTTTTTCCCCGGCTCGGATTTTTCGCCTACGGAAAGGGCTTTTTTTCTTAAATCGGGATTCAGGTTCCCCCTTCAATCCTTCCGCCTGACAAGCTCTTACGGCATGAGGGAAAACCCGTTCAAACCCGGCGGCGTTTCTATGCACAGGGGACTGGATTTGGCCGCGCCGGAAGGAACCGGGGTCTTTGCCGCCGCCGACGGGATTGTTACGGAAATCGGTTTTGACCAAATTTTCGGAAACTACATAATAATCAGCCACGGAGAACGATGGACGAGCCTGTACGGGCATCTACAAAAGACTGAAACGGTCTTGCGATCCGCTGTTAAATCCGGTACTCTTATAGGAAGAGTAGGATCTACCGGCCAGTCCACCGGGCCGCATCTGCATTTTGAGCTTCGGCAGGACGGAAGGGCTTTGGATCCTGAAAGGAGACTCCGCCGCTGATTCAGCGTGGAACCTCCAAATAACGATGGATAGAGTATGTCGGGTTCCAGAAAGATTTTGGCCATTTACCTGCTATGTCCCGTTCTTTATTTACAGGCGGAATCTTTTCGCACTGTTGTAGAAGGCGGCGTTGAAATAACCTCCGAAAGGCCGGCCGGAACCTCCGTATCCATCGGGATAAACAGTTCGGTGCTTATCAATCTGGGAGCGGAAACACGGTTCCTCAGAGGAATAGAAATTGAGGTCTCGGCTCCCCAGGCATGGCTGCCGTACCGCGGTTCGCTGGTCATGGCGGCGTACAACAAACTCACCCCCAAAACCGCTTCCGGCATTGCCGACATCGACGGCAGCCGCGTCGCCTTTGAGCCTCTGCCGGGAAAGCTCCAAACCGTTTACCAGATACCGCTCCGCCAATCGCACGGCCTTCGGACAACTCCCTACGTTACCGTCCCCGCTTCCGTCACTCCGGCAGACACGTTTCCGCTTCTTTTCAGGCTTATGCCGGTAGTCAAGGGAATAACAGACGAGCTTGACGCGATGACTTTCAACCTTACCGTCCGGCCCATATTAAGCGACGAAGGCGCCGTCAGGCTGATTCCGCGCTACCCGCCCCAGCTTAGGGGCAGGCCGTTTACCATTCTGATCGACGACATACAGATAAGCAGCATTTCCGAACAGCACCTGCTAAAAGAAGGCGAACATCACCTTGTGATCCTTTCGGAGGACTACAGGAACGAAAGCCGCCGCTTTGTCGTGGAAAGGGCGAAAGTCGTCGATTTGATTATTGAATTGCAGGACACTACCCCGCTGATAATTTTCGAGGGGCCGCAAAACTCGCAAATCTTTCTGGATAATGTTCCTGTAACAAGGCAGAGGGAACCCGTCGCGGTGGAACCCGGCCAGCATGAAGCCAAATTCCAAATCGGCGATTATACAGTGATCAAGACCCTGAACATAGTGAAGGGGAAAACCTACCGCGTCGCCCTTGCCGTAGACCTTACCATTCAGGAAGAAGATTAAAAAAGATTTGCTTAATAAAAAATAACATGTTACCGATATTCAAAATGTCGGGATTATAGTTCCCCTCCCAAATCACTATATTTCCGATATGCCTCAAGGGCATGGAGCTGTCCGAAATTCTATGTTCGGGCAGCTCTTTTTTTATCCCTGACAGGGAACTTGCCCCGGATATACATTTCTGGTAATATATCTCGTTATGCGTGAAAAAGCCGCGTCTATGTCAAAACAGAGCGAAACGGAAGACCGGGTCAGGCTGAAACCCTTCATGGGCATCCGCCCGGGCGTTTACCTTACCGTCATTTATTCGATAATTTTGCTTTTGGGACTGTTTTTTTTGCTTGTGTTTCCCGGCCTTAAAAACCCGGGAGCGGTTCTGGCATTAAAGACCGAACCGGCGGGGGCCGCCGTCAGGGTAGACGGCACATATATGGGTACTTCCGCGGACAAAATCTTCGTACCCAAGGGGCCTCACACTGTTGAAGCTGTTCTTCCGGGTTTTGAGGCTTCCCGCATGGACGCGGAAATACCCGGCCGCGTTTTCGCCTCTCTCCTCTTCCCCCTCCGCTATCCTTTAAACTTTACGCTGGAAACCAAAGACGCGGCCGCCGCNTTCGCCCTTGCAGCCGCCGATTACGCGGAATGGAGCTTCGGCGGAGAGCCGACCGCCGCCTGGCAGATACCTTTAAGCCTTTCAGAAGGCGCGTACCGTACCGGATCGGCGCTTGACCCGTCGGCGGCGGAAATTCTGATGTCCGCGTCCCGTTTTACGGTAACGCGCGCCGCCCTGCGCGACATCGTACGCGCCAAAATTCTTCTGGACAGCGGAGGCCAAGCCCCCTCTCCGGCGGGATTGTTAGGCTCGGTTTCCGATATGCTGGCCTTTTTGTCGGAAAACGAAAGCGGCGCGGCATGGCTTTCCGGCCTTTTGCCGCCGGAATCGGCCGCTATTGTTAAATCTTCCGATTGGCGGAATAACGAAGCGCCCGCCCATACGCGCATAACAACAGAAGGGGGCTTTCCTGCCGTAAGGAGAAGCGAACTGGGGGGGCTTACATTTTTGGGAATTCCCGCCGGCACTCTGTACATGGGCGAACCGTTCCCCTACAGCGTACAAATAAAAAGTTTTATGATAAGCGAAAACCCGGTTCCGCGCTCAGTATTTGAGGCTTTTCTCGACGAAAACCCCTCGTGGAGAGAACAAAACGCCGTTTCTTCGGGAATTTCGTGGTTTGCAGCCGACGCTTTCTGCAAATGGCTCTCAAAACGCGTTCTGCCGTCAACAGCGGCGGTGGAAATAAGACTGCCAACCGAGGACGAATGGGAATTTGCCGCAAGAAGCGGCATTGTGAACATGGAAAACACAAGTTGGGAATGGTGCGCCGATTTTTTTGCCCCGCTTCCGTTCATAAAGGCGGCGCCGAACGCAGTGCGGGCTGTTGGCTCCCCCGAACGTTCGCTGAAAGGGCGGCCGTTTCCCCCCGTGCCGGAGACAAGGGCATCCCTTCCGCCTGAATTCAGCCCGCCGTTTGTAACTTTCCGCCCCGTAATCGCCGAACCCGGCGAAAAGTGAAAGGCCGCGTTTTTATGGACGAAAGCGTTAAAGTAATCGCGCAAAACCGCAAGGCGCGGCACGATTATTCAATAGACGACAGCTATGAATGCGGCATAGAACTGCTTGGGACGGAAGTAAAGTCCTTCCGCGACGGAAAAATCTCGTTTCCAGACGCGTGGGCCGAAGTAGTAAACGGCGAAATCTGGCTCCGTTCGCTGAGAGTGGCGGAAAACCCGTTTTCATCGGTCTTCAACCACGACCCGGATCGCAAAAAACGCCTGCTTTTGCACAAAGACGAGATCAAAAGGATACACCGCAAGGTAGAAGAAAAGGGCTTCACGCTTATACCGCTGTCGTTTTATTTTAAAAAGGGCCGGGTAAAGGTAGAATTGGGTCTTTGCAAGGGGAAAAAAGCGTTTGACAAGCGCGCCACCATCCGCGAAAAGGACTTAAAACGCGAAATTGCGCGCGAATTCAGGCATAACAACTAGCGGACTCGGGTTTCTATCAATTCAAGCGTAAAAAAAAAGGTAAAAACAAGCAAACCGGCGCAAAGCGCGGCTATTTTTATAATTTTATCGGAAAGAAAATCCGGCTCTCCTGCGGCATACACTTTTCCCGTCATCGCGGCGGTATCGGCGATTGTGTTTTTTATATTTCCAAGACCGACAATACGGATAAACCGCTCGTTTTCCTGAGCGTAACCCATCTGGCGGGCATAAACCAACAAGGTGTCCTGATCAAATAAAAGGTTGTTTCTTGTCTTTTCCAGCTCTTCGTTGATGTTTCCCAATTCCTTAATGTTGGCCCACTGCCGCTCGCGCTCGGATAAAAGCTGATTGTACGCGGATAGGCCTGCCGGACCGTTGAAAAACGAGAAAAGCGTATAAATTGCGACGGCAGTCCAAACCCCNATAAGGTATTTGAAGATTCTCATACTTCGATTTACGGTNATTTTCGGGCGATCCTTTAAGCATTGACAACGCTTGGCGGCTGGGATAACATTTATATAACATTTATATTGAGAGAAACTACTGAAATCTGGTAATTGTACCGATAATTGACCATAAGTGTTAATTTAGGGAGCGGTTCATGGCAAACGACAAAAAACCTTCGATATATTCAGATCGCAGCAACATCGGTTCTGCCGAAGAGTTGGATAAGTACGGGGTATGGGTAAAGAGCGAACCACAGGTAATATCAGCGGTCAGTTCTGATGCTCAAAAATCCGATGATTTACCCGCCGATTTTGAGGATGACGCATTCGGTTCGGAGGACAGTTCAACTTTTGAAGACATTGGCCTTCCGCAGGACAACCTCGATGCCGGCGGCGCTGACAGCGGCACTGATAGTGATGATGATTTTCAATTCCCGGATTCGTCATTCACGGAAGACAGTCCTGAAATCGGCTTGGATGATTTTCCTGTTTCAAATAACGACAGCGCGGACGCGCTTTCTTCCGATTTTAACGACAGCGGCGATTTTGAAAAAGACGATTTCGGGATTCCAACCGTAAAATCCATAGAGAAAAATATAGAAAGCGTACAGGAAAATTTTGAAAC
>JGI24698J34947_10001852_pt1 | contig 11283 bp, 12 predicted proteins | sample TergutMp193P3_FD_34947 | JGI IMG/M metagenome (IMG submission 34947)
GAAGGGTAAGATGGGATTCAGAATGGATGGATAGAAGGAAGCTTTATACCGCTCTTGCGATATTCGCGGGGCAGAATGACGACTCTGCCGTTGTACAATTACTCATAGACAGGGGCGCGGAGTTAACCGATTTCGCAGTATACCAGGCGGCTTGGCTCGGAAAATGCGAAAATCTAAAGGTGTTATTAAAAGCTGGAGGAAATGCCCGCGCACAGGAAAATGATTCACACAAAAATACGGCACTTCAAAGAGCGGCGGAAAACGGAAACGCCGAATGTGTCGCGCTGTTGCTTGATTATGGGGCTGCGGAGGATATAGAGGCGGTTGAAACATGGATGGGATGGACGCCGTTATTGTGGGCGGTGCACAGTGGCAGCGCCGAATGTGTCGCCCTGTTGCTCAACGCCGGAGCCAATCCCGAGGCGGTAGGTAAATATGGAGATCTTGCGCTACGCGAAGCAGTCCAATCAGGAAATGAGCGCAGTGTTCAGTTATTGCTCAACAGCAGTGCGGTAAATACGATCAACACTATTAGTGAGCATTGTCCGCTTAACGCGGTAATGGAAGCCGCATTGAGAGGGCACGCCGGTATTCTGCGAATGCTCATAGAAAAAGGAGGGGATGTAAATATGGTTTCCGGCAAATTTAATACTTTGCGAGATCCAAATAACCCATATCGTTTTACTGATTTATATACAAACGGGCTAACCGCGCTTATGCTTGCAAGGACACCGGAATGTGTTAAAATACTGCTTCAATCCGGCGCGGATGTTAATGCACAGGATAGTGATGGAAGAAACGCTCTGCTGTTTCAATGTTATTTTAGTTCCGACGGTGAAATTGTGTCGCTGTTAATTAACGCCGGATCGTATCTGTATTTGGACCAGGACGGGGGAAGGTCGCTTCTGCGCATTGCGAATGATGAAGGGAACTGGGTAAGAGATTGGCAAAGAAACGAAGAAGCTATCGCACTGCTCAATGCCGTCGGATGCAAAGATGATGATCCTAACGCGCAGGCAGAGTATAGTTTTCACAGTTATTATGCAAATTGACAGGCGTTTTTCTCAAGCGGTTTTTATATCTGAATTATTTTCTTTTTCACGAATAAAATTGGAAAAAATATCAAAAAGGATTGGATCGATTTTGCGGTGCTTTATAATAAATTCCTTATACATCATGTCGAGTGCTTCTTCCATTGTCAGGGCCTTGCGATAGGCGCGGCGCGAATCTGTAATGCTGTCGTACACATCAATTATTTCCAGAACTTTTGCGGGGAAGTAGGCAAGAGCCTGACAATCCAAAATGGGTTCCAGGTCATAGGATACGCAATAATCCTGTTTCGCGTCCCTATTTTGTTTTTTGTACTGTTGAAGATAAGAGCGGAAAGGGCCGTAACCGTCAGGATCGCCGTAATACTCATGATGATAGCCGACGATAAGACCGGCTTCCCTTGGGTAATTGGTTTTCCTTGTTATGGAATTAAAGCCTACCGTTACATGCTCAACTACTTTTTCACGGTCATAGGCATCTTCACTTTCATGGTACTGAATATCCGCCGCTTTTCCTATGTCGTGAATAAAAAAACCAATGGACCATTTTAAAAACATATCCTGAGGTATTTCCCTTAAGCCCCCCAAAAAAACATGATCCAGGGTAAGGTGGTAACTGTCAATGTGGGGAAGCAGGGCTTGATAAAATTTACGGTACTTGAGGTTAAAAGATGTCCTGATTTTTATAAGGATGCTTGATGATAAAACAACATGATTGAAATACGCAAGAAAGGCGATCCCGTTAAAGTATACCCTGATCATGTGCTGTAGAATAGTGCCTTTGGATCTTGCCGCTATGGATCTCATCAATCTATCGCTGAAAATATTCTCGGACAAAAGTTTGGCGGAGGACTTTACTATTTCGCTGGTGTTAATAACAACATCCCGCGATAATACTTTGGCTTGATCATCCGCAAGGTGTATAATTTCTTTCATAACAGCGTGGTTAACCATCGCTGTCTCTTTGGTTGTGCTTGCAATAGCCTCGGCAATGACGGTCTGTTCCACGCCTTTATTGTCAAGGAGCGTGTTCAGCCATGCGCTCTCCTTGTTTAACAGCTTAACTTTCTCTTCGCCGGACATTTTTACGATGTTATCGTATTCGTCCCCAAAGGCTGTCTCTACCGGCGTTTCCTTTTTCTCCGGTTCAGGGGTTTTCTTTTCTTTTTTTCGAAGGTTCAATAACTCAACTTTGGCTCTGGCTCTTTCCTCAAGTTTGTGCAGTCCGTATCCGGTAAGAAAATACTCCCAAATGCCGCCCTTCTTCTGCCAAAAAAGAGCGTCATTGTCATATAGAGGCTTGAAAGGTATCAGCTTTTGTATATGCTTGCCCTGATTGACGCAAAAGACGGGAATTTCTTCCTCCAGCATGATATCAATATAGGCTTTATTGATACCCGACCCGTCAGGCAGGAACAGCACTTTAGAAAGAGGAATTGTCGCTTCTTTTTCCAGCATACTTCTTAATTATACGACTTTTTCAAAGTATTTGCCGAACTATTTTTCACAGTTTCACCCGATAACCCTAACCGTCTATCCTTCTCAATATGGCAAGAAGCTCCGTGCCTCGAATTGGCTCTGAAGGGCGGAAATTCCGCCCGTCCGGGAGGGACAGAAGCTCCGTCTCCACACAGCCGAGTATTGAATCAAAAAAGGGCGAAAGAGGGGGTACATCCGCTATTGGACTGCGGGGGTTCAAACCAGTCGCATAGCGGGCCGAATAGCGGGAAAGCAGTCCGCGGTCGGCGCGGGCTTCGGCGTAAAGGTGCCAGATGAACCATGCCGCGCCAGAGCGTGTAACAGGCTCATCGCCGGCGGGTCTTCTGGAGGGCCAGTCGCTTACGGTAATATCCTGCGTATAGGGGATAAAGCCCCGGTCAAGGAGGCGGGTAAAAAATTCAGTCTCGCTTATATCCCTGCCCCCGCTGATAAAGCGCAGAAGCTGAGTTTCGTTCTTCGCGATGGCTATGCAGTCCCTCCAGGTTATGCTGTCCCGCCCAAGCACATCAAGCGTTCCGGCGGCTGCATTAACGGTATTGCGCAGTTCCCAGGAGCGGTTCCTGCCCGCCTCATAACTTTCCCGGTAGACATTGTTCAGCCCTGAAGCAAACGCCGCGTCAAAAGCCCCGGCGGCTTCGGAAAAACGGTTCAGCTCCATAAGGGAACGTCCCTTTTCAATTTGAAGTTCCCCGTAACTTTCGGTATTCTGGCTCGTCATTGCCAATTCCGCATCGACAAGCAAAAGCCGTTTTTCGGGATCGCCCTCAAGACGAATGCCGAGAATAACCGCAGTGATGTTTCCCGGAGAAACTGCAATTGACTGCCGGTACAGGCGCTGGGCTTCGCTGTACCTTCCTTCCAGAATGGCAAGCCTTCCCGACCATGCGATAAGCCTGCCGGAATAATCGGCATCGGCGGACGTTTCTTTTTCCATTTCGCTAATCATCTGCCGTGCCGATGTTATCTCGCTCTGCTGTCTGCGGGCCTCCGTTCCTCCCGCTGCTTCCAGAGGAACAATTGTCTCTTCAAGTTTCGCAAGGTTTGAGTCTACCTGCTCTCTGTGGCTGTCAATAAATATATCGCCTTTTAAACTTAAAGAAGTACACGCCAAAAAAATCGACGTTACCAGACAAATCAACAACAGTGTTATGTGCTTCTTTCCCATATCAAAACTCCTGCTTTCATAAACTCCTATTTAAATTGCCAGCGGTACAGCCGCCTGTCCATTCCCACGCCGATGATTCCGGCTTTTCTGTTACCGGAGGAATCCGTAAACAGAGGTTTCCCCCATACCGGCAGAGGGAAGCCTTCCAATGAACGGAAGGAGCGCGTATAAGCGTACAGGGCGTTACCTTCGCCCGTAATGAAGACCTCGGGTATTTTGTCGCCGTCGCTGTCGAATGTTGTTATGTACCCCTCTTCCATTACCGAAAAGCCCGCAATACGCTGATAGAGAACTTCGCCTTCAAGGCTTACGCGGAACAAGGTTCCGTTAGACGAAACAAGCCACAGGTATTCGCCGTCGAAAACCGGCTGTTGATAGAAAACGCCGTCAAGGATGATCGGGAACGGCAAAACAGCATCGGCATTTTCGTCAAAGACTGAAAGTTCCCCAGCCTGGCTTATGTATGTTACGCGTACGCGGTTGTCATGTGCAAATAAAAGCGGGGAGCCGAAACCAATGCCGGAACTTCCGCCGCTGTCCCCGCCAATGCCGTATACAGGAGCGGGCCAGTTGGGCATGACCTTTCCGTCCTCATCAAGGAGCCAGATTTCACCGAAGAACGTCTTTGGGTAAACAGCCGCGTAACTGACAGAACTGCTGCGCGAACCGCTTCCCTGTGTAATCGTTATAAAAGAAGGAGGCGAACGCAGGGCGGCAAAAAACGATGTCTCCCAAACCTTTATCGCGCCGTTGGAGTCAACGGTATGGACTTTCCCGTCCTCGTCGCAGAGGTAGAGCCTGCCGTTATATGACACGGGAGGCGAAGAGAGCCTCAACCCCGTAAGCACAGGAAAACCCTGAGCCGCTTCCAGATTGCCGTCCACGAGCGTTACCCGCCCCCTGTCGCTTACCACCCAGGCGTTTGTAATGTCCCTTCCCGTCCCGTCGGCGGAAATAATCCAAAGCGACCCCTGACCGGAAAGCTCACGGACACTGTTGTCCGCAAGATCGATGGAAAGCGCGGATTCGCCCGCGCTCAGGAACACTTTCCCTCCGGCTCCGTAGACACGGTTTGAAATTCTACCGCGGGTTTCAACGGCAAGGGAGTTTATAAGAGTTACTCCGCTTCCCGAGCCGGGGACAAGGGAGAGGGAAATGTCGATAAGACCCCTGTCAAAACCTACACGGACAAGCCCCTGGCGGTACATTCCAAGAAAACCGCTTAAAGCGGTATTTTTCCGCAGGAAGAACGGCAGGGAAAGATCAAGCGAATAGTACAGGCTGAAGGCGCTTACCGCCGCTTTTCCTCCTGCAATGTTACGCCATTCATCGGTTTTGGGAAGCACGTCGTTCCTCTGCATTGCACGCAATGCCAGAAGGAGGGTGTCCGCCGATTCGCTTACGAGCAGGCAATCGTTGTAAATTGTGTAATACGGCGAAGGCAGAAAAATATTCCAACGGCGCAGAAGGGATTGCAGTAGTTCGGGAATTTCAATCCGTGGAATCCGCACTCCGTCAAGATTCAGCCTTATATCTTCGTTAAGCACGACAGATCTAAAGGCGCGGTCGAAAACTTCCTGCCGTTTTCGCTCATCGGCAATTTGAATCGCATAGACAGGATGAGGCCGGCCTTCAATTCCAAAGACGGCAAATTCCTTTCCCGTCCAGGAAAAGAGAAGATCGTTCAACGACAGCCTCAGTATTGCCCTGGCGGAAGTGTCCGCCAATCTTAAAATGTTATCCAGGTCGGGAGAGAAAACAAGGGCCGCCTGGTACAGCTCTTCCAATGTTCCGGCGGAAAGTACAGTCGCGTACTGCGCGGCGGCGGGAAGGCGTTCGGCAAAAAGCGGAGCCTGTGAACGCTGTTCGAGAAGCCGGCTCAGCGATGCCTGCCGGGATGACACCGGAGCCGTCAGGCGGAATTCAATCTTTTTTGGATATACCGAAAGACCGGCTTCCACCATCGAATTAAATTCGAGGTTATTAAGAACCGCCGCCATTTTCTCGTCCTGTTCGGCCAAAAGACCGCTGAGAAAGACAGGGGCAACCATCAACGCAGCGTCATAATCAGAATTTTTGATGGTGCTGAATGTTACCGTATCAGTGCGCCTGTCAGCGCGGGATTCATAAAACGCGGAACTGTCTGTAATGAAAAGCAGGTTTCGGTGCGGACCGATGAAAAACGTCCTGTCTCCCATCCGGTATTCAAAACGGGAGTTTGCCCCAGCCTGCACATAGTACAAATTTGGAATATTGATAAAGTTGGAAATCACGGGAAGGATACGCAGTAACGGCGAAAAGAACCCCATGTCCCAGACAGCCAGCAAGGTTCCAGATTCGACAATGGCAAATTCAATACTGCCACGGGCGGCAAGACGCACAATGCGGTTTTTAAGAAGGGGGCTGTTCTCAAGCGTACTGAGAATGGGAGCAGCCGAAGCCAGCGCGGGCACAGAAGCAATGTCCCGAAGGGATTCGTGGGACAGAACCCCCTCCACCAGACTTAGCGGGTTAGAGACGCTGGCGCGGAAAACCGCCGAACCGGGAATTACCGACTCGGCCTTGACACGGCCAATTAGTGAAAAGGCTGCCCAGGCAAGTAAAAGGAAAAAGAGTATGCAGATCAGCGTTACAATGAATTTTAAAAATCGCCGGGGTTTTTTTGTATTTTCTTTGTCCATGAGATATATTGTAGATTATAGAGCAGGAATCAACAACCTGCCGTTCCAGAGAAAACCGTTATTTTTCGGCAGGCGGAGTTTCGGAATTTGCGGTTTCAGACTGGTACGTAGTTTTGGCAAAAACAAGCGCCTGAAGAATACCCAGAATATAATCTTGCTGTTCTTCATTGAGCAGCGAGAAGTTATTGCAAACCTTCTTCAACTTTTCGTCCTGAACCATAACTCCTCCCCGGCGGCAAGACTCCACACTCTATTTGTGAGAATAATATATTATAATGTGAGAATTGTAAATAGAATCTTTTTTGAAACTTCATTTTTTTGAAATAAGTTCATACTCAAATTGTATATTATAACCTTGCATAGTGAGTTTTAATGTAATATGATTGTGGGATGGATATGACAATCAGCAAACGCATAAGGCACCTACGGCAGACCTTGAATATGTCGCAAGTTGAATTTGCGAAGGCTATTTATATAAGCAATGGATATATCGCGGAACTGGAATGCGAACACCGAAGAGTCAACGACCGGATAATTCACCTTATCTCCCTGACATTCGGCGTAAACGAAAAGTGGCTGAAAACGGGCGAAGGCGATATGTTCTTTAAAACCCCCGGTGAAAAATTACAGCGGATGATGAGCCTGTTTAACGAACTCCCGCCCAAATTTCAGGACTATGTTATGCAGCAAATTGAACAGCTTTTAAAGATAGACACCCATTGACTTAACGTTGAGAGGGAAAAGTGATTCCGCTGTACAAACTGGAAAGACTGCCCCGTACCCAGCAGTTAAGAAAAATAGCGAAAATATTTACCCTTGCGGAGAGACGGCTGTGCCTTGCCAAAAGCGAAACGGGAATTTTCACAAACGCCGAGTTTGAGTTTTTTAAAGACTCCGCCAAACTGCTGACGGGGGACACATCCTTTTCACGGGAAGCCCAAAATGCCTTCCGGGAAGCGGTTGATATTTTTGAAGGGCGCATTTCCGGGGAAAACCCATCCGTTCAGCTTCGGCGCGCCTTAAACAGCGTAAAACACCTTCTGCTGACAGAAACAGGCCGGGATCAGGCTGACTGGGATTTTACCGTCAGCGACGGCAAACTTGATCCCGCGAAGAGGCAAATTTTTGAAGGGATGCAGGTTTATCTTGAGGATATCCGCTCTCCGTTTAATGTGGGGGCAATCTTCCGAACCGCCGAAAGTTTTGGGGTGGAGAAAATCTTTTTGTCCCCGTTCTGCGCCGACCCGCGCCACCGCCGGGCGGAAAGGACAGCGATGGGCTGTGTAGACATCGTCCCCTGGGAACGGCGCAGTTTTTTTTCCGAACCGCCTGAAAACCTGCCCGGCAGTACAGAGCGTTTTCAAGACCCAATTTTCGCGCTGGAAACCGGAGGCGTTCCCCTGACGGAATTCCCCTTTCCGCGCCGTGGGCTGTTAATAGCCGGTTCCGAAGAGCTTGGAGTAAGCCCCCGCGCCCTTGAAGCGGCGGACGCTTCCCTCGGCAGGGTGTCCATTCCCTGTTACGGAGCGAAGGCCTCGCTTAACGTCTCGGTTGCCTTTGGGATAGCGGTGCAAGTCTGGGCAGAGCGAAGGGCTGTGGATGGGTAAAGTCAAAAAAATTGTTACTTTTTTGCAACAGGAGGAGCGGGGGGTGCAGGGGGGGGAGCCGGCCGCTGAGTGGAAACATTCCTAACATTAGAAACACTCGGATTTTTACCTTCAGTAGAAAGGCTTGGATTCCGACTCTCAGTAATAATTGATAATGGTTGCGGTTCCTTACGATTCATCTTTAACCTCCACTGGTTTCATAAATTCTACCATATTAACATTTGTTACGTCAAGCATTATTTTTTCAACATTGGTTAATTCAATTTGATTCTTTTCATCATTCTCATCAAGCCATACAGCGTCTTCCAATACAAAATGTCCATTTTTGGGTGAAGACGGCCACTCTAACGGCCAACCCATAATCCTTCTTCTATCAGTGAGATGCAAAACAACATAAAGAGGTGTTTCTAAAAATGTACCATACCATTCTGACGGATAAGAAGTTTGATTTGTAATTTTACGTTTTCTCAAAAATTTATGCAGTAAATCGTTGTTATATAAATAGGGCAGCAATAAACCCAAAATTAATGCCAATAAGACAGACCAAAGAACTTTGGCAGTCGGCGACCATTCCCCTATTGAGAAAAAAACTTTTCCAAATGCAATCAGCCCCAAACCTAATACATCAACAATAGAATTAATAACAACGGTATATATCAGGGCCATAACTACAGACTCAAATTCTGACTTTTTAGGAAATGATGTTAAAGAATAAAATAAAAACGAAGTAATGAATCCAGGCAAAAGATAATTTAAGAGATTGATAAGTTCGCCCGTAAAATAATTCATAAGCTAAACCTAATTTATCCCTAAAAATTTGTCAACTAACCTGGGTAAACTCTAAAATTACGGTTACGGGATGACAGCAGACTCGAGGTCGCTCCAGGGGCCGTGGTGCATGGTGTTGTTGAGCCAGCGGGCGGCGAAAAAGACGCGGGAGCCTCGTTCTTCGTCGTGGAATTCGAGGACGATGGGGTTGGCGGAGGCGGTTTCCAGGTGGGGCAGGTTGGCAGCGTCGGCGGGGCGGGCATCCGTGATGCCCCATGCCAGTTCGATGGCGTGAACATGTTCGGGCCTTCCCCATGTTGACGCGCCGAAGTCCCTCATCCTCATGCTGAGCAGGCGGATTACCGAAGTATCAACTTCGATTTCGGGAATGGTTGTGGGGGCGGGTTGTTCGGTGGGGATGGTGTCCCAGTTGCGGATGCCCATGTTGTCGCGGTCAAGGTCGGTAACGGGGGGCCAGCGGAGGAAGCGGTTGATGAATGCGCGTAACGACCGTTCTGCTTCCAGGCGGACGCGGTTTTTTTCCCTTGTAAGCTGGGGGGCGTGAGGGACGAGGGTGAGGGAGTAGGCGTTGTACCACTCGGCGTAGGAATTGTTGATTGCCTGCCTGTCGGTTACGGGGATGTGAGTCCACGCGGGGCTTGCGGAGGGGGTTTTAGAGGCGACGTACTGGAGGATGTTTTTGAAGAACTGGTCGAAAAGCCCGTCCGGGCGGGGGATGAAATCGGTATGATTCATGGTTAACTCCTTTGTAAATTTGATGTATCCGCGCTCTCTGTTGAACAGCCCGAGCTGTGCGGACTGTAGTCCGAGCTTCACGGACTAAAGTCCGTACTTTGCGGACTTTAGTCCGGGGCTTGCGGACTGTAGTCCGTACTTTGCGGACTTAAGTCCGGGGCTTGCGGACTGTAGTCCGGGCTCTGCGGACTGTAGTCCAAGCCTTACGGACTTAAGTCCGGGCTGTCCGTACTGTCCATTTTCCGGCACGGACTGAAGGCAAAACGAACGGTGAGCGTCTCCGTTTCGGCTGTCTATGAATCAAAGCCCCAATAGTGATGCCTGATATTCGTCTCTAAATCCTTTCCAAGTGTAGTATACCAAAACACTTTCTTCAGTATAAGAGTATATTGTTCCAGATAACCTCTGGGTTCTTCTTTTAAATAATTGTACTTCAATATCAGGGGCAAATCTGCCAAAAACAGTTATGGTATCGTATTGAGTACCAGTAGACTGAAATTCAATGCCAGTTTGCCTGCCATACCGTTGTTCAAGAAGATCCCTTATTGCGTCATGGTTTGCGTCAGAACCATTTCTATATACCACGTAAACGCGGTATAGCTGATAGCTGCTGGTTTTCCACTTGTTAAACATGAATTCCCGTCGTTCTATACTTTGCGAGGGATTTAATTGTACTAACACAGCAATATTTGGATCGCCACTATTACTAGGCACAAGATCATCCCCCAGATTATATGCCCTTCTGACATCTTCTGGAGAAGCTCCCCATGCAACCTGATCGTAACCGATAAACGGTCTTGCTTGCGCGTAAGACTGAAACAATACTCCAAAAATAAAAACCGCCGTTAAACAGTACTTTTTCATAAAAGTCCTCCTTAAAACTTTCACGTACAATGCCCGCCGGCATTTATAAACAGCCCGTACGGGCGGTTGTTGCTCTTTTAACCAGACAAATCAAAAGGCAACAAACACGCCAACATTACATTCCCCTATTTGGGATTGTAATTTACCATTCTTTCCACTAAACCCAGGATATTTATTATCCTTGCGTCTTTCGGGTTTTTCCTGCCTTCCTTCAATGCGCGTTTGATATTCGCTTTTATTGCGGCTTCAAGATTTAGAATCTCCGCGTTTATCGTTTTCGCTTGTTCGGCATAAGTTTCTTCTTCAAAGGTTTTTGTGTTCTTTCTATGCGCCCTTTCCATATTCCCTCCAAAATCAGGTTTTGCAAAAAGTTCATTTTATACGCTTAAAAGTCCCTGAGAGCATTTCACCAATAAATTTAAGGGTATCATTATCAACAAATTCAAAAGAATCCGAAACAACCAAAACAGTCCCCATATAAGTTGTTTTAATAGCGCCATTTTCAATTGTGTACGCTAAGCTAAAATCACCAAAGGAAATGCTATTCGCAGTAAATTCCACTTCCCATGTATCATCATCAATAGAAACCCACTTACCAATTAATTTTGATTGTTTGTTATCACAAGCACTTAATCCACAAAAAATCAAAACCGCAACCAATAGAAAATAACAAACTCTTTTCATCTTCATCCTCCTAAGATGTAATTTTTCACGTACAATGCCCGTCGGCATATCTAAACAGCCCATACGGGCCGTTTTTGCTAATTGAAAATGCCCATAATGTGCCTGCTTTATGGACAGACTCCATACATGGGAATTTAAATTGAAAGTAAGTTTGGAATTTGGTTATACTTTTGCTTGCTTTACAGCAATGGACGTAATTATATACAGAT
>JGI24698J34947_10001853_pt1 | contig 11282 bp, 9 predicted proteins | sample TergutMp193P3_FD_34947 | JGI IMG/M metagenome (IMG submission 34947)
GGTTAATCTGCGTTTGATGATTTAGGTGGTCAGGCGGCTTCGGAGCCGGGTTCTACAGGAGCTCTCGCCAAGGCATTGCCCGGCCCGTTTAGTATATTTTGTGATTTTATATATTTACTATCCCGACATATCAGAGTTTAGCGCGCTTGCCCACGCATACATCACAATTCCAAACGCGACCGACACGTTGAGCGAGCCCTTCGCGCCCCAGGTGGGAATGGTAACCCTGCCGAGTGAAGCGTCCGCCGCCGCGAGTGCCAGTGGGCTTACCCCCAGTTCTTCGGAACCCGCGATTAAAACTCCGCGAGACGGGAAAATAAAATCAGCAAGTGGAGTGCCCCCGGTTTCCAGCGCAAAGAAAGGGCCTACGGAAAAAGCCGAAGCAGAAGCTCCGCCGCTGTCAGGCGCTACGAAAGGATCATGGGGAAGCCGCTCCCACGAGATAACATCCACACAGCCCATGGCAGTGCGTTCCGCTCTTTTGTGGCGAGGGTCGGCGCAGAGCGGCGAAAGCCAGAGCTTCTCCGCTCCGAATGATTCGGCGGCCCTGAACATGGAACCCACGTTAAAGGGCGAGCGTATATCCTCAAGGTACACCTGCATGCCCGCGAAAGGACGCCGCCTGGAGCTGTCCAACGCGCCCGACGCCTCGACAAAATCCCAGTCCGCCTGAGTACGCCCGGTTTCATTCAAGATGATATGATGAACCGCATTGAGGGCGCGGCGGATTTCCTTTGCGTCCACACAGGCGCTTACAAGAGTGAAGCGCGCGTTTTTCAGCACCTCAAGCGGTGATTCCGCAATTTTTTCGTCATTCGTGAGTAACTCAACAACACTGCCGAGATATTCCGCTTCCCCATCAGGGAGCTTCCCCAAAAGGACAAGGCGCCTCTCCGCCGCGCTGAAAAGACTTGCCGCCTTGCGCAGGCGCATGGTTCGGGGAAGCTCTTTTAGCTTGTGCAGGGGGATCATAAGAGGGATTCTATCATTCTTAATGCCGCCGGAGAAGGAGGACAAAAAAAATAAAGATGAGCCGTGCCTCAACGTGACGCGCTATGCTTCAATCCACGCGCCCGCACGGGGCGCGACGGCTCGAAACGGATATATTTTCCGTTATCTTCCCGAAATCAATCTTGCGACTGGCTTTCCTGACGACTTCCGGTTCTTCGTCCGTCAATTCCATATATCCTCCCAAATCTAAAACCAGCATTCCCCGGCAAAAACACGAACGGCGACACAGAGCGATTGCGAACGCTTGACAATTCTTCCGAAAACCTGTATATTTATGGTGCTTGGGGTTAGTATTCAGTTACGCTCTGGGTGGCCACCCTGCCGCAAGGCAGGGATTTTTATGCTTATTTCCTAAAACTGTTAGACTCCCAGAAATAAACCTTCCCCTCCCTTGTTGATACAATGATTTTTCCTGTATATTCAGGATGTCTCCCCAAAACCAAGTCTATCCTGCGCCGTGCCTCATTGATACTCGCATTGTTTTCTAGGTTCAGAAACACATTAACGGCATTCCCCTTTTTCTTTGCGTTTCCAAACCTCTTTTCAATTCTCTTGGCCGTTCCGGTAACATTTCGGAACTCATAGGCCAACCCATTAATCACCCCATCNGTAACACGAATTCCATATCCGGGTTTTTCCGGCGTGAGAAAAACAGAGTTTCCCATGCGCGAGAGAATACCAGCCTGTCTTAATTCCTTCCTCAAAGTTCTTTGTCCTTCGTTACTTTTAATGTTTATTCTTGAGGCTGCCACCCTTACGTTTTCAGGAAGCACGATTTTTTTAGTATACCGATTTGCCGCTTGTAATTGTGCCGTGGTGGTGATGAAGTTTTCATCTGGATAATGCTGTTGTATATAGGCTTCATTTGCGGCGACATTCCTATTTAGCCGTTGTGCGGCTACTGCTGCCTGTTTTTCTTGAACACTTGAATTGTGTGACCTTGCCGAAGGCGGCTTCATTATAAAACCTTCATTCGGTAAATTATGCTCATCTTCTGATTACAGGTCAATTTATTCGTCTGTCGCATCGTTTCAATNCACGCGCNCGCANGGNGCGCGACCGTTCTAAACGGATAATTTTCTCCACCACTATATCGACTACTACATAGTGCGATGAGCCGTAAAATTACGCCGTTATCTTTCCAAAGACAATTTCCTTGCTGGCCTCTCTGATGATTTCTAGTTCTTCGTCCGTTAACTCTATATAGCCTCCCTAATCATAACCAGCATTCCTCAACAAAAACGCTTGACTTTTTCCCTCTCCTGTGCGATATTTTAGATGCGAGGCTGGAATGGAAACATTCCCCCCCGTACCATAACCGGACGCTCTGCGCCCGGTTTTTTTACCTCTTTAGTTTCAGATCATCAACATTCAGATAAACCAATGTTGAACGCCCTGGTATTTTCAGGATAATTCTTCCCCCGGTGTATTTGTTGTAATAAGCATAACCGTGGCTATTGGGAGATTCAAGCTTATTTCTGGCCCCATACAGGGCGGACATTATTTGTCGTCTTGTCAGGTTTGAATTCTCCAAATTGATAAAAACATTCGGGGCCTGTGAACGAGACCGTAAGAACTGGTGTTCCAGTGTATTTACATTGCCTCCAACATTTTTGAACTCATATATCAGCCCATTTACAATAGCATCAAATTTTTTGTGTTTGTTCCCTCTCACTTCTGGAGCCAAATAAACGGTACTCCCCAAATCACGCAGTATTTGAGCGACTCTTAATTCATCCTTGTAACTCGTTTTATCTCCAACAGGTCGACGCGGGGACAAATAAATTCCCTCCTCCTTATTTATCCATTTTTCACCAGGGAATAGTTGGTTTGCTACTTCCTTAGATTTTTTCGCGTTCTCCTGCCGCTTCTTTCCTTCCCGCGCCTCGGCCTTCTGCTTCAGCATTTCGTTTTTGCATCCTGCCGATGGTGTCTTCATTATATACAACCTCTGATAAATACTATTCGGTATATTATGCTCATCTTCTGATTGGAAGGCGGGGTCCATACCCCGCTGCTTGCAGCGGTTGAGGTAATAATACATCACAAGAGGACTGAGAAGACTCTAATTGGGGTATGGCCCCGCTAGTATAATAAATTTCCTATCCAACGAAGATACCTCGCGGCTTGTCGCGAGGTTCTTCATTACCGGTCAATTTATTCGTCTGCCTTATAATTTCAATCCACGCGCCCGCACGGGGCGCGACGCGGGAAGTATCAAGCTCCCGTACCTTAAAATAGGTTTCAATCCACGCGCCCGCACGGGGCGCGACACTTTAGGCATGGGGGAACTTTCGGACTTGAATAGTTTCAATCCACGCGCCCGCACGGGGCGCGACAAGACCCTAATGAGTGCAGGGGGACTTGGAGAAGTTTCAATCCACGCGCCCGCACGGTGCGCGACCAAGCTGTGCAAAGGCACTGAAATAAGGAGCGGGTTTCAATCCACGCGCCCGCACGGGGTGCGACGCCGTGTTTAAGTGATCGTACTCTACCTTGGGATTGTTTCAATCCACGCGCCCACACGGGGCGCGACGAGGGAAGGTTAGCTGAGGTATGGTCTATCAATGGGTTTCAATCCACGCGCCCGCACGGGGCGCGACCAACCATAAAATAGTATTGGTTTACTTTTCGGCGTTTCAATCCACGCGCCCGCACGGGGCGCGACCCGCCAATTCCTGGCTGGCCAGCATGGAGTAATCCCTGTTTCAATCCACGCACCCGCACAGGGTGCGACATGGCTTTCCGTGGCGGTATTGGATATCCCATTGTGTTTCAATCCACGCACCCGCACGGGGCGCGACATAGGCGCTATTTTATGGCCTCATTTATCGGAAGTTTCAATCCACGCGCCCGCACGGGGCGCGACATACTACTGTCCAGCCGGCGCATGTGTTACACAAGTTTCAATCCACGCGCCCGCACGGGGCGCGACGTATGCAGGTGGTAGTTGACTATAGCGCGCGCGTGTTTCAATCCACGCGCCCGCACGGGGCGCGACCCTTTACTTACCTTTATCAAGTGAGGCCGACTTTGTTTCAATCCACGCGCCCGCACGGGGCGCGACATGTTCTTAGGCTTGTTTTCGATATGCGTTATGCGTTTCAATCCACGCGCCCGCACGGGGCGCGACCCATATTTGTTCACGACATCCTCCAACCGCCCGGGTTTCAATCCACGCGCCCGCACGGGGCGCGACAACGCTAAACATACTCCAAAGCAGGTACGGGCTTGTTTCAATCCACGCGCCCGCACGGGGCGCGACGTCTATCCAGACTTACTTGGAGGAGAATCTCAAGTTTCAATCCACGCGCTCGCACGGGGCGCGACGGGATATTATGCGGCTCCATGACCTGAGCGGTAGCTGTTTCAATCCACACGCCCGCACGGGGCGCGACTGGATACCGGTGCCCATACCAGTGGTTTGTGGAAGTTTCAATCCACACGCCCGCACGGGGCGCGACGTCGCGTCCGTGAAGGACTCCGGCGTCACCTTGTTTCAATCCACGCGCCCGCACGGGGCGCGACCAGGGCGCGGGGGGTTCATTTGTTGGAGCCCATGTTTCAATCCACGCGCCCGCACGGGGCGCGACCAGGGCGCGGGGGGTTCATTTGTTGGAGCCCATGTTTCAATCCACGCGCCCGCACGGGGCGCGACACGCATGGGTACCGCAAATGGTCAACGGCGAATGGGTTTCAATCCACGCGCCCGCACGGGGCGCGACTAAAAACTATAGGCCAGTTACAACCGGTTATTCTGTTTCAATCCACGCGCTCGCACGCTGCGCGACGTTTGTTGTGGCGATGGATATTCCCATGGTTGGGAGGTTTCAATTCACGCACCCACGTGAGGTACGACTTGCTGTAAACGACGATAACATTTTCCTGATAAAACGCTTGACTTTTTCCCTCTCATGTGCGATATTTATATCAGCGAGGCTGGGATGGCAACATCCCCCCCCGCCAGCATACCGGATGCACTGCATCCGGTTTTTTTATTTTCTTAAAACCTTGAGATCGTCCACATTCAAATAAACAAGGTTTGTATGGCCCCTGATTTTTAGGATAATCCTGCCGCTTTTAAACCCGTTCTTTTTGGCATAATCGGCACTATTTCTGGCGGCATACAAGGTAGCCATTATTTCCCGTTTTGTTAGTTTCGACTTTTCCAGGTTGATAAAAACATTGGGAGCTTGCTCTCTGGAATCCAGGAAATGGTCTTTCAGGGTTCTGGCACTGGCCCCGTGCATATTCTTGAATTCCATCATCATCTCATTTACTATGGCATCATATTTTTTCCCTGGTAAACTTCTTATTTCAGACACCAGATAAACAATGTTTCCCAAATCACGCAGTATTTGAGCATCTTTCAATTCATCTTTATAGTTCGTCTTTTTCCCAATGGGTCGGTTAGGGGATAGGTAGATACCCACCTCTTTGTTTATCCATTTCTCGCCGGGGAATAATTGGTCGGCTGCTTCCTTTGCTTTTTTCGCGTTCTCCTGCCGTCGCTTTGTCTCCCGCGCCTCGGCTTTTTGCTTCAGCATTTCGTTTTTGGATCCTGCCGATGGTGTCTTCATTTCGTTCAACCCCTGATAAAATACTATTCGGTATATTATGCTCATCTTCTGATTACAGGTCAATTTATTCGTCTGCTTTATAGTTTCACCCCACACACCCGCACGAGGTGCGACTACCGTGATCGTTCTCTATCCAACCGGTTGGATAGTTTTAATCCACGCACCCGCACGGAGTGCGACAACATCGCCAAGGGCACATACGATTTATCGGTCTTGTTTCAATCCACGCACTCGCGCGGAGCACGACATAAAGAAAACTGTAGCCAAAGTAAAGACGGCAGAGTTTCAATCCACGCGCTCGCGTGAAGCGCTACTTTAGGTTGGCTTTTATCACAAATGACCGAATACGCGTTTCAATCCACACGCTCGTGCGGAGCGCGACTTTGAGGACGGCCGGACAGCGGCGGGTGATGCCGCGTTTCAATCCACGCGCTCGTGCGGAGCGCGACCTTCTTGTTTTTTATTGTCACTTTGTCATAAAAAGTTTCAATCCACGCGCTCGCGTGGAGCGCAACATTTTGATCTTTGGGATATTCCACAACTACAGGAGTTTCAATCCACGCACCCGCACGGGGTGCGACTCCGGGTCGTACATCAGGATCCTGTCGCTGCCGAAGTTTCAATCCACGCGCCCGCACGGGGCGCGACGGTATATTTTTTTGATCCAAATTGCGCGCCCATAGGTTTCAATCCACGCGCCCGCACGGGGCGCGACATCCGGTTCGCGGCGTCAATCCGTTAATTGCACTGTTTCAATCCACGCGCCCGCACGGGGCGCGACCGAAGCGACGATCCGGCGTATAGCGGCGGGAATCGTTTCAATCCACGCGCCCGCACGGGGCGCGACTTGCCATAAAGCTGGCATGGAAGGGAGTTTTAGAAGTTTCAATCCACGCGCCCGCACGGGGCGCGACTCAAACGGTGGCCGAAAAGTTGTTACCGGAATTGTTTCAATCCACGCGCCCGCACGGGGCGCGACGTTGTCCGGCCTGTTTCTTAGCGCCTTTTCAATGTTTCAATCCACGCGCTCGCACGGGGCGCGACCGGATTGCCTTACAAACGCTTTTAACAAGTCACCCGTTTCAATCCACGCGCCCGCACGGGGCGCGACCAGAGCCGATCCCCGGCATAACGGGATAAAGGAGCGTTTCAATCCACGCGCCCGCACGGGGCGCGACTAGCAATAGCCTCGCAGGGCCAGGCGATTTGAATGTTTCAATCCACGCGCCCGCACGGGGCGCGACCCCTTTTTCATTGTCTTTTTGAACGTTTTTAGAGAAGTTTCAATCCACGCGCCCGCACAGGGCGCGACTAGCCATAGACATATTATACCCCTTTTTACTCTAGTTTCAATCCACGCGCCCGCACGGGGCGCGACGAGTGCCTACAGAAGCTGTTTCCGGGCGCGGCGGGTTTCAATCCACGCGCCCGCACGGGGCGCGACTTCAGCATATAGGTGGTGTTATTCACAGTATCCAGTTTCAATCCACGCGCCCGCACGGGGCGCGACCTGCGGGGTTTTTCGCCTGTTTGTCCTTGTCCCATGTTTCAATCCACGCGCCCGCACGGGGCGCGACCAGATATTTGTAAAACATTAATAGGTTTACCGCTTGTTTCAATCCACGCGCCCGCACGGGGCGCGACGATGAGGGATTTTCCCGGATACAGAATACAATGGTTTCAATCCACGCGCCCGCACGGGGCGCGACATGTGTTCGAGCATGTTATTGGTGTAGCCGGGCCGTTTCAATCCACGCGCCCGCACGGGGCGCGACCGGATTAGGGTAATCCCGTCCAGATCCGAGAATGAGTTTCAATCCACGCGCCCGCACGGGGCGCGACCAATTACAAGCGGCCTTAACGGAAGCGCAAGCCTCGTTTCAATCCACGCGCCCGCACGGGGCGCGACCCTTTCGACGCAATTACATGGGGGGTTCAACAATGTTTCAATCCACGCGCCCGCACGGGGCGCGACATCGCTCATGATGGCAAGAATGATGATTAGTGATGTTTCAATCCACGCGCCCGCACGGGGCGCGACTCCGGTATCTCCAATTCAACAACCAAGGTACACTTGTTTCAATCCACGCGCCCGCACGGGGCGCGACATACACCCCAAAGTAGTACCGCTCAGGGAAAAATCTTGTTTCAATCCACGCGCCCGCACGGGGCGCGACAAGGGACTGAGACGGCGGAAGATTCCCGTTTGATGTTTCAATCCACGCGCCCGCACGGGGCGCGACCAAGCATCGACAAGCACGCCCTGGGCGCAGCAAGGTTTCAATCCACGCGCCCGCATGGGGCGCGACTTCAACCTCTTGGCTTTGCCTCACCATCTTGTGGTTTCAATCCACGCGCCCGCATGGGGCGCGACGCCCTCACGTACACCGAGGCCGCGCAGAGCAGCTGGTTTCAATCCACGCGCCCGCATGGGGCGCGACCAGGGAAGACAGCATAAAGGGGATTAGGGAGAGGGTTTCAAGCCACGCGCCCGCATGGGGCGCGACGACCTCCCCGCCACGTCCCCGGGGGAGGTTACAAGTTTCAATCCACGCGCCCGCATGGGGCGCGACGTCAAAATAACGTCTTGCTGCTAATAATCTTTCCGGTTTCAATCCACGCGCCCGCATGGGGCGCGACCCGGCTTCGTAGGCCGGCCCCTTATCCATTAGGTGTTTCAATCCACGCGCTCGCACGGGGCGCGACTACGGCAAGGTATGACCCTAGAGGAAGCCCGTGAGGTTTCAATCCACGCGCTCGCACGGGGCGCGACGTAGCATTAATCCGGTTATAATCATCCCCTTTTGTTTCAATCCACGCGCTCGCACGGGGCGCGACATGGAGGAAAGGCCGCCGATGATGCCGCCCTTGAAGTTTCAATCCACGCGCTCGCACGGGGCGCGACTTGCTGGAACGATGCTAGGTATAGCACTGTACCAGGTTTCAATCCACGCGCTCGCACGGGGCGCGACATGCGGCATACATAGCAAGGCACAAGCAGAAACAGTTTCAATCCACGCGCTCGCACGGGGCGCGACAAAGAGCAGTATTTATTTTTAGAGAAAATGTTTGTTTCAATCCACGCGCTCGCACGGGGCGCGACCTTTGTCAATCAACAGCCGCCGAATGGGTTTATCGTTTCAATCCACGCGCTCGCACGGGGCGCGACCAGAATAGTTTGCACATTCTTGTTATGCTGAGACGTTTCAATCCACGCGCTCGCACGGGGCGCGACATCCTTAAAACCCGTGTTGGGAAGGTAGTAGCATGTTTCAATCCACGCGCTCGCACGGGGCGCGACGTCATATTTTGGCTCCTTAGAATATGATATTGTTGTTTCAATCCACGCGCTCGCACGGGGCGCGACCGGCAACGGGGAATATGATGGTCAGAATTACATTGTTTCAATCCACGCGCCCGCACGGGGCGCGACTCGGCTATTGTTTACCCTTTTTTCATTGTCTTTTTGTTTCAATCCACGCGCCCGCACGGGGCGCGACTGTTAAGGTCGGGGACGACGGGTACATCTACATCGTTTCAATCCACGCGCCCGCACGGGGCGCGACTTTCGATTTTCAACACGATTCGGGAATATGCAAAGTTTCAATCCACGCGCCCGCACGGGGCGCGACAACCGGAACACGAACATTGGTGCGCGGCTGGCCTGTGTTTCAATCCACGCGCCCGCACGGGGCGCGACAAGATCATCCTTTATCAGCTCCCTCACTTCATCAGTTTCAATCCACGCGCCCGCACGGGGCGCGACGCGGAGCTTGGTTTTACCGAGTCAACCGATTACGTTTCAATCCACGCGCCCGCACGGGGCGCGACGTCAAAAAGCCCCGCAGCACAGGTATCTGTTTTTGTTTCAATCCACGCGCCCGCACGGGGCGCGACTTGGTAAAACATACCGCGGCATGAGAGGTATGGCGTTTCAATCCACGCGCCCGCACGGGGCGCGACGCAGGCGTGGTGCGCGATGTTTGCCGACTATATCGTTTCAATCCACGCGCCCGCACGGGGCGCGACCTACGAACTAGATCCACATACTCTGTAGCAGTTAGTTTCAATCCACGCGCCCGCACGGGGCGCGACTTAATATGTGCAATACCACACTTAGGCCCATAATGTTTCAATCCACGCGCCCGCACGGGGCGCGACCTGGCAATCTCATACAACCGTTGCCTACTCGTAGGTGTTTCAATCCACGCGCCCGCACGGGGCGCGACCTCAGTCGTCCAGTCAAGGCCCTCTTCCCTCGCGTTTCAATCCACGCGCCCGCACGGGGCGCGACCTCAGTCGTCCAGTCAAGGCCCTCTTCCCTCGCGTTTCAATCCACGCGCCCGCACGGGGCGCGACGGCAGCGGCGCATGGAGGAGGCAGGATATCATCTAGTTTCAATCCACGCGCCCGCACGGGGCGCGACACCGGTTATGGCTCTCCGTATAAAGTTGGCGACAAGTTTCAATCCACGCGCCCGCACGGGGCGCGACAGGAACCGGCTATTTTACTTTTCTCTACCGGTAAGGTTTCAATCCACGCGCCCGCACGGGGCGCGACTATATATCGATATATAATATATAGTCAAGTAGTCTGTTTCAATCCACGCGCCCGCACGGGGCGCGACCCGGCTGTCCCGTGTCGTCTACCATGCCATCAGTGTTTCAATCCACGCGCCCGCACGGGGCGCGACACGGCAAGGAGAACCTCATAGAAAACAGGGCTGTTGTTTCAATCCACGCGCCCGCACGGGGCGCGACATGAGTTCACGGAAGAGTACATGTCCTACGAGCTGGTTTCAATCCACGCGCCCGCACGGGGCGCGACATAAATACACCGTTGGAGTGTCGCTGAATGGCAAAGTTTCAATCCACGCGCCCGCACGGGGCGCGACATACCTTCATGGTATTTGCCACTTTTTATTCCAGTTTCAATCCACGCGCCCGCACGGGGCGCGACTTCCATCCTCCCACCAATACCAAGGCGCATAAACGGTTTCAATCCACGCGCCCGCACGGGGCGCGACAAACCCTGAATATGCAAAGCGCAAAACGTTTGATGTTTCAATCCACGCGCCCGCACGGGGCGCGACTCACATCGGCAAAATAAACGGGTATACCCAAGAGGTTTCAATCCACGCGCCCGCACGGGGCGCGACGGAGGCCGGTGATGGCAAAAAACCGTTATAGGAGTTTCAATCCACGCGCCCGCACGGGGCGCGACGCAAGATTTACCCGCTTGCCGACTGGAGCGACAAGTTTCAATCCACGCGCCCCCACGGGGCGCGACGCCAGTCCAGCGATCGCGCACCACAGGATTATCCTGTTTCAATCCACGCGCCCGCACGGGGCGCGACCCAGCCCTCCGTTATGTATTTTGCCGCTGTCACGCGTTTCAATCCACGCGCCCGCACGGGGCGCGACAAAACGCCTATTGAAGCGGTTAAAACATGGAATGTTTCAATCCACGCGCCCGCACGGGGCGCGACGAGGTCTATATGGCTAGTGTTTCGAGCGTTTCAGCGTTTCAATCCACGCGCCCGCACGGGGCGCGACTAGTTTTTTTTATTTTGTAAAATGCTATAAAAAATGTTTCAATCCACGCGCCCGCACGGGGCGCGACTTATAGCAATAAAGAAAAACGCATAAATAACACTTGTTTCAATCCACGCGCCCGCACGGGGCGCGACAA
>JGI24698J34947_10001855_pt1 | contig 11277 bp, 6 predicted proteins | sample TergutMp193P3_FD_34947 | JGI IMG/M metagenome (IMG submission 34947)
CATTGTTCAATTCTAATGTTGTTTTTTGAACAAAACCGCTCAATTTCAAACCGTTGATTGTCAACTGTTTGCCTGTCCGTGCTGACTCTGATATAACCGTATATCATAGTTCCTCCTAAAAAGAAATAGTTAGTAATTTATCGTCAGATCAATAAATGCATAAATTATACGCCCGATTTTACGAGGCAGGGATATTAAGCGATATGGGTATGAATTTGCGGATTTATATTTGATAAATACACATAATGGGATACCATCAAAAAATATTCCAGCAATTGATATTAATAAATATCCTGCAATAAAAAATCATCTTGATAAATACTGGTCAAGAATAAAAAATAGAGACGACCAAGGTATTACACCGTATAATTTACGTAGCTGTGCTTATACGAACGATTTTTCTAAGCAGAAGATTGTATGGACACCAGTGAATAAGGAATATAGATTCACCATTGTTGAACCTGAATATTTCTTTAATAATTCGGTTTTTATGATTACAAATAAGGGAGATGAAAATCTAAAAGTTATATTGTGTGTTATGAATTCCAAATTATTTGTTTTCTATTTGAATTTAATAACTTCAGAAGAATATCAATATGGTTCAAAAGAATTATTTCAAACTTTTCCAATTCCAAAGCCAAATCTAAAGATTGAACAACAAATTGAAAAATTGTTACAGGAAAAAGATTACAAAGCAATAGACAATTTATTTTACAAATTGTATGGACTAGATAAAGAAGAAATTGAATTCATTGAATCTCAATAAAACACTACATTTTTAGCTATTTTTCTGAATAATATGTTTAATTTGTTGAATTTCTTTTTGATCAAAGTTGTATAACGTAAAGATTTTATCATTTATTTCATTTTCTATTTCCGTAATATTGTAGTTTTTTGAGTATAAAATATTGTCTATTAATGCTATAATTTTTTCTTCTTCTTTATCTGAAATAATTGGTATTTGTAAAGGTTCTATTGCTTGAACGCTTATTAGCAAATCTCCAGTTCCAGTTTGTGGAGCATCTTGAAGTAAATAACATCCAACATAAGAATTCAAAACCGCTAATAGGTATTTAAGATGATTTCCTGTAGCAAAACATGTACTATCAAGAACCATATGTTTTTTATTATCATAGCAAAACCTTAGAATAGAACCAACTCTTTTCCATACAATCTTCTGCTTAGAAAAATCGTTCCAATAAGCTATCGGGTCTTGAGTTTCAAACCACTTGTGAGAAGTCTTTTTTCTTGCTCCTTGTTTTCCAGATTGTTCAAGTTTCTGCTTGCCATATTTTAGTAAATAATCACGCACAGCGGGATAATCATCAATATCATATTTTCTACTTGGGAAAGTAGCAATGATATATTTTTCCGCAAATTCATACCCATATCGCTTAATATCCCTGCCTCGTAAAATCGGGCGTATAATTTCAGCGGATTTTTCATCTTTAGCAATAATCTCATCACGCTTATTTTTATCAATAATAAATGCTTCATTGCAGCCTGTTTTTATTCCATAATTGATTGAAATATCCCAATCTTTCAGCGATATTCCAACGTGTTCTATTTTTTCTTTTATTCTTTTTTCTGTCGGATTAAGGATAACCCATGAATTACCGGAAGGAAATTCATGCGTCGTGCCATGCTGCTCAATATAATTGGTCATATAATTTTTACAGTCTTCTTTGATAGTACAACTTAGAGTTGAGAGTTCATTTTTCTTTTTTTCCAGCAATAATATATTTACATCGACTGTGGCAGATTCAAATACTCGTTGTCCCGCAAAGTCAATAAGAATCCTGGGATTTGATTTACTGGCGAAAAAATTCCTTGTCTTTTCTCCGTAAGCTGCACGCATCCATTTATTTGATGTAATAAAGCAAAGATGTCCATTTTCCCTTAATAAATTATAGCCTTTCTCATAGAAAAGTTGATAAATATCCCCGGAACGGGTAAAACATTCAAAATCCGCCCCCATATAATAATTAGCAAGTTTACCACCATTTTTCTGCAATTGAATATACGGCGGGTTCCCAATAACCACATCAAAACCATCTTTGATGTTGAACATCCAGTAAGAATCAAAAAATTGTGCGGGTTTTGCGTTTTGATCATACGGGTCCCAATCGGCAATTCTAAGTATATCAGCATGAATTGATGTATTGGCAGACTTGTTCTTTTCTTTATCGTTTTGATCTCGCAGTCGCTTTATTTCCGCATCTATCATGGCACGTTTTTTCGCATTTGTGTCAATATATTGCGGTAGACCGTCATTAAGGTTATCAAAAAGATGAGCATTATCTTTGGATACATCTACAAGTTTTTCTTTTTCAACCTCTTTTCGCTTCAATTCAAGATCAGTTATTTGAATATTATTTTTCTCAATCAATTCAGTGTTTAGTTTTACGGCAGTATCTAAAAGATACTGTTTGATTTCATCCCGTTTTTTCTTATCATCTGTCCTCAATTGGCTTTTTTGTTTTGATGTTTGTGCATAAAAATGCTTCTCACGGATATTCCACAAGCCTGCTTTCATCATTTGAACATTTTCATTTTCCAATTCCAGCAGATCTTTATTTTGTTCCGAAAGGCCTATAAGGGTGTTGGCGCAAACAAACTTTGTTTCAAGATTGGGGAGTGCCCTAATACCATAGTTTGGCTTGGAGTTGTTACGGTCCTGCTCAACAATTAGAGAAATAAAAAATCGTAGTTTGGTTATTTGTATTGCAATTGGTTGAATATCAACACCAAAAAGGCTGTTTTCGATTAAATAAAGTTTGTGTCCATATTGAGTTTTGTTAAATTCAAATGTATTGCTGATTTCTTTAAGTCTTGCCTCTCTATCGTTTTGGTTATCTATTATAATCGCCTCCGCCGCCAGTTCTTTAGCTCGTTCTTCCTGTCTTTCTTTCCAAAGTTTACCATCAGCATCAAGTTTTGAAAGGGCAAGTGAAAGTTTATTAAGTACGCCCATTGGGAAGGCCCCTGAGCCACAGGCCGGATCGAGTATCCTGCAATTATCAATCATCTTTATTAAATTTTTTCGTTCATCAACAGCCAATTCTGGAATCTCATCGGTATAGGAAAAAAGTTTATCCATAATATCACTATATGCTGTTTTATTCCCTTTTATTGTTTCACTTTCACAAAGATGAGCTTTTAATGATTCTACAGCCATATAATCTACAATTTCTCTGGGGGTGTAGAAACTACCCGATTCATTCCGCGCAGTAGTTCTTGTTTCCTCATTGTAAAATCCCAGTAAATTTTCAAAAACTTTTCCTAGAAGTTCCGGATCAAGGGCAACATCAACATCTACAGGAGTATTTTCTTCAACAGTAAAATTATATTGATTAAACAGATTAATTAAGCCTTCATGCTTACCGTTATCACCTCTACCAAAGAAAAGTATATCCGGTACAAAAGCACAGCAATTTTTTTCACGGCTGAAACCATCGTGATATTCCTGTATTGAATAACCGGGCTTTTCGGGATTGTCAAATGTTTTATCAAGACATTCAAAGAGACCGCCGTTCAAAAATGGTATACATGAAAACTTTTTTTGAACTTCATCTGTCGTTACGTTGAAATATGAATCGCCATTTCTATCACGATAAAATGATTTTATTCCAAATTCTTTGTTTCCGTATTTTTTTGTATCTTTTGTAAAACTTCGTTCGTCTATTTCTTTATTTAGTGTCGCAAAAAATAAATTTTGCAGAATACCGTTGTAGTAATCTCCTGAATTACCGCTATTAGGCTTGAAATTTTTAAGAATTGCCGATATTTCACTTTCGTTAAAGAGCCATTCCGGGACAAGGTTTTTCTGTTTAATAAACCAAACAAATATAAAACGGGTAACGAGTCGTATTAGATTCATTTCATTATCGGCATCTGTTAGCCGGTTTTTTTTATTTTTCCCTTCGGGAAAACGGACAATGGATAACGCCCATTCATACCATTCGAATAGTTTATCATAAAATTCTTTAGTCAGAACTTCAACGGAAAAACGATATTTTAAGTCCTCAATAGTAGAATATTTTTTCCCTTTTCGTGTCTGTTCTCGTATAGGGCCTTCATCAATGAGATATTTTGTTGGAGTATGTTTTTTACAACCTTTGCCTAAAAGGTAAGAATACCGCCTTGGGTTAGAACGCACACGTTCGATTTTGCCCTTTTCACTTATCACCGGGGTATATTCTACAAGAGAGGAACGGTAAAAATCGACAGTGTTTTGGGGAACAAATAATATCAATGCTCTGCTATACTTGGTAAAATCATGTACGAGTTTAAAAGCTTCCTTGCTTAAGCCTATGCGGGCATCGTTTACGGAGCTATGTTTTATTTCAAAAACCGTTAATTGCAAAGACGGACATTCACCGAGTCTGGTAACTTCTCTTGTATAGCCGCCGGAGTATGCTATTCCTTTTTCCTCGGTACGGAAATCATCGGGTAAAAATGAATCTTCCAAAAATTCTATCCATGAGGCGCGGTTGTATTGTTTAGCGAAGTCTATCATTGCAGTTCCTCGCTCAAAATAACACTTTCTTTGCCCTCATCTATTTCCCGGGCCATTTTCTGCACACGATCAAGAAAATCCTGATCTATCTGCCGGGGCAACTCGCTAAAATTTTTGGGAGTAAGCTGGCGGATAAACTGCATGCTAAGACCTGAAAGAGCGCCTATTTCAACAGCATAGCGAAGGGCATTTAGGTATTCAGCATCAAGTATGCCTGCCTGAGCTATTGCGTCAATTTTGTCCAGAACATCTTTTTTCTGTTTGTCGGTCTTTTCGGTAACACAGGACTTAAAGAGAGTTTTTTTCATATTCTGATACACGGCATCGAAATTTACGGATACCGGTTTCGGCTGTTCAAAAATATCAGCTTCCAATAGGGTGAAGGCTTCCTCTGGATTGAGTGTGTCGGTATCCAGTAAATTTGCGGACATTTTGAATACGCAGGTATCTTTTTTGCGGCCAAAAAGCAAAACGCCTTTACGTGGTTTATCTACCGTTCTGCCGATACGGGCGCGGTGGGGAATAGTAAGAGCTGTTTCATATTCCTTTGTCCCTTTCGCTCTGTCCAGCAGTTCCCGGTATTTTGTTTCCCAGCTTTCAGCTTCACTTTCATTTAACATTTGTTTATACTGCTGTGCAAAATAGGAACGGAGCTCTATATCACCGGTTAATACCTTGGTATCTTCTCCGATAATGGCGTTAATCATCGCCATTTTTAGCGTACTTATTTCTTTGGTGCGGGTTTCATCTTCGCCAATACTGGTGGGGAAGTAATTGTAAATATACAAGCGGTCGAATACTTTTTTATTGATACGGTTGATGCGCCCTACCCTTTGAATAACACGAGTCGGGTTATAAGGTATGTCGTAGTTAAATATGGTTCCTGCTCTATGAAGGTTGTAACCTTCTGATATGGCGTCAGTGGCGACAAGAACATCGTAGTCGTTATCCTGTATTTTTTTCCCTGCATCAAAGTTACGTTCTATAACGGCCTTGTTGTTTTTTGTGGAATCTTTTGATGTATACTTAAATACTCTAAGTCCACAGGAATTTAATTTTTCATAAAGGTCATTGACAGTATCGGCGTAGGAACTAAAAACAACAATTTTCCGCATTGGTTCTTTTTTTATTTTCTGTCTAATAATTTCCGCAAAATGATCCCGCTTGGGATTGGGAAGATTTTTGTCCTCGCCAAACCAGTTTTCCTGTATGGCCTCAAGGATTTGTATATCGTTTTCAATATCTTTTACAAACTGTTCTTCAAAGTATTCAATTTCCAGTTCGAAAAGCCCCTTGGCTTCAAATTTATTCAATTCTTCTTCGAATGTAGCATCCGCAAATTCCTCGCTAAAGAGTTCGTCGGTACTGCTGACTTCGCTATAATAATTTTCTATATTGGGCAGTGAACCTTTTTTAAATATGGGAACTTTGCCTCGTTTATTAATCCAATTAAGTATATTTTTTGATGTTTCTATCATCCGGGACAGGGATATTTCAAAGGCTTTTTTTGAGCTTTCAAAACGCTGAACCAAAAGACGCCGCATAAACTTGGAAAGGTTGATTTGTGTACCGATAAAAAGGTTATAGTCGATACCGGCTTCCTCAACTTTTTCTATGAGTTTTTCTTCATACTGTGTTTTAACATAATGAACAGCGTTATAGCGTGCCGCTTGATAATAGGGCTGTGCCGTGTTTATTTCTATATCTAAATCGGGCGATATTTGCCGTAATGTAGCGAGGTACAAATCTTTTATGTCACCTAACTCATATTCAAGAGCTTCCGGATCGCCTGTTTCGGCAAAGCCCATGTTTTGTTTTTCCAGGTCTTCTTTGTAGGCGCTGATTTTCATTAAATCCAAACGGGAACGGCGGATAATCAGCGGTGATATGATACAGCGAATGTTAGCCGCTATTGTCTCAATTTCGTGTTTTAGGTTTGCCCCGCCAATTTCTTTTTTTCGCTGTTTTTTCCGCAGTTCATTATATTGAATAATGAGTTCCTGAAAACGGAATCCGAGGTTGTCTATGGACTTTAATGTGGATTTTAGCGGCAACTGAAACAGTTTTACCATCGAAAAAATATCTGCGGGACGGTTGTTAAAAGGAGTCGCTGTAAGCAGCATAACCTTATTGCCCCGGCAAAGATTGTGCAAATTGTTGTAGTCAATTGTATACTCGTTTCGGTATTTATGGGCTTCATCAATAATAACGAGCCAAGGTTTTCCAAAGGTTGACTTCTCCTTAAAATACCGCAAAGCCCCCTCAGTTTTTCCTGATGAAAATACTTTCGCATTATAATTAAAATCCATACAGTAATCTTCCCATTGGGGAACCAAATGTGGAGGAGCCACAATGATTGTCCGCATACCCAGATTATGCGCCACCACGGAACCTATGATGCTCTTTCCCAGACCTACTACATCGCTTACGATAACACCGTTATGGATTTCAATAGTTTTAAGAGCTAATTTGATTGCATCGATCTGGTACTTTAAATCATAAAAATCATTGTTTATTTCATTGGCGGTTTTAAAGTCTTTATCATAATGAACCGAGAAATATTCATCCATGACCCGAAGAAAGAAACAATAGGGTTTATATATTTTTTCATACCAGATTTTTTCTATTACGTTATTTTCAAATTCGGTAAGATAGTCTTTACTGGCAAGGATTATCGCAGTTTCCCAGAGTTCATCAAATATTTTTTGGCCTTCTTCAAAGTCAGATTTATCCCGCAGAATAGCGTTTAACTCAAGGCGGTTTTTGAGTCCTGATAATGATAGATTACTTGAACCGGTGATAAGTACACCGGGATATGAACCGCCTTCATCCGCCTCTTTGCTGTTTTGAAAGAGATACATCTTTGCGTGGTTAGGTACTTTTGTCTTACGAATTTCCAGACTTCCATCTTTGATCTTGCCCAAAAAGAGACGAAACGCTTTCTGTTTTTCTTCGCTGTCAAAATAATCAGTTTCGTTAAAAAGGTCAACGAGAGAGTCATAGAAAGTGGCTTTTATTTCTCCCTTGGTTTGTTTTTCTGAAGTATGGTAATCTACTTCCCGAACTCGGTTGATAATATCTTGTTCGATTTCCAGACCGACCAGTACACGGAGGTTTTTGTCTTTTAATCCCTGATAGATTTCCGCAAAACCGGAAAAATAGAAATACCCGACAAGAAAAGAAGCGTTTTGTGCCTTGGGTAGTATGCTTTTGATGATTTCAGAGAGAAATTTGCCATTTTGGTTGGTTATAAAGCTACCACCCATAAGGGATTTTACTATGTTTGCATATAATGTTCAATACGGCGCATAGTTAGTATCCTCAAATGTATAGACGATAAGGTACTCCAGTCTGGTTTGAGCCTGTCCAGGCTTTTGTGAAGATATTGAGGGAGAAAATGGCTTAATTTGTGAGACAGTGTCTCACAAATTGGGAAACAAATAAAAAAGACGCATATAATCTCTAAAAGTTTTTAGCCATATTTTGCTCTAAATAAATTATGAGGGATGTTGGGGAATTGGTAATATCCTGCCAATTAATATGTACCGATCGGGAGAATATCTCGTATCATAATAAATACGGGTGGCCTTCGGTTTTACATGGTAACTAAATACAAAAGTTTTTCCATCAGGGCATCTTACCGTTCTCTCTCCTTGATCTCCTTTCAATGAATCAGGCGTATCAGGAGATACATTGGGACAGAAACATCTAACGTCCAAAATCCCATCAACTGTTTCTTCTACACATTTGTTTAGAGCTTCTAGTACATCTCTAGATTGTCTCCTAAATATTTCGTTACCTTTTACACGACAGTAGTCTTTTATTGCCATATCACAAAATCTAAGACCTGGATATATGATTGGAAACAATTGTGCTTCATCGTTTGAAGACAATTTTTTTGCATATTCGCTGATAACTATTTTAGCTGTGTGTATAGAACATATATTATGTATTTTTAAATCTGTTTGTTTACCTTTTTCTTCTCTTACAAGATGGATTTCATAATGACTAAAGCAGTCATCAATGTTAAAGCTAACAGCGATTAGTTTTTCGAGATATGCGCCAAATAACATCATAGCATCTTTTGAATTATTATTTATATAACATTTTGTTCCTTCATCACAAATTTTTGACATGGTTTCATCCTGCCATTTTATATCACACGAACGATCAAGAAATAATTTCCAAAAATGATGTTCAGCTTGGGATCGGTTATGAGGAATAACAATTTCACTCAGTTTTTGTTTAATGTCTGCCTGGATAGCCATATTTATATAAACGGCTTTCCAAAGGTTTGCAAGCATATTTATAAATTGTTTAAACGGAGGATTATCGCCGTAAAATAATTGAGATATTTGTTCCGGAATAGAAAGCCTGTTGAAGAAAAGATTTAAATCCATATCAGTTACCCAATAAGATACTTAAATCTTTCATAGATTGGTCGAAAAAATCTTCTGGCCAACAGTTTAGTTCTCCTTTTTCATTTGCATGAATCTGTTCAATATTCGAAATTCCTCTCTCAATATTTCTACGGAAAAAATTTATAACGACATTTTTATTTGAAATTTTCCGCTGGTTAATGGCAACCCTGGCACCATTTATTATATGATCGCTATGTGTTTCTATAATTACTTGTACTCCGTTATGTGCTGCTATGGCCATAAGTTCGCTCATTTTTGCTTGTCCCTTTGGATGTATATGGGCCTCCGGATTTTCTAAAAGTAGTACATCACCGGGCTTACTACATAACAATAACAAAACTATTGGTAAAGTATAGCTAATACCAAATCCAACATTTGTGGCCCTATATTTTTTAGGACTTCCGTTCTCACCAATGGCGATACGAGATGTGTCTTGTTCTGGATCGGAAATGAAATTTAGTTTTACCCCTGGACTAATTTCACTCATCCATGCGTTCAAATTATCCGCTAATATATTGGTTTCTGAATCTGGATGTAGTATCGTACATTTGTTTTTCTCATGTTTCTTATAGAAATACACGATATTGCGGCCTGTCTCGTCAAATTCGCTTTTATTTTCATTCGTGTAATAAAAAACTTGTGGGCCCAGTCTATGTGCGCTTGCATAATAGAAATTCATTTTTGAAAAGCGCTTAAATAATTCTCGCCGTTCATTGAAATTGTCGATTTTTTCTTTTTCCGAGAAAACCATTTCAAGTTGATCTTTGTTTTCTCCAATCTTTATGGATATGGCAAATGTATCGGCATCTGAACGATCGCATAACATATCATCAAAATGGCCGATATCGCTTATCCCATAATTCCCAAAGAATTCTTTTCCATAAATATTTTTACATATTCGTAACCCTTGTATAACAGAACTTTTACCGCTGCTATTCAGCCCTGCCAAAATGGTCAATGGCGCCAGCTTTATCTCATGGCTTCCCGAAAAACTCTTAAAATCCTTTAATCTAACGGATGATATAATGTCATTCATTTTTATTCTCCATACATGAATTCTCTGATTTTATCGAATAATCCGGTTATTTCCTGTCCGCTCCAATGTTTGTTAATTTGATCAAACTTATCAGATTTTATATATTCAAAATATTTCTTATAGAAATCGGAATTGTTTGACATCAGCTTGTCCCAATTATTTTTACTTATTTTAGCAAGCCAGTATCCCAGTGAATCAAACAACGGCCTGTTGATTGGGGTTTTCCTTTCATCATAAGGTGCAGACCGCCTGAATGCATATTCTCTGAGTAACTCGTATGCTCTTGTCATGCTTGTATCAAATAAATTCTCCAAATTATCCAGAGTCGTATGTTCATACTTTGGCATTACATAGGATGAACTTAGCTTTTCCGGCGTTCCGCCTATATCGTTGATAATGATCATGCCGTCGGCCAAAAACTTTTCATGGTTTGTTATTTTATTAAACCCCATTAACAAATATGATATAAGCCTTAGGACTAATTCTTTGTCCTGCATACGTTCCCGGGAAACAGTTATTACTTTTTTGAAACTTTCCAGATTTGATAATTTGGTTAAAAATACTGTTGCCGCCCCCTGATGGGTTGCGTTACGGATTTCCTGAGGCGACAACGGCATACCTCCCGTATTTATACGCTTAAATATATTAAATTTAACTTCTTCGGGCGTTCCGGGCCTAATGGTCGTAATTTGAATATTGGTTCTGTATATGGTTCTTTGATGATTGCGGGGTAGCTTGTCGAATGTTTTGGTGTTCAAATCGGTCAAAAATTCCAAATTAATCAATTGGATGAAAGAACTGTTTTCCTGCGGCGTAATAAAATCCCTTAGAGTACTTAAACGCTGTATACCATCAACAACTTCAAGAATGCCATCTTTTGTCATTGCCATATAAAACATAGGAAGAGGAATACCCAGTAGTATTGATTCTATCAATCTGCTTTTTCTTGTATTGTCCCAAACTTCTTTCCGCTGGAAATCAGGATCTAATTTGATGTCATTGTGTTTTATCGCATCGACTATATTGTAGATAGTATCCGTACTGGTTAGAATTTCAATATGCCTAGGATCAAAGGGGTGAGTAACCTCCACATCATCATCGCCACCTTCGATTTCTGCGGATGTTTCGATGTTATTTCTGAATGTGTCCATCTATATAATCCTTTAAATTGATTATATTAAGTTTATGGAATAATTACAATAGATCGCATTGCCTCAAAACTAATCTAGCCGAAAAGCTGGCGTGCGTCAAAATAAGAATCTAGCCCAAATTATAATGGTTCCTACCAAACAGGGAGGAAC
>JGI24698J34947_10001856_pt1 | contig 11275 bp, 7 predicted proteins | sample TergutMp193P3_FD_34947 | JGI IMG/M metagenome (IMG submission 34947)
GTCGCCGCCATCAATCAGGAAGGCCGTTTGACCTCGCTTAACCATTCTTACAATATGAACATGAACATCAGCCTCTTGTTGATGAAGATGAAAATGAACAGCTCGCTGAAGCAGGACTATCAGTTCATATATCCCGCCGGTTGATGGAGAGAGGCCATGCAAAAAATATACAGGCTCCGGTACAACGAGGCAGCCCCGAACAGAGGCAGGGCATCGGACAAGCCTGACGCGAAAGACGGCGACTGGGAGGAATGGTCGCTGCCGCTGGGATGCGGGCATTTCGGCGTAAACATCTTCGGGCGGCCCGACGTCGAGCGCATGCAGGTGACCGAAGTCTCGCTGACTCGGCCGTATCCCTACGGCGTGAATAACTTTGCCGAAGTGTACCTTGATTTCGGCCATGCTGAGGATGAGGTGACGGGTTACTGCCGCGATCTCGTGCTAAACGACGCGACGGCCCATGTCCGGTACGATTACAGGAGCGTCAGCTACGAACGGGAATACTTCGCTTCTTATCCCGACGGGGTTCTGGCGGTCAAACTGACGGCTTCCCGAAAAGGCGGCGTCTCTTTTATCCTGACCGCGGAGATTCCCTATTTAAGGCCGCCGGGGGAGGATCAGACTGCTCACGACACCGCGCATTACAAAGGCGTTATTTTCATGGGCAAGTCAGGAACGGTAACGGCTGACGGCAGCAGGATAACCCTTTCGGGCGAATTGGAGCATTACGGCGTTTTATACGAAGGCCAGATACAGGTTATCAATGAGGGAGGGACGGTGAGCGCCGAAGAAGGCAGGCTTCGCGTTGACGCCGCCGACAGCGCTGTTGTTTTGATGGCGACCGGCACCAATTACGTACTAACGGAGAACGTGTACCTTGAAGAGGATCGCACGAAGAAGCTCATTGGGAACGCGCATCCACACAAGCGCATAACGGAAACCCTGGAGAAAGCGACCGCCCTGGGCTACGAGGAACTCAGGCGCCGCCACACGACGGACTACGGCGCTTTTTTCAGCCGGGTGAACCTGGATTTGGGCGGTGTGGAGGAGAAGCCCACCGACAGCCTTTTGGAGGATTATAAAGCGGGTAAACCCAGCCCCTACCTCGAGGAACTGTACTTCCAGTATGGCCGTTATCTCCTGATTTCCTCTTCACGTAAAGGAACCCTCCCCGGCAATCTTCAGGGTTTGTGGAACCATTACGACCGTTCGCCCTGGAGCGCGGGTTATTGGCACAATATCAATATACAGATGAATTACTGGCCGGCGTTCACCACAAACCTGGCGGAGATGTTTGAATCCTATGCGGACATGAACAAGGCGTTCAGGAAACTGGCGCAACGATACGCCGACGAATACCTGGCTTTAATACGCAACGAAAATCCCGACGCCGAATACACAGTTCCCGTCGAGGAGAGCGGCACGGGCAAAAACGGATGGGCGGTAGGCACCGGCGGATGGCCGTATACCCTGGACAAACCTGCGCCTAACAGCCATTCCGGCCCCGGGACCGGCGGCCTTACGGCAAAGCTCTTTTGGGATTATTACGATTACACCCGCGACAGGGAAATACTGAGGGAAACCGTGTACCCGGTGCTTTCCGGCATGGTTGATTTCCTCTGCAAGACCGTTATCGAAAAAGACGGCCTCTACCTGGCGCATCCCTCATCGTCCCCTGAACAGTGCGTGGGCAACAATTTCCCCAATTACTATCAGACAACAGGCTGCGCCTTCGACCAGCAGATGATATACGAAAACCACCGTGATTGTATCACCGCGGCGGAAATACTTGGCATTGACGATAAAACGGTACGCACGGCAAAAGAGCAGCTTGATAAGCTCGATCCGGTTATCGTGGGGGAATCCGGTCAGATAAAGGAATACCGCGAGGAAAGAAAATACGGCGAGATAGGGGATCCTCTCCACCGCCATATTTCGCAGCTCGTCGCCCTGTCGCCAGGACAGACCATCAATCAGGGTACTCCCGAATGGCTTACGGCCGCCAAAGTTACGCTGACGGCAAGGGGCGATAGATCCACCGGCTGGGCCATGGCGCACCGGCTTAACGCCTGGGCGCGGGCAAAAGACGGCGAGCACGCCTACCTTGTTTTTCAAACCCTTTTGCGGACGGGCACGCTCAATAATTTATGGGACACTCACCCCCCGTTCCAGATTGACGGAAACTATGGCGGAACCGCGGGAGTGGCGGAAATGCTTTTACAGAGCAATTCGCGGAAAAGCGAGAGTGTCATTGAGCCGCTGCCGGCCCTTCCCGGCGAATGGGCGGCGGGACATTTTGACGGCCTGGTCGCCAGGGGCAATTTTGTGGTGGGCTGCGAATGGGAAAACGGCAAACTCCGCGCCATGACCATTACCGCAAGACGCGGCGGCGTCTGCCGGATACGCTACCCCGGCATTTCCGGCGCAGCGGTTACCTGCAGCGACAACACGGTGGTAACAAAGGACTCAGGCGACCTTGTTCTGCATACCGCTGAAAACGGCGTGTATACAATAAGAACAGACGTTAATTAAGCGCCAGGGGTACAAATTTTACTGTAAGGAAACAATTCTTAATATAAACAACAAAACAAAAAATTTGAACGTTTACCTGATGATTTGAACCTTGCGAATTCAAAAAAACAAAATAAATTTACGAATATGAAAACAAATATAAAAACAATCGGAACCAGATCGCCGCTCCAGCAGATACGCAGGTGCTGGCAGCTTTATTTGATCATGGCGCTACCGATGCTGGTGATCATTATCTTTAGTTACGGACCCATGTTTGGGGTTCAAATTGCATTCAAGGAATTCCGCGCCAGGGACGGAATCTGGGGCAGCCCCTGGATAGGATTCCTCCATTTCAAAACATTCTTTCAATCCTACCAATTCAGAAGGGTTATAACCAACACACTTGGAATCAGCATCTACGGCCTCCTTGCCGGTTTTCCAATTCCGATTATTTTGGCTATCCTTATAAACGAATCTTCCCACAATAAATTCAAGAAGGCCGTCCAGCTTATCACCTTCGCGCCGCATTTTATTTCCACGGTGGTGATGACAAGCATAATTCTCATGTTTCTTTCAGTATACGGAGGCCCGATTAACAATCTCATCGCGGCAATGGGCGGGGAGCGGATAGATTTTATGGCGAGGCCGGGAATATTCAAATCAATTTATGTATGGTCAGGAATCTGGCAAAGTATGGGCTACAGCTCTGTAATTTACATTGCCGCGCTTTCGGCCATTGACCCGGCTCTCTACGAAGCCGCGACCATAGATGGCGCCAGCAAATTCCAGAAGATCCTCTATATAGATCTGCCGGGCATAGCTCCGACAATTATCATTCTTTTGATCCTTAACAGCGGCCATATAATGAACGTGGGTTATGAAAAAATTCTATTGATGCAAAACCCCCTGAATATGCCGTCTTCGGACGTGATCTCAACCTATGTATACCGCATGGGGCTGGAGAACGCGCAGTACAGTTTTTCAGCCGCGGTAGGCCTTTTTAACTCGGTTGTGAACGCTGTTCTTCTGGTAATTGTAAACCAGATAGCCCGGAAACTGGGCGAAACCAGTCTGTGGTAGGAGGCGGATATGAAAAAAACTTCATTGCAAGTACGAAACACAGACAGGGCTTTCAGTATTTTCTGTGACGCACTTCTCGCGCTGGTGACCCTGTCGGTTCTTTACCCGCTTATATTTATTGTAAGCGCTTCATTCTCGAGCAGTCTGGCGGTTGTTCAGGGCAAGGTCTGGCTATGGCCCATAGACCCTACCATTGAAGGGTATCTGGCGGTATTCCGGTCTTCCAGGGTTCCGAGGGGTTTTATCAACAGCATCTATGTAATGTGTGTCGGTACTACTATCAATGTAGTCCTCACAATCGCCCTGGCATATCCCCTGTCGCGCAAGGATCTTTTCGGGCGGAATGTCTTCATGGGGCTGGTCACATTTACCATGCTGTTTTCAGGCGGATTGATCCCCAGCTTTCTCCTTGTCCGCGCCCTTGGAATGTATAACACCTACTGGGCCATCATAATTCCCGGAGCCGTCGGCGTATACAACATGATCGTGGCAAGGACATTTTTCCAGAGCAATATACCACAGGATCTTCTGGAAGCGGCCGTGATAGAAGGCTGTGGTGATTTTCGTTTTCTGTTAAAAATTGTCATCCCGCTGTCCGCCCCGATTATCGCGGTCCTTTGCATGTTTTACGCCGTCGGTCACTGGAATTCTTATTTCAGTGCGATGATCTACCTTAGGGATCCGGCAAAAAAAACATTGCAGCTTGTACTGCGGGATATTCTGATTATTAACCAGATGGGGGAAGATCTGTTCAAGGATACAGAAACCATGATAAGGCAGCAGGGGCTGGCACAGCTCCTTAAATACTCGCTTATGGTAGTCGCAAGTGTCCCCATGCTGGTACTGTACCCCTTTATCCAGAAGCACTTTGTAAAAGGCATCATGGTGGGGGCTATTAAAGGCTAAAAGCCGCGTTGCGGTTTTAATTTCTTAATTTTATTTGGAGGAAAAGATGAAAAAGACAATCGTAATTGTGCTGTTGATGATTTTCGCGCTCCTGCCCCTTTTTGCGGGCGGAAGAAATCAGCAATCGTCAGGCGCTGCCGACGCGACAGCGGTAACAGCCGCGCCCGGGAAGTTCCCGTTGACATCCACAAAAGGGGAGCTTACCGTTCTGGTTGTGAAACCACCCTATGTAAGTGATCTGAATGATAATATTGCGGCCAAATGGTATGAGGACTATACCAATGTTCACGTAAATTACATTCATACACCTTATGAGGGGACGCGCGCGGCAACCAACCTGCTCATTGCCTCCGGTGAATATCCAGACATCATCATGAACTCCGGGTTGGGCACCGTGGACGCAATGAACTATGGCAACCAGGGGATAATTATTCCTCTTAATGACCTGATTGATCAGCATGGGTCCAATTTCAGGGAGGCCGTTAAACGTATACCGGAAATACCTTCCGCCATTACAATGCCCGACGGGAATATCTACGGCCTTCCAAATATTAATCAGGCCTTCCATACCTTCTATAATCTTAAAGCCTGGATCAATGAGGATTGGCTCAAGAAATTAAACCTGTCCACTCCCACTACCACAACCCAGTTTGCCAATGTCCTCCGTGCATTTAAAAACCAGGATCCCACCGGAAGGGGAGCGGTAATTCCCATGATGGGATATTACGCCTCAAATCCCAGGACATGGCCTTACGTATTCCTTCTTAACTCATTCGTGTACTTTAATCCCAATGATTTCCTCGCCATGGAAAACGGAAGGGTGACTTTTGTCGCCAATACGGACGATTTCCGTGAAGGGCTGCGTTATGTGGCAGGGCTGGTAAGTGAAGGCCTTATTGACAGGGCGTCCTTTACGCAGAACGTGGACCAGGCAAAACAGATTGGCACCGATCCGGCCGGGCCCCGCATAGGTGTCTTTACCGACTTTGTATGGTGGAATTTCGTCGGGAACAATGACGATACCCCGGACAAACGGGCAATGAACTATGTCGCCCTCGCTCCCCTCCAGGGCCCCAAAGGAGTACGGTACAGTCCGACTATGGGTACTGGATTTAACCTCGACTGGGCCCACATTACAGATCACGCGAAAGACCCGGTTCTGGCTTTCCGCTGGCTTGAAGGCATGTACAATGATGAGGCGACGTGGGTTCTGCAGTTAGGCGTCAAAGGGTTAATGAGCGCGCCTGCGGATCGTGGGGCCTTGGGAATCAACCAGCTGCCCGCCATCTGGAAGAACACCTCCTCGTCTCTTCCAAGCGCCGCTGAAAGCCCCTATTATGTTCCCATGTTCCTCGGAAACCGCTATTCGGATCTCCGCCTGGGCGAGCAGTATGACTGGTCGGATCCCCTGACGTATTTCATGTCCGAGCCCAAACTCTACAGGGAAACCCAGGAAAAGTATTACCCCTACAGGCCCAAAGAAGGCCAGTTCGTGCCGAATGTACTCCATCACACCGCGCAGGAGTCAAACGATGTGGCCCGTCTGAGCGAGCAGATCAACACCTATGTCCAGGAAAACATTGTGGCCTTTATCACCGGCAACAAGAACATTGAGCGTGACTGGGCTTCCTATACCGCAGAATTCCAGCGGCTGGAACTTAACCGTTATCTGCAATTAAAGCAGACCGCCTACAACAGGCAGTATAGCAAAAAGTAGTGCTTAAATAATCTTTCAGAGGCACAGAGGATTTCTTTTTCTTTTGTGCCTCTGTGTACTTTGTGAGAGGTATTGATTAATAATAGACTATGAATATTCAATCATTGGTAAAGGTCAGGCCCGCCGAAAGGCAGATCGCGTGGCAGGAACTTGGATTTACGGCATTTCTTCATTTTGGGATAAATACATTTACAAACCGCGAATGGGGCACTGGCGACGAAAACCCTTCGCTTTTTAACCCTTCACGGCTTGATACGGATCAATGGTGCGCCGCCCTCAAGTCTGCCGGGATCAGAGCCTGCATACTGACGGCAAAGCATCACGACGGGTTCTGCCTTTTTGATTCGGCCTATACAAAGCACAGCGTAATGTCTTCCCCCTGCCGAATTGACGTTGCAGCTTCGCTTGCGGCCTCTTGTGAAAAATATGGGCTCAAACTGGGACTTTACCTTTCACCCTGGGACAGGCATGAAAGCTGCTACGGAAGCGGCAAAGAGTACAACGACTTTTTCTGCGGTCAGCTCGAGGAGATCCTGACGCGTTACGGCAGGCTCTATTCGGTCTGGTTCGACGGCGCCTGCGGCGAAGGACCCAACGGGAAAAAACAGCTTTACGACTGGGACAGGTATTATGATCTTGTACGCCGCCATCAGAGCGACGCGGTTATTTCCAGTGTGGGACCAGATGTGCGCTGGGTAGGCAATGAGGCAGGCGCAACACGGCCGTCGGAGTGGAGCGTTGTCCCTTCCTGGCTTCAGGACGTACACAAGATCGCGGAAGAGTCACAGCAAAAAGACGACGCGCGATTCAGGGAACGGCCTATCAAGCGCGATGATCTGGGCAGCCGCAAAGCCCTGGAAAATGAGACAAGCCTCGTGTGGTACCCGGCGGAGGTCGATGTTTCCATAAGGCCGGGCTGGTTCTATCATGAAGATGAAGACGACAAGCTGAAGCCCCTCGAAACCCTGCTGCGTTTTTACGAAACATCCGTCGGAGGAAACGCCGTACTGCTCCTCAACATTCCGCCTGACAGGGAAGGCCGAATCCACGAGACAGATTGCCGCCGCCTTGCGGAACTGGGAGAGGCGATCAGGAATATTTTCAGCGTGAACCTTCTTGAGGGCGCGTCTGTCTGCGCCGAAACAGAAGACAGTGCCCACCCCGCTACGAATATTTTGAAAGACGATGAAACCTACTGGCGGCCGGAAGGCGTCGCATCAGAAGGATGCGAAAGCGAGCGGGCGGAACTTGAGATCAAACTGCACCGTTATACGAAAATAACGCATATCGAACTGCGGGAACAGATACGCGAGAGCCAGAGGATCGAGGCGTTTTCGGTCTACGCTGAAACAGGAAACCGCCGGGAAAAGGTTTGCGAAGGCACGACGGTCGGCTTCAGAAAAATATGCCGTTTCAAACCCGTGGAAACAGATCGTTTGCACATAACGATAGAACAGAGTCGCGTATACCCTACCCTGCGTTTCACGGGCGCGTACGCGGAGCCCTGACAGGCCTCAGCGGCTTCTCGCGGGATTGATGCCGAAGCAGCGTTTATAGGCACGGCGGAACGAGCTGGGGGATTTGTAACCGCAGCGGTACGCTACTTCCTCTATTTTCAGGTTTTGACGGAGAAGGGTACGGGCGTGATTAAGCCTGGTAACTTCGGTAAAAGTGGAAAAGTTTTCACCTGTAATGTCCTTGAACATCTGGGAAAAGTAAGCTTCCGAAAAGCCAAAGTGCCTGGCCGCAAGGCGCAGTGAAAGCTGCTCCTCGCCAAAGTGGGTTTCCACATACGCGATGAGTTCTTCTTTTTTTATGGCGGCGTTTTTCGTTGAATACTCATCGGACCAGGCGGCGCAAATTTTCTGGGCCAGGGCGATAAAGTCTTCTTCCAGTTCCCCGGGCGGGCGGCGGAAATCCAGAGCCTCTATCGCGTCGCGGCAGATGTCCGCGAGGCTTCCCTCAAGGGCCCTTAAGAAACAGCCCTGGAGCGTGGCGTATAACACCGACAGCATACTTTCAGTCAGGAGGCCTTCCTGAAGATTCGTACTGAAGATCACGCGTATGCTTTCTTTCGCGCCTTCAAAATCGGCGTTCTGAAGCTGGTTTATGAGTTTCTGTTCGGTCTCCGGCGGGAAGACAAAAATACGCCTGGCCGGCCGCGGCAGCTCGTCAATCCAGTGGATGCCGGACTTTTCCCAATTATCGCAAATAAGCGCGTATTCCCGGCACAGTCTGTATTCCTCAACAAGATCGAGGATGTCATCGCGAAGGCCGCTTCCGACAAGATGAAGATTCAACTGCTCCATACCTGCGGTATGGTTATGAAAAAAGCTTTCAAGGTAATCGCGAAAATCCTCCCGGCGTTTTTCATCAAGAAAGAAAAAGACCCCAAGACGGCTGGGGTTGCGGCTGTAAATAATAGCCTCAACATTATCCTTCCGGGCGCGCTCAAAAGACCCGGCAAGAATCTCCCTGATATCATCAACGGAATTCACGCAGGCCTGGATCTCGTTGGGAATGAGAACAAAAACAACGCAGAACCGCCTGCTTTCAAGTTTAATATCCGCCTGCTCGGCCGCCGCCGCAGTTTCCTCACGGCTTTCCCAGTCGCCAGAGAGAAGCCTGTCGAGAAACGCGCCCCTGAGTACCTCGCGCCTGGAATCAACATCCTCCCTTAGCATGGCGTTGACGCTGACAAGGCGGCTGACGGAAAGGTTCAGGTAAGATAGGATATTTCCTCCGTCGTAATGCGGAAGATTGGGATTTTCGTCCAGAAGGCGGAAAGCTTCTTCCACCCGGCGGGAATTGCGGGCAGCCAGAAATAGCGCATAACCCAGGGAAAGGGCCGCCGCCGCGATGTTGAGTATAAGCGTAAGGTTCCTGAGGGTACGCACATGGTTCAGGGCCGCGTCCGTCTCAAGCGCGGATATGTAGAGAAGACCGTTGAAAGACCTGGAATACGCGCCGATAAGGCCGGGCCCGAGAATTCCGTCAGGCAAGATCCCCTGCTCCCCAGGAAGATCGGCCTCCATACTGAGAGGGGCGAAACCTCCGCCGTGCGAAAAAAGCAGCCCGCCTGTGGAATCATAAATGTAGAGCGCCCCGTTATTCTCGAAAACCGGAGAAAAAATACCGGTTATCTGATTTTCATGAACGAGAAAGTAAAGGGAGATGTCCATCCCCAAACGTATACCGTAAATAACGCCGCGCAAAGGAACCCCGTCCCAGATATGTTCGGCAGATGGAAAAAACACGGCCCTGTTGCCCGTTATGGCAAACGCGGAAAGGAAACGCCCGTAATCAAGATTTCCAAAACGAAAAAAAATCCCATACGCGTCGCTCATGCTGCCTGCCATGAACGTGGGACTCAGGATCAGATCGGAATTACGGTAGTATAACATCATGTCAAACCCGCGGTTGTTGAGCTCCATGCCGCTCATGGACCGGAGCGCGAGCCAGATGTGGTAGTAGTCCTCTGTCGCAAGAGGAGCCTGAAGGCTTTCTAGACCCAGGAAGAAAGAATTATTGCGAATAAGGGAGACGGTATTCTGAATATTTCTTATCAGGCTGTCCATGAGTTCACGGCCATCGGAAACAAGGTGGACGCAATTCTGCCGTTCGTTTTCTTCCGTGATCCTGATGGCCTGCCAGGCGACGATGTTCAGAACAAGAATGGGAATGATTATGAAGAGCAGAAAGGAAGCGGAAAAACTAACGAAGACCCGGCGGTTATTCCGCTTTATTTCACTCATCGTATTGTTTTAAAGCCTGCCTGACCGGCGCCATCTTTTCGCATAACGCGCAGAAGTAAACCGGCTTACCGTTTTCTGTCCTGAGTGAAAGCCCCGATGTGCCGGTTTGATAACCTCTGCGGCTGATGAGGGTTTTCCCGCAAGAGGGGCAGAGGGTATCGTTGAAGTTTGGCTCGTCCGGGGGCGGCGCGATGTTACCGGCGTAGACGAAGGCGAGTTTCTCCCTGGCCCGCCTTACCGCGTCGATGAGTGATTGGGAGGCTGTCGCGGTTTTGTCCCACTTATAGGCCGGGTGGCAAGCGGATAGATGCCAGGGAACGGCGCTTTCTCCTGTCTGGAGTTCCGCGATAAAGTCCCGGCATTTGTCAAGCTCGGCTTTGCTGTCGTTGAGACCGGGTACTACGAGGGTTGTGATTTCAATGTGCACTCCCCTTTCAATGGCCGCGCGTATAAAATTCGTAACCGTTGATAGATCGCCTCCCAAAACCTCCGCGTAAGTTTTTTCGGAAAAACATTTAAGATCGATATTGGCGGCGTCGCACAGATCGAGAACTTCCGCAGCGGCTTCGGCCTTGACGCAGCCGTTGCTCACCAGCACATTGGCGATCCCGGCTTTGCGGGCTTCTGTCATGCAGTCAAGAAGAAACTCGATATGCACGAGGGGCTCTGAATAAGTGTAGGCAATCGAAGATTGCGCCTTTGCGATGAGCTTCTCCGGGGAGTAGACACTGCCCGGCACATCGGTACTCTGGGAAATATGCCAGTTCTGACAGAAAGGGCAATGGAGATTGCAGCCCGCGAAACCCGCCGAAAGGATCTCCGTACCAGGCCTGAAATGGTAGAGGGGCTTTTTCTCAATGGGATCCATCGCGAGGCCGGTAACGAACCCGTAAAACGGAATGTCCGGCTTCCCGTTCCGGTTAAACCGTACACGGCAACTACCCACTTTACCGGGAGCGAGAACGCAGCCCCTCGGACAGAGGCCGCATTTAACCTGCCCTTCCGGCAGCGAAGTGAAGAAGCGGGGAGAACTCACGCGGATACCTGCCGCGCTAAACGCGGGCCGGACGGACTGGAGAAGGACCGCCGGCGCTTTTCGCGGCGTAAACTTCGTTTGCGAAGCTCTCCTTTTGCCGGCGGCGCAGTTCCAGGAAGTGAACGGAATCGTCCACCTCAAAAGGCTCCAGGAGCATCCCGTGGGCGCCACGGCGCACCCATAGTTTCACCAACGGAATCCCCTCGCCCTTTTCCGTAACCGCCTGGGGGAGATCCTCGGCAAAAAGCACGTCGTCAATTTTGAATTCCA
>JGI24698J34947_10001857_pt1 | contig 11272 bp, 8 predicted proteins | sample TergutMp193P3_FD_34947 | JGI IMG/M metagenome (IMG submission 34947)
CTCGGCACGGAGGCGATGGCCTCGTTCGTCTACGCGATAACGGTCTTGCGCTTCGTGTTCATAACGTCGATTTCCATAGGTTCCGCCGCGCAGATAAAGGTTGGGTATTTCGTAGGCGCGGGTATGGCGGACGCGGCGCAGCGCAAGGTTTACCGCTACTTCGCCGCGGGCGTGGCGATATCGTTCGCGCTTGTGGTGATTGCCAAGTTGTTTGAGGTTCCGATACTTAACGTTTTCACCCGGAACGCGAGTATCCAAGCCATGTCTTTCGGCGTGTTATTGATAGCGTTGTTCCACGAGCCGGGCAGGAATTTCAACGTGATAATCATCCCCGCGTTAAAAGGTGCCGGAGACGTGCGCTTTCCCGTTTATGTGGGGATACTCTTTATGTGGGGTGTCGGCGTGACATTAGCATACATATTTGGTATAACATTGGGTTGGGGGCTGATGGGGATTTGCGTGGCGATGGCGCTAGACGAGTGGAGCAGGGGCATAGTAATATTTTTCCGTTGGCGGGGCGGGCGGTGGAAGACGAAGTCGCTGGTTGGGCCGCCGCGGTAGCGCNGCCGCGCCCAAATCCCGCGCCCGCGAAAATATTTTTTTNCCCTTGCGCCGCCGCGCGGTTTTCAACTATATTTTATCGTGCGCGTTTTTGGCGGCGCGGGCAACGAACATTAACCGTATAACGCGGTGAAACCGGCTTATGGCATGGATAAGTGGGATTTTCAAAAAATGGGCGGCGGCGGTTGCCGTAGTGGGTTTGGCGCAGTGCGCGTGGGCGGGCGCCGCGCCGGTTATTGACGCCGCGGGGCTGCGGGACGGCGAAGCCGGCGTGTTTTACGACGAGTTGATTTACGCGGACGGCTCCGGCATAGTTTGGAGCGCCGCCCCCGACAGTTTGCCTCCGGGGCTCCGAATTGAATCCGTCAGCCAGGGGCTGGACTATGGGTACGCCCGTATTTACGGGATTCCCGCCGATGCCGGCACATACGCCTTTGCTGTCAAGGCTGAGAACGCGGCTCACAGCGACACGAAAGAATTTTCTATTGTAATAATAGGGTTTCGTCCGCAGGCTGCCGCTGATGCGGCTCTGCCGGACGTGGAGGCGGCCGCGCCGGCCGGCAGGTTGGCGGGCGGGTTCACGGCAGGGCCGAACCCGGCGGCCAAATCGTCGGGCGAGGTGAATTTCTTCCGTCAGGGCGAGCGGGCCGCCGGCTGCGACTTGCGCATATACGATATTGCGGGCAATGTCGTGAACAGGGTGAAAATCGTCGACGACGCCGCCGGTACCATGTCGAAGCGCCAAGTGGGTTCGTGGGATTTCAGGGACGCCAAGGGCCGTTTAGTGCCCGATGGCACGTATCTGGTTTGGGGAGCGTTAAGGACGCCGGACGGCGGGAGCGAAAAAGTGTCGTTGATTTTGAGCGTCAGGTGATTTGCGCCGGCCGCTGGTTTTGGGCCGGAAGTCAGGAAAGGCTGCTTTGCCCGTCCACGGTTTTTTGGTATTCGGCCAGCGTCCCGCAGCGCAATATTTTTTCCGTCAGCGAACCGCTCGCGTCGATGCCCGCCCCCAGATACTGCCAGAGTTCTTTCATCTTGCCCAAAACATTGGCTTGATGGTGATGATGGCGATTAATGTTTTCGCTTAGCAGTTCGTTCAAAAAATCGCGTACGGCCTGCGTTTTTTCGTTTTCCGAGATTATTGTTTCTGAGCCGTCAACCGCCCTTTTCAGTTCGTTGAGCAGGAACGGTTTTTTGACGATTCCACGGCCGAGCATCCAGTTTTCTACGGTTGGGAAACGGTTTGCCAAACGGTTGAAATCGTCTACGGAACATATATCCCCGTTGTATACTATGGTATGCTTTGATATTTGTAAACATTCTTCAAATTTGTCGAGGTCTACCGTGCCGCCGTAGGATTGCGAGCCCGTGCGGGGGTGTATGATAAGCTCTTTCAGTTGATAGTTGTTGAACGTTGAAATCAGATTGTATAGTTCGTCGTTTTTGTCAAGCCCGAGCCGCGCTTTTATCGACATTGGCATAGGTAGTTTGGGGACGACGCTGTCTAAAAACCGCTCAATAATATCTTTATGCGGCAGAAGCCCGCACCCGCGCGACTTTTTAGTTATAAGCGGAGCCGGACAGCCCAAATTCCAGTTTACAGATGGGAATCCCATATCCGCGAATTTCCGGCAAAGAAGTAGGAATCCTACACTATCACTACCGATTACCTGTGGTATTACCCGCGCCGGTTCGCTCTCCCGCAACAAATCCCCAATATGGTAATCCCGTACCCGATTCCCACGAACAGTAGGCACAAACGGCGCAAGCATAAAGTCAAACCGCCCGAAATGCCTCTCATATAAATTACGGAATATGTGGTCTGTTATTCCCCTTAAAGGGGCAAGGTAAAATTTATGATTTTTCATGTTATAACCATTACAGCTTATTATGGAGGGCACCCCGCCCCTGCGGGGCGTGCCCTACCCAACCTTTTAATGCGGTCAAAATGTTAAAGTCAAAATCAATGCGGTGTTGACTTTAACATTCCGACCGCATAAGTCGTTGGTTAGGGCTGGCCCCGTTAGGGGCCGGGTGCCCTCCATATTATTATTTGACTTTAATACCTAAATCTAAATCCCCAAGAAAACAACCTATCCCGACTAAACCGCGCCGGCAATTCCCGCGGAAATTCATAGCTGTAATCTATGAAAAACCCTAAAGCATGCTTGCGGCTGTATATATCCGCGTCCACCCCAACCTCTCCCGCCCAGTACCCCGTGCCGGCCGTGTCTCCATAAACAACCAATTTATTATGCCCGCTGAACAGCCACGATTTTGTTTTGTACAGCGAATAACCTATGTCTACCCCCGCCGTCGTACTCCACTCGTGCCCGCCTGATATGAGCGTTGGGTCGGCGTCGCCCCATTTCCAGACGAAATAGCCCGCCCACGCGCTCCAGCGCAGGCGCTCCAAATAGCCGTATCTCCCATTCAACAAGTAGTCTTTCCGCATCTGCTGGAACCTGTAGTTCGCCGATGAGGCTTTGACGTATATCTGGTTCCAGTAGGGGGGTATCTCCGCTTTCTCGCGGTCTACGAGGTGGTAGCAGCGGTGGTCGAGGCCGGCGTTGTAGAATATTCCGGCGTGGCGGAACTCGAAAAACGGTACGAGGGCGTAGTTTACCCGTTGGGGGTCGAACAGTATCGCCTCGTTCTGCCGCCCCATGCCGAGGTAGTTGCTATACATACCGCCAAAGTGGAATATACTGTCGTAGGAGACGAACATTGCCTCGAGCGCGGACTCGCCAGAAACCAAGTAGGTATCGCGGAACGCCTCGTTTTTGTGGCCGAAGTAGGCGTGCATGTCCTGCAGAAAGTAGTACTCGGTCAAAAAATCGAACTTGCCCAAGTGGTATTTGGGGTCGAACCCGGCCGACGGCAAGGCGCAGAAAAGGGCGGCGGCGAGGCAAGCCGCTAAAGGTTTTGATTTTGGCATACCCGCAATATACATCCCGGCAGGCGGCCTGCCGCGTTTTATTGTTGATTTTTGCGCCGGTTTTTGTCAGGCGGCACGCCCGCGCGAAAAAAAATATAAATTTTTATTGCCGAAAGTTGCGCGGCAGGTTATAATATATAGTATATTGCCGATAACGCCGTTTTCGGCGGTTTTGTCGCGTCCATTCCATAAATATATTGCGAGAAGGAGGCTGTATGTGTAAACCGGTTAAGTCAAAGAGGCCGCTTGGCGGCGTGGCGCGTTTGTTTTTCGCGGTAGTGCCGGCGGCGGTAGTTTCCGCCATGATTTTGGCGGGCTGCAGCTCGGACAAGGAGAGCCCGACGGAACCCACAAGAGAATATACCCTTACTGTCAAAATAGACACGGCTACCGGCGGCACTGTGTGGGTAAGTTATGGAACTGACAAAGAATACCGTGACGGGGATAAGCTTAAAGTGAAAGCCGGGGATAAGGTTAAAGTGACGGTTTATGTGAATGGGACGGATGGTTATGTGTTTACCGGCTGGTCGGGCGCGTCACAGTCCGAAGATTATGATGTAACCATTACGATGGACGGCAACAAAACGATAACCGCCAATTTCCAACTAAAAGAGTATACGCTTACCGTTGACGCATCCCCGGCTAACGGCGGCTATGTGTCGCTTTACCCGATTAAAACATTTTACAAGCACGGAGATACGGTAATCGTGACTGCCACGGATAGCGCCGGATGGGATTTCACCGGTTGGTCGGGACCGAGCGTGTCAGCAGGTTTAAAGACGAATCCATTAAGTTTTATTATGACAGGGAATATAAGCCTGACCGCCAATTTCGCGCCTGACCCGTGTATTGCCAGTCCGTACTTGGATGGGTGTCCGGCTTATATTACGTGTCAGGCCAATCCGACGCCGGGATGTCCGAATTATACTGACCCGTGCACAACCGCAGATTCGCTTATTACGTCGGGATGTTCCGGGTATGACCCGTGCGTCGCCGAAAGCCCGTTCGCGCTGGGATGCCCGAGGCAATGTGAGCAAAATCCGGAAACTAAACCGGGATGTTCAGAGTATTGTGTAGCCAATCCTACCGCGCAGGGATGTGATGTAGTATTGTGCGCCACCAATCCCGGGCCAAATTGTCTGAATTATTGTGACGCTAATCCGACTACTAAACCGGGATGCCCGGGATATTGTGAAGCCAATCCGAACGCGCCGGGATGTTCGGCAACTAACCCGTGCACTGTTGGCCCGGGGCTGGAATGCGACGAGTATTGTATGGCCAATCCGTCCGCATCGGGATGCGAGACTAATCAGTGCGCTGCCAATCCCACGCCGGCTTGTCCCGGATATTGTGACGTATTCCCGACGGCGCAGGGATGCCCGGGCTATGTTGACCCGTGCGTCGCCAATCCGTTCGCGCAGGGATGCCCGAGGTATTGCGAGCAAAATCCGGAAACTAAGCCGGAATGTCCGGGATATGACCAGTGCGCCGTCAATCCATCCGCGGCAGGATGCCCGGGGTACTGTATAGCCAATCCAGACGAGCCGGAATGCGCGAATGACCCGTGCGCTATCAATCCTACGCCGGATTGTCCCGGATATTGTGACATTTTAGGGGAGGTTGACCCGAGATGTCCGAAATATTGTGAAGCCAATCCGACCGCGCAGGGATGTGGTGGTGTAGACCAGTGCGTATCCAATCCGTATGCGGTGGGATGTCCGGACTATATTGCGTGTCAAATTAATCCGACGCCGGGATGTCCGAACTACGTTGACCCGTGTACCACCGCCGACTCGCTTACTACGCCGGGATGTCCGGGATATGACCAGTGCGTAGCGAATCCGAGTTTGCCTGAATGTCAGCCAGTAAACCAATGCGTAGCCAATCCGTATTTGGAAGGATGTCCGCTCTATATTGCGTGTCAAACCAATCCAACGCCGGAGTGTCCGAACTATGTTGACCCGTGTACCACCGCCGATTCGCTCACAACGCCGGGATGTTCTGGTTATTGTCCGTCTACGGATGAGGGATGTCCGGGATATGTTTACCCTGTGACCGGAACTTATTGCTATTGGTCTCCGACAGATTGTGAACAGATAGGCGGCAGCTATTGTAAGGGTTCTACTTGCACGGAAGATCTCTGTCGAGCTGATTACGGTACAGTAGTCGAGAGTTGCAGTAATCCTCCAACTATGCAGTATTGCTATTGGGGGCCGGGCGAGTGTTATGCAATTACCAATCCTGACGGCCCTTGTACTACGCCTTGTGAAACGGGGCTGACACAGTTGGAAAACTGTATTGCGAACGGCTTTGTAAGCAATCTTTCTGATTGTAGCGATTATGTTCCTCCGGAGGTTGTGTATTATTGCCGTTGGGGTACGGATTGCTATCCGCTGAACGATCCTGACGGCGCTTGTATGGAGCCTTGTCCGGCCGGTTTGACACAATTGCAGAATTGCGTGCAGAACAGCGATCCCCAGCAAGCGTTCAATTCGATGGCTGCGTGTGAGGCGTGGGTTTCTACGGAGCCTGACTACTATTGCTATTGGGGGGGGACGACCGGCTGCGCCAAGATACAAAGTCCCAATTCTGAAAGTACTGACAATCCCGGTATGACTAATCTGGAGAATTGTGAAAAGAACAGCCAACCCCGACAGTCATTTCCAACGATGGCTGCTTGCCAAGCTTATACACCGCCGGCCGTTACGGAATATTGCAACTATGGAACCTGCGTAGGTGGAAGCGGTTGGAGTTGTACTAGCGGCGGTTGTTATGTTAGAGGGGAAGGCGACACTTGCTCTGGTGGTACGATTGTCACTTCGTGCCCTGCCGGAACTAAGCCTCCTAACGCTGATTACTAAACGGAGAGTAAAGGTTATCAGTAGTTTTGCGGTACAGGGCGGCCTAAACAGCCGCCCGTTTTTTATCCGAACAATTCCTGCTGCCCAGATGTGATTTTGTCGAAATCCGTACCCAACCATTCTAATATGGAATCGGCGATTGGCCTGAGTTGGCTGTCTATGTAGTGTTCGTAGTCGAGCGGGGCGGTCAGTTTTTCTATCGGTTGGGGGCCGTTTTTGGTGATGTAGTATCTTACGGCGCGAACCGGCGCGTCAAGGAGTTTTGCGGCTTGCACGTGTGGCGGGGTGTTTGTCGTGTAGGCGTCCAACGCTTTGCGTACTCTTTTTCTGTAGACTAATTCTCCGTCGAATTCGCCGCGGCGCAGGCGTTCGGCGGTTTGTATGATGTAATCTTCGAGCGGCTGTTCCGTGAAGAATTTGGTGAAAAGTTCGTGCTGGAAATTTTTTGCCAAGTCCGTCCAGTCGCTGCGAGCGGATTCCATGCCTTTGAACGTCAGTTCCATGTTCCCGTTTTTGTCAATTATAGCGCCGCAGTAGTGTTTCTTGGTTCCCTGCCCCTCGGCGCCGCCGTGCCGCAGCGACGGGATGAAGAATCGGCGGAAGTGGCACTCGTATTTGAGTTCGAGCGCGGATTGCGCGTTGTATTGTTCTTTGAGTTGTTCGCGCAGCCATACGCCTGTTTCTTTCGATATGTGTTTGCCGAGCGCGTCCGCTTTCTCTTCCATTTCCGCGCCGAGGTTTAGGAAGATGGAGTCCGTGTCGCCGTAGATGACTTTCTTGTCGCTTAAATTTTCGATGTGTTCTATGGACGTTTTGAGGATATGCTGCCCTGTTTTGGTGATGGAGCCTGAGACCTGTTCGGAGAAGAAGCGGCAGCCGGTCGAGCCGAGCACTCCGGCGAAGCTGTTCATAAGTAATTTTATCGCGAGCGACAGGTATGGGTTTTTCAGTTCGACGGCGGACGCCCGCGCCTCCATAAGTTCGCGGATTATTTCCGGCAGTATGGAGTTCGTGCGGGAGAACGACGTGCCGATGGGCGTAGTGATTTTGTCGGCTTCCCCGTTTATGGCCTTAAATCCCAGCGGGTCAATCATAAATGACATTACTATGGATGGGTACAGGCTTTTGAAGTCGAAGACGAGTACGTTTTCATATAGTCCGGGCGTGGGTTCGAGCACGTACCCGCCAGAGAGCGGGCGCGAGGGCAGGGTAATGTCGGCGGTGTCGCTCGCGGCGAACCCGGCCCTGTGCAGGCGCGGGAGGTAGAGGTGTTCGAACGAGGCCACGCTGCCGCCGTAGCTGTCGAGCGTTTGGCCGGTACGCCGCGAACGCTCAATGGCGTTCGGGAGGATTTCGGCGTTTTCGAAGATGGATAGAATTTGTTTCGCGGCTGTCCGGCTGTCGTTGAAATCTATCTGCCGCTCGTCCGGCGGGGACTGGTAGGTCCGCAGCATGGCGGGGAGGTCCATTACGACGCGTCCGGGGACTCGCGCGTTCCATACAGTTTTGGTGAACGTTTCCCCGCGGAACGACCTGCTGCGCTGCGTGCTCGCGACGCGGGAGCCTTTTTCGCGCCCGGGTTCGAAGGGTATGCCGTGCTTTTCACAGCGCGTTTGTATGATACGCAGGGCGAAGTCGATGAGTTTCCACCCGATGATTATATCGGGGTCGCGTTTTTGGACGCAAGTCAGGAAATTGGAGAGGAGTTGCCGTTCGTCGGCGCAATGGTGTACGTAGTTTTGGGCGTTTTTATCGTCAATTACTACATTACCGCTATTATTTATAGTATTAGTAGTGATTTGATTATCGTTAATTATAAATGTATGCGACAGCGAGTTTTCGGCGCAGGAGATGCCGCGTATCTCTTCGTCTCCTGTTATATCTATACATATTGACATAACCCGAAATTCCGGGATTGCCGTCCCCCCGCGCAGGCGCGGGTTCGTGAAGTTCGCGAACTGCCCGAAGCGCCCGCGAAATCCGGTAACCGTCATTGAGCCGCTGACGAACCGTTCCATGAGGTAGCGCGATAGGGGGTTGACGTCGGATTCGAACACGGGGTAACCGGCCGCCCGCAGCCGCCGCGCGGCCTGCTGCATTTGCGATTGGGTGTTGAAGTAGAGGCAGTCTATGTCCCGCGAGTCGAGCGATTTCATGGGCAGCTGTTTGCGCTCGGCGGCGGCGGTTTCGCCTGCGGGGACGGTTCTGGGGCAGAAGAAGGGGGGGCGGAAGTCGTCCACGAAAATCCTCACCCGTTCCCCTGAATAAGCGGCCCCCCAAATCGTAATTTCAAAGCGGGGCCCGTTGTCCCGGCAGGAGGCGGTCAACAAAAAACATTCTAGGGTTGTATTGCTCATGTGCATATAATATATTTTATGGCGGAAGTTGTGTCGATATTTTTTAATTCTACTATAAAAGGAGGGTATTATGGATATGGACGTTGTGTGGGAGAAAATCAAGAAGAGTTTGAAGGACGGCGCGGTGATGTCCGTCGAGAAGATTGAGGAGTACACGAAGATAGGCAAGCTGAAGGTTGACGAGATGTCGGCCAAGCGCAAGATTGAGCGCAATTTCTTGGACATCGGCGAGCGTTTTTACGACTTGTCGCAGGACGGCAGGGAGGGCGAGGCGTCCGGGGATTTGGCGGTAAAGAAGGCGCTTGCGAACATCGCGGCGCTGTATGCCGAAATCGCCGAGATTACCGAGAAGATAAAGGAGGTTCACCGCGCAGCGAAGAAGGCGTCCGGCGACGCGGGCGGCGACGAGGAATCTGACAGTGAAACCGGAGACGCGTAACGCCAGATGAACAATAAGCCGTCTATTATGCTTGTGCCGCCGCAGGGGCGCATAAAGAATTTGCGCCTCTCCCTTTGGGTGGCGGTCGCGTTGGTCGTTATGGCAGCGTTGGGTATCGTCGGTTATTTTATACCGGTTGACCGGCTGATTCTTACCGCTCAGGAGCTGGAGCAGAAGAAAAATTTGGAAGAGCAGAACGAGCGCCTGCACCAGAATATCGGCGTTACGCTCAAGATGCTCAGCGGCTTGAGGGAGCATACCGAGTCTCTTGAGGCCAAGAAGACGAGCGCGAACGAGGTGATTGGCTTGCCCCAGGCGCCGCCGCAGCTCAAGCGCGGCAAGGCGGCGTCCGCGCCGCCGGCGGTCGCGCCGGCTGAGATTCTGCGCCGCGTCGACGAGCAGGAAAAGTTTATCGCCGGTTTTGCCGCCGCCATCGCGGAGGTAAGCGGCGGGGGGCGCTGCCTGTTCGATACCATACCGGTGCTCCATCCGGTCAGCGGTTACCGCTCTGTGGTGACGAGGCGGTTCGGCATGTCGCGCGACCCGTTCACGAGCAAGCAGAAGATGCACTACGGTACGGATTTCGCGGCGGCGGACGGCACTCCGGTAGTGGCGTCGGCGTCGGGGTTTGTCACGCTTGTGGAGAACGACCCCGAGTGGGGCCGCCGCGTGACCATATCGCACGGCAGGGGGCTGCGCACGGTCTACGCCCATTTGGGTTCGGTGCGCGTAACGCAGGGCAGGCCGGTGAGGCGCGGCGACGAGATAGGGACGGTAGGGGTTACCGGCCTGACGACCGGGCCGCACGTGCATTACGAGTTGTGGCTGGGGAGCCAGCAGATTAATCCCGAGGAATATTTGTTCCCCGTGGCGGCGGTAGCGGCACAAACAAATTGATGGGAGGGGGCATACGCGATGAATCGGACGTTTTGCGTGGCGGGTGTTTTGGCGCTGGCGTTGTTTGCCGCGCCGGTTTCGGCGCAGGGGCAGCCTAAGGCGGGAAAGGTTTTGCGCGTCCCGCACGACCACAAGTCGATACAGAAGGCGCTTGACGAGGCCGACCCCGGCGACACCGTTTTCGTGGACGACGGCATCTACAAAGAGTCGGTCACACTGCGGGACGACGTCGTGCTCACGGGCACGGCGGCCGAGCGCGTCATATTGAAAGGCGACAGGAAGAAACCGGTAATCACCGGCGCACAGGGGGCGGTGGTCAGGCATATCACGGTAGAGAACGGGCACAGCGGTATATTGTGCGCCAACGCCGTCATGACGATAGAGAACTGCGTGGTAAGGGGCAACAGGGGGACGGGCATCCACTGCCTCATCTCGCTGCCGGTCATCCAGAACAACGTGGTCTTCCGCAACGCCTCAAGCGGCATCTATTGCGAGACGACGCGCTCGCACAAAGGGCACATCTCGAACAACGTGATAGCCGAGAACGGCTACAGCGGGGTGATGCTCGCCGGACAGAGCGAGGTGCTGTTGGAGAACAACGTATTTTATTTTAACAAGCAGTACGGCGTTTTTACGTCGGAGGGCGCACGCAAGTCCCGCATAGTCTACAACGCGCTCTACGGGAACCGCCAGCCCGGCAACAATTTCTCCGTGATAGACCAGTCGAACACGCATCAAGACCCCGGCTACGCGGCGCTTGACGCCGGCGGGTTCGCGTTTTGGGGCGCGTCGCCGGACGTTCTGAGGGGCAGGGGTAGGGACGGTAAGGACATCGGGCCGCAAAAGAGGGTATTGTATCAACCGCGGGCAGAATAGGGGGGAGGCACAATGCCTATAAAGCCTATAAATATGGAGGGCACCCCGCCCCTGCGGGGCGTGCCCTAACCAACGACTTATGCGGTCAGTATTTTAAAATCAAAGTCAAAGTCAACTTGTTTATCTCGGCGTTAGCCAAAACAAATGCGGTTTTGATTTTGACGTTAATATTTTGACCGCATTAAAAGGTTGGGTAGGGCACGCCCCGCAGGGGCGGGGTGCCCTCCATAATTTTTTTTAAAAAAGTTCTTGACATTCGTTTGGCGATATGTTAAATTTATATACATGAAGAAAAATATCGTATTGTTCGGCCTTATCCTGATTGTCGCCGCCGTCGCTGTAG
>JGI24698J34947_10001858_pt1 | contig 11271 bp, 7 predicted proteins | sample TergutMp193P3_FD_34947 | JGI IMG/M metagenome (IMG submission 34947)
CGGAGTATCTTCGACCTCAAGACATAGTTCAATGACCTCTCTGACGCGCTCCATTAAATCATCAAGGGATTTTGCCTGTGTGTGGCAACCGCGCAGAACCGGGACCGAGGCAACATAGTATCCATCTTCATCCTGTTCAATGACCACGTTAAATTCTCTGGACATACTCTGCTCCTGATCCATTAGCCTGATAGATATTTTACCATTGTTTCTCCGCTCACAGGTACACGGAGCCTAAATAAAGTGGCCGCACGTTGTCATAGTCTGGGGCTTGCGCCTGTGGTCAACGCTTCGCAGCCCGATTATTCGTCCAGCATCAGCGGCTTTTTTTTGGCCTTGCGCTTCAATGCCGCGATTTGTTCGCGTTCCACTTGAGTGACGCTCTTTTCCGGCGTGGGCAAATTCTCTGGCATCGTGCCGCCTAAATCCTTGATTGTCTGACGGACTTTTTTGCCAACCGTGAAGTGCGTAGCTGTCGCCCGCTTAGCTCCCTGTACGTTTTCACGCTTGAGTTTGCTCTCGGTTTGCGTAATGCGGAAAAGGTTTGCCGCGAGTTCTTCACTGCCCATAAAATCAAGAATTTTGTCGTTTTCGCCTAATCCTTTCCGCGAGTGTATATCCTCAACGTCCAGGCCGCCGTATAAGCCCTTATAGCCGGCGTTTTGGAAAACAGCGTACTCTTCGTTTGTAATCAATCCGGCGTTTCTGGCTGCTTCGGCAAGCATCTGGTTCCACTGCTTAATATTTCCGCGCACCACAAGGCGCTTGTTATCCTCGTCGAGCTGATTGAAATAATCCGCGACTTCCTGACGGCGCGTTTGTATGGCAAAGTAAGTTTGACCAAGCGCGATAACTTCTTTGCGCGGGTCGCCGTTTTGGACGATGAGATAACAAGCGTAGCGAGAAAGCTCATAATCAGTGATTTTTTTGGTTGCGGATTTAGGCATTTGTATCGTTTTGCTGACCTCAGCAAAATGATCATCCATGTTGAAGCCGCTGTTCATACACGCAAGTTTAGCCTTGTCGAGAACCTTCGTGAAATTGCGCCACTGAGCGTAATCCAACTCAATGGATAGCTCACGGGCAAGCCAATACTCACTGCCATCGGCTCGGATGTGTTTGATGTCCTCAAACCGTTTGTATTCTCTTGCTTTCAGCTCGCTGATAACTGCGCCTCCATTGGTTTTTCGCTAGAGGAATGGCTTTGGATGCTTGTATCCAGATAAATCCAAAGTTGTCTATCTGTTTCCATTCCTGCGCTCCCCATCAATTCTAGCAGCGTCTATCGTCCCCCTAACTATGTGTGTTTATGCCTGCGCCCCCACGCATTTGATTTGTGGGGCGCTTTTTGCCCTACAAGTCAAACGGCCACATCAACACACCACCACATTCAAATACACCGCGTCCCTGTCATCCTGGGTTATCCCAAGGCATCTCTTTGAACTGCTATATCGCCCAATCTCCCTGGCTTTCAGCACAGCGTCCATGGCGTTGTTCACGCCCAGTTTCTGATAGGCGAGCATGATATGCCCTTTTACCGTAGGGAGGGCCAATCCCGTAATTTGCGCGATTTTCGGGTTCTTGTAACCTTGAGACAGCATTTCAATCATTAGTTTTTGCTGTTTCGACAGCTTGACCGGCTTCGCGCTTTTCTTAATATTCGCGGTAACGCCTTTGTGAGCCTTCGATACGCCGTAAGCGGCCATAAGCGTTTCGTTGACAAACTCCCTTTTCAGGCCGCCGTTGTATCCTTCCCTGTCAATTTTCAAAGCGATCCGTTTCAGCACGGGCATAATCGCCGCGCCTTCATTGGCGATTACGCGGATAAAGCCGTGGGGCTGCATGGCCGCGCACACGGTTTCGAGCGTCGTCACGGCTTCTTTGCGCCTGCCCGTCGCCCATTCGAGAGCGGCCCGCAGCGCGCCGGCTTCCGCCATATCCAGCGGACGGCGAAAATCTTGACCCAACCGTTCCAATTCCAAAACGCAAGCCATCGCTTCAGCAGTCCGGTTCAGAACCATGTGCGCCCGCGCCGTGGTGAAATGCTGAAACACCTTGAACAGCGGGAGCCTGTCAAATTCAGTTACAAAATAATTTTCCAGCCACTCCAGCGCGGCGTCCTTGTCTCCGTCCCAAAGCAGCAACCGCGCGTTATAAGCGGCCAGGTTCTGGTTAAGGTAACTTGCGCCGATTTCGTCAAGCCGTATTTTTGTTTCTTTGACGATTCTCAACGTCTCAACGCCGTCGCCCATAGCAAACAATACGGCGGCAATGTGCATGTGCGCGCTGAAAATACACTCGGGGGCGTCAACGTCTTCCAATGCCTTCAGGGCTTCCTTCGCTAAAGCCAGCGCTTCTGCAACCATGTTCTTTTCCAGCGCCAGGCCGGACATTACGCAGGAGATCACCACGTTGTAATTCTTCTTCAAAAGCATGCCGAAGGCGCCGGGCAGCTTCTCCAGCGCGCTCATGTCGGCCAATTCGCAATAGTCACGGTTACTGCGGTGCAGGAAGGGCATTTGCGCGGTCAGGCTCACGCCCTGCGGCGTTTGGGTTCTGTACGGAATGGGCGGCAGCTTTCCAAAATCTTCAATTAAAGCGGAAAACGGGATGCGATGGTCTAAGGAGATGTCCAGTATCGCCGACTCCAAAAATTGCGGATAGTCCCTCGCTATTGTGTCCAGACTGGCGTACAGCTTGTCAATGTAATATTCTGCGCTCTTTGCGTTCCCCGTCAGCCATGCCAAGTACATTGCTCTATCGCAACACTCCGCTCAATACAAAGTCCCTCAGCGTTGGATAGGTTAAATCCCCCGGCTGGGTTATCTCATACCGCAGTTTATTTACGGCCGCGAAGGTGAGTTCCAGGTCTGGCCTGTATTCCCTTGCGCGGCGCAGGCACATTGCGTCGTCAATTGTGTCTCCGACAAAACAGACCCGCTTTGCCTTAAAGGTATCCGCAAGGTGTATTAAGCCGCCAGGCGCGGGCTTGCGAAATTCCGGGCGCGAATCGCCGACGGCGGGCATTTCAAAACCCAGCACGTCAAAGGCCAATGTCAACTCCTCAGGCGGTCTGCCGGTTAATATGGCCGCATCCCAGCCCTTCAGGCTCTCCAACTCGGAAAGCGTTATCAATGGGCGCTCCAGGTGTTTTACGCTCTGGTAGTAAAACTGAACCCGCTCCTTGAAGCGCGGCTCCAATTCTTCGATACGCTTTTCTAAATGAGGAAATCCCGTATCGCGCGCCTCGTCCAAATGGTCAATCCCGCCAGACTCAAACAGGGCCACAGCCGCCGCCGTTAGCCTGAAGTCGTTGTTAAACCCGGAAATCCGCTTGAAGCGCCAGTACAGTTCGTCTGACCAGGCAAGGCCGGGAGCTATTTCATTGAGCGCCATAGCCGCGCATTTTTCAAAACTGCCGCATGGGTCTATCAACACGCCGTCAACGTCTAAAACCAATAAGCGTCCTGTATTTTGTGTTTTCATCCGCTTCACGTTTTGTTCCATCTCAAAATTGCGGGTTCAGAAAGGTATCCTGGGAGCGCAGGCGCGCTTTCATCCTCAAAAAAGCTGACGTCGCGCCAGAAAAACATATATGCGGTAATTTATGAAACTACGAAACCACTCTGTTTCTTCCCGATTCTTTTGCCGCGTACAGCGCTTTGTCGGCTCTGATAACAATATCATCGGGGGAGTCTCCCGGCACGGGCGTATGCGATTGCGCGCCAATGCTGACCGTGACGCGCGTTATAGAGCCATCGGCGCATGGAACCGTTGCGTTCTCTATAGCAGCGCGTATTTGCTCCGCTATTTTTAAGGCGCCTTCTATGTCTGTGCCGGGTAGTATCACGGCAAACTCTTCGCCGCCCATGCGGGCTGCGTAATCCGTTGATCTATGGAGCGTTTGGCAAAAAACCTTTGCGATAGCCCTCAGCAGCGCATCGCCCTGCGGATGCCCATATGTATCGTTATAGCGCTTAAAGTGGTCAACATCAATCATCAGGAGGCCTATGGATTTTTTTTCCCTTACCGCGTGGTTCCACTCGATGTCCAGCCTGTCGTTAAAACCGCGCCTGTTGGGTATGTCTGTCAAGGGGTCTATAACGCCCAGGCGCTTAATCGTGCGAATTTGCCTGAGCGTTTGCAGATGCTGGCGCACCCTCGCCCTCACTATAGTGTTATTAAATGGCTTGATGATGTAGTCAACGGCGCCCAAAAGGAAGCCCTTTTCCTCATCCTCAATACCCCCAAGCCCCGTGATGAATATTACGGGTATCTCCATGGTCAGTTCGGAGTCTTTCAGCTTTGCGATGACTTCATAGCCCGACATATCCGGCATGATTACATCAAGCAGGATGAGGTCAGGCACAACGCTTTTAACCATTTCAAGGGCCGTTATCCCGTCTTTTGCGACAAAAACGGTGTACTCAGACATCAGCGCGTGACTCAGCGCCCTGATGTTGGTGTTTGAATCATCCACAATGAGTATGGAGTGTCTTTCGTCCTCAGCGCTCATAATTTAGCCTCCAGGGCTTCTCTTATATCAGCAAGCGTTTTTAGCGCCTGCGCAAATTCAAAATCATCCATCTGCTCAACCAGCAAATCGCTTCCCTCTATAGCGCGTAAATCGTCCAGCATTTGCAGACAATTCAAGTTGTTGGTTTTGAGCAGCGGCTCCAGATTATCAAGCAGCGCGAGAGCCTGGGTTGGGTTTATCGTTTGGGAAGGCTGAGCCATGGTCTGGAGGTCATTTAGCAGCGGGTTGAGTTCATTGATCAGCTTGTCGCACACGCGCTTTAAGTCTTCCATGCGGCGCTCGGCTTCTTCCAACTTCCCATTGGCGAGAGTCTGTTCCAAATCGGCGGCTATATCCCCAAGCTCTACCCTGCCTATCATTCTCGCCGCGCCTTTTAACGTATGGGCAAGCCTGTGGGCGAGTTTGGCGTCGCCTTCGTCCATGGCCCTTCTTATATCCTGATAAGTATCCCGATGGCTTTTTACAAAGTCTATCAGCAGTTTTTTATGCAGTTCCTCGTTATGGCTGTCGGATTCCGTTTTGGTCACCGTCGTATAGCTTATGGGCGTGAGATACCTCATAAGGCAGCGCCAAAGCTCATGGGAGCTGAATGGCTTGCCCACGCAGTCGAGTATGCTGTTTTGCGTATAAAGCTGCTTGTCATGGGTCATGATATTTGCGGTGATAGCTACGATGGGCGTTCCTGTGCCCATGGCGGCAATCAGGGGAGAGGCTTCAAGCCCATCCATCACGGGCATGTGAATGTCCATGAAAATGATGTCAAAGGGTTTTTCGCCCCTTTCCGCGCGATCTCTAACTATATCCACCCCTTCCTTGCCGTTTCCAGCCACCACGGTTTTGATGCCCACCCTTTTGAGATGTTCGCTGATAACCTCCTGATTCATCTTGTTGTCCTCGCAGAGCAGCGCCTCGCCCTTAAACATGGGTCTTTCGGTTTCATCAAATACGATTTCCTTAATAGCAACGTCATCTTTAGCGTCTATCGTCGGAAAGGTTATTTCAAAGCTAAATATGCTGCCAACCCTGGGCGTGCTTTCAACCTTCAGGGCGCCGCCCATCAGTTCTATTATACTTTTAGTGATGGGAAGCCCTAACCCTGTGCCGCCGTATTTGCGCGTCGTGGTTGAGTCGGCCTGCACAAACGGCTCAAATACCTTATTAATCTGTTCGGGCGTCATGCCTATGCCGCTGTCCCTTACTTCAAATTCCACGGCAATTTTTTCGTCAGGCATGTCTTTAACGGACGCCGATAGCTTGACGATGCCGTGGTGCGTAAACTTTATGGAATTTGTCAGCAGGTTCAGCAGTACCTGGCGCAGCCTCGTTGGGTCTCCCAGAAGTTTCCTCCCGATTGACGGCTCCGCGTAAAAGTGCAGCTTGATATCCTTTTGGGCCGCGAGGGGCAAAATGGTAGCCCTGCAGGCGATGAACATCTCGTGCAGGTCAAAGGGAATGCGCTCCAGTGTTATTTTGCCCGACTCTACCTTGGATATATCCAGAATGTTGTTGATTATTTGCAGCAGCCACTTGGAATTCTCCAGAATTTTATTCAGAAAATCCTTTGTTTTACGAGGACTGCTGCCATCAAGGGCCAATTCAGAGAAGCCCACTATGCTGTTCATGGGCGTGCGGATTTCGTGGCTCATATTGGCAAGGAAACGCGATTTTGCCAGGTTGGCGGCTTTCGCGGTCTCAAGCGCGGCTTCAAGCTCCCACTGGAGCTTAAACATTGCTGTTTCGTCGCTTGTGCTGCCCACAACGCCTGTTATTTTGCCGTTGCCATCGTAGAGGGGCGTGGTATATGAGCGGAACACGCCGCCGTCAATCTCGCCCACCCAGTCCTGCGGGCCTTCGCGGATAGTTTTATCAATATTTTCGATGATATCCAGATGGCGGTTCTTTTTCCGCGCCAGTTCTATATTTTTGCCCTCTATGAATGACGGCGTGACGCCAATGGTCTTGAGGTATTGCCCGTTAAAGGTCGTAATGACCCCGCTTAAGTCGGTGCTCCAGATAACTCCCCTGTAATTTGCGAGCACCGCGCTAAAAAAGACATTTTGTTCCTCCTGTTTGCGCTCAAACTCTTTGCGCTTTGTTATGTCGCGGGATATGCCTAAAATTCCTATTAATTCGCCGTTGTACAGGAGCGGCGCCTTGATGGTTTCAACAACCAGGTTTTTTCCGCCGCCAGTCTGGGACGTCATAACTTCCTCAATAATAACGGTTTTCACGTCCCTGACTACCTTTTGGTCTTCATCAATATATCTATGGGCTTCCGTTAAAGAAGAACTAAATGCGTCCATGACGCTTTTGCCGATGATATCCGATTCGGCGATGCCTAAAAAATCCAGCATTCTCTTATTACAATGGGTATAGTGCAGATTTATGTCTTTAGCAAAAATAAAGTCGGGGACCGAGTCAAACAGCGTGGCGAGCAGGGTGGTTTGCGCGGCAAGCTCGTGAGTGCGCTCTGCGACAATCTTTTCCAGCCGCTTGTTTGCGCGCTTGCCGCTAACCAGAAAGAAGGCGACTAATCCGGCGAACAGGATGAACGAGCCTATCCACCACGGGCGCTGCGCTTCTATGAGCTTTGTTTGATAGTCGTACGTCTTCAGCACCCAATGATTTGCAATTATCTCTGTGTTGATAAGGCGAAGGGCCTTGTCAACAATGGAACACAGGACAACTTCGCCCTTGTTAAACCCGAAACTGGAGGCAAACTGACTGTCGAATAAATAATTGATTTTGTAGTCCGTGCGCTCCAGGTAATGGGTCAGAACCAGAATCTGGTGATTGCTGGCAAGCACAACGTCACATTCGCCTTTGTCTAAAGCCTCGAAGCCCTTAAAAACATTTTCATATTCATAGTTGTTTGCATGATCCGGAAACCATTCCCTGAATAAACCGGTGTGGGCGTAATCCTTAAGTAAGCCCACCCTTAAATACAGAATTTCGTTCAGGTCAATATTGCGCTTATCCGACTTGGATATCAACGCGGGATTGTCTATCAGGAGCGCGGTTTTCGGCAATAAAAAATTATTGGCCCGATCTTTTGTGTTTATTAACTCCGTGATCATAGACGCCTTGCCTTCTTTCAGCCCTTTAAGCAACGACAGCCTATCGGCGTTTTCATCGTTGACGCGCTCAAAGCGCAGCCCGGTGAGCGCCTCAATCTCGCGCATTACGTCAAAGGCTATTCCCTGCCATTCCCCATCGCGCCCGTTGTAAAAGCTGATGGGGTAATTGTATGGTTCAGCCACGAACGGTATGGCGTTGTGTTCCTGAATAAAACGGCGCTCTTCCCCGTTAAGCTGGCTGAACAGTTTATACTTTATATATTCCCTGTGGCCCCTGTTGAACAATCCGACCAGATAACTGAGCGTCCCGTCGTCCAGCGCTTTTTGAACTATAGAAATAACAGGTTTCAGCGCCGGATTTTGCGTTGACAATGAAACGGGACAGTAGACCATGGGATAAAAATCCATTGATACCACGTCTCTATATTTGTCAAAGGACGTCTCAAACGTCTTTTCGCTTAAAAAGGCGTCGGCTCTGCCGCTGCGGAGCATTCTGTAAACGGCGTCCGCGTTTTTTGCCAATACTATTTCAAAGGCGCCGGGTTCAAGCTTGGGGGCAATCTGCTCAAGGGACGCGGAATTTTCTATAAAGGCGTAGCGTAACGGACGCGACAGCGCGATGTGCTCAAGGGGCGCGCTGCCCGCGAGCCGAAAGCAGTGGACTGTGTTTACGGCAATGTCGGTGGTCATAAAGAAGGTTTTTCGCCGCTCATCCGTAGCGGTGAGGGCGCCCGTAAAATCAATCTCGTGGCTGGCCAGCTTAGACCAAAAGGCGTTCCACTCAACAAGTTCAGGCTTAAAGGGGATGCCAAACAATTCTGTCAGCCATTCGCAGAACATAGTGGAATATCCCCTGACCTGGCCGTTATCGTTAATGAAGTACATAGAGGAAGGCGCTACGGCGTACACAAAGCGATCGCGCTTCTTTTTCAGCTCCTCTACGGCCTTTATCTCAGCTTCGGTTACGCCGGGAATATCGCGGATATTAGTGTATTTGGCGGGATTATCCGGTTGGCGCTCTGAGGATTGTCCAGCGCCCGAAACCAACGTCAGCAAAAACAATACAGTGAACATCCCACGCGCTGCGCTGCTGATCTTTGACATAGGCAAATCCTTCTTGCTGTAAATAAGAATACAGCAAAAATAACGCGCCTGACACTACTTAACTCTATGGTAATTTCAATCTTCCGGTTCTTCGTACTGGCCGTTGTGCCATACGTTTTGAATGTCGTCGTTGTCTTCGAGCAAGTCAACCAGCTTGAGGAAGCTCTTCAGCTTGTCATCCGGCACCTGGGTTTCCGTGCTGGGGGCCATGACGAGTTTAGCCTCCAGCAAAGGCAATTTAGCGGCGTCAACGGCTTCTTTTACGGTTATGTATGATTCGGGCGCGGTGGTGATTATCCAAACGTCCTCGTCACGAATCACGTCGTCGGCCCCGGCTTCCAGGGCTATTTCCATTATTTTTTCTTCAGGCGCGCCGCCTTCTACCACTATCTGGCCCTGCTTGGAAAAAAGGTAAGCAACCGAGCCAAGGGCGCCTAAATCACCGCCAAACTTGGCAAAGTAAGACCTGACCTCCGGCGTGGTGCGGTTTTTATTGTCGGTTAAAGCCTCAACCAAAAAGGCCACTCCGCCAGGCCCGTAGGCCTCGTATGCGACTTCTTCGTAGTTGACGCCGTCCAGCGCTCCCGCGCCCTTTTTGATTGCCCTTTCGTAGTTGTCCTTGGGCATGTTGGCGGCCTTGGCCTGATCTACAGCCAGGCGTAGGCGGGGATTGGCTTCAATATCGCCGCCTCCCAGCCTGGCGGCGACGGTGATTTCTTTTAGCACCTTTGTCCAGAGCTTTCCGCGCCTGGCGTCCAGCGCGCCCTTTTTGTGCTTGATTGTTGACCATTTGCTATGGCCTGACATGCGGCTCCCCCTGCATTGAAATTATAAAACCATCGCCCTGCCAGTTCAACCTTGACGGCAAGGTATTTCAGGGCGTCCCGGGGGGCGCGTCACGGCGCGGCAGAGCACAATTCGCGCAGCCCCATAACCAGCTTGTCAATTTCATATTCTTGAGTATATGCCGCCGCGCTGATTCGCAGGCCATAAGGCTCGCCTACATCCCTGACGCGTATTTTGCGGTTATCCCACAGGCGGCGGACGACGGCTGGCGAAGGGATATTAGTCAGTTCCACGCTTGTTATCCCCGCGCATAGTTCTGGATGCAGAGATGAGTTAAAGCGCAGTCTGGCATTCAGATCGGGGGCTTCCCGTATAGAGCGCCGCAGGTAATCACCCAGCGCTTTTATGCGGCCACACCAATTTTGAGGGCCTGTTTCCTCAAAGACATCCAGGGCGGCATCCAGGGCGCGCAGCAGGCTTGGATTGCCTGTGCCGCGCTGTTGCAGGCGAAAACCAGTATCAGGACTGCGCCAGCTCTCGCTGGCCTGTGTGGGCCAAATTTTATCGGCAAGTTTTTTTCGGACGTGTAAAAAGCCGTTGCCGGCGGGGGCAAGCAGCCATTTGTGCAAACTGGCGCTATAGGCGTCAGCTCCTATGTCAGCAATATTGAGCGCCACATGCCCCGGGGTCTGGGCGCCGTCAACCAGCGTAATGACGCCCCTCTCTCTGGCGCAGGCGCAGAGTTCTTTTACGGGGAGCAGTGTTCCAAGGCCGGAGGTTATGTGGGGTATGGCCAGCAGCTTAGTGCGGTTCGTAAGGGCGGATTTAATACTGTTAATGATTTCCGCGGGTTCCCTAATGGGAATTGGCAGAGCGGCCCGCCTGACCACAATTCCATAGCGTTCCGTCAGGGCATCCCATGGGCATCTTGCCCCGGGATGCTCCTGGTCCGTTTGAATGACCTCATCGCCAGGCCGCCAATCAAGGCCGTGGGCGATGAAATTTATGCCCATGGTGGCATTTTGCGTCAGCGATATTTCCGAAGGGTCGGCGCCAAACAGCCTGCCAAGGCGATTCCGCAGTTTTATCTCTGGAGTGTATCCCGTTATCCACTCTCGGTCGTCATTGAGATATTCCCAATGGGCTATGGTTGACGCCAGGCCGCGCTGACTTTGGGACAGCGCCTCAATCACAGAATTTGCGGGACACCCTAAGGTAGCCGTATTCAGAAAAACCTCGTCGTCAGGCAGCGGAAAGCGTTTTTTAAAGGCCAGCCAATCCATAGCGCCCTCCCTGGGACTATTGTACGCCTGACATAAAACCGAAGAAGTTGCAGGGAAACAGCAGCTATAGCGCCATTTAACGCCTTTGCCGAAACGGAATTTCCCTTTTGGGCCATCGAAACATGCAGGTTGCTGCCGTCCAGCAGCAACCTGCATGCTACCACCCCATAAACCTAAAGAGCATTTGCGAATCGCCATCGTCAACAATACCGGAGTTGTCCAGGTCGTACTTGTTCAAGTCAGCTTGCGACCTGGAGCCAAACGCGTTGGCCAGGCCCAGAAGCTGGGGAGTTTTAGGTGTATTTCCGTCAAAGTTGGCCATTGCAGGGTTATTTATTCTGATTTGCGCGCTGGCGCTTATTGAAGGCTCCTGAACGCTTGCTGCTACAATTGTCACTATCTGGGCGGAACTGGAGCTGGGGGCCGTATATCTTCCCTGCTGGTCAATAGTTCCAGCGGAAGCCGCCCAGGCAACGGCTGTGTT
>JGI24698J34947_10001859_pt1 | contig 11270 bp, 10 predicted proteins | sample TergutMp193P3_FD_34947 | JGI IMG/M metagenome (IMG submission 34947)
TAACAGGGAGAATTGATGGACAGTTTTTTTATGGATACCTACCACCGGCTGCCGGTAACATTCGCAAGGGGGGAAGGTTCCTGGCTTTACGATATAAACGGCAAAAAATATCTTGATTTTGGCAGCGGCATTTCTGTTAACCTGCTCGGCCACAATTATCCGCCCCTTGTGCGCGCCGTCACCGAACAGGCGGCAAAGTACTTTCATGTCTGCAATTACTACCAAAGCGACGTAAGCGCCGCCTTTGCCGAAAAACTTGTACAGGCATGCGCTCCCGCGGGAATGAAAAACGTGTTTCTCGCAAATTCCGGCGCGGAAGCCAACGAAGGCGCGTGCAAACTCGCGAGGAAATATTCGCTTTTAAAATACGGTCCCGGCAGGCACACGATAGTAACTCTGAGGGGAAGTTTTCACGGAAGGACAATTACAACCCTATCCGCAACCGGTCAGGATAAATTCCACCGCGACTTTGGTCCCTTTACCGAAGGTTTCATTCATATTCCCGCAGGCGGTATTGAAGAGCTGAACAAGGCTCTTGACGGCAAAACCACGGCGGGTCTTTTGCTTGAAGCGGTGCAGGGCGAAAGCGGCATAATTCCGCAAACGAATGAGTTTATGGCAGCCGCCGCGAAAATATGTGCCGAGAGGGACATACTGCTGATCTTCGACGAAATCCAGTGCGGACTGGGGAGGACAGGAACATTCCTCGCGCTCCAGCAGTACAAGGATCACGAAGGCAATCCGTTAAAAGCCGACATTGTAACGCTTGCGAAAGGTCTTGCCGGCGGCATTCCGGCGGGAGCGGTATTGGCGGGCGAAAAAACCTGCGGCGTTTTTACGGTAGGCGATCACGGCAGCACCTTTGGCGGGAACGCCATTGCCGCCGCCGCGGGGCTTGTAGTTTTAAAAACCGTGAATACGCCAGAATTTTTGGATGAAATAAAACGCAAGGGCGAAATATTGACGGCGGCAATCTCGCGGCTTTCCAAGGTCAAGGAAACGCGCGGCAGGGGTTTGATGATAGGCTTCGACATTGAAGGCAACGCCTGGCCGCTTCTTGAAGCAGCGATAGCGAGAGCCGACATTACAAAAGAACAGTGCGGCCTTCTCATGCTGTCATCGGGAGCGAGCACTCTGCGCCTCCTGCCGCCGTATACCTTAACCGACGGCGAGATAGAGCAGGGTATTGCGATACTGGAAGAGGTTTTATCTACAGATAACCGGTAAAATTGATCCTGCCGATCAGGTGACGTCAGGTTTCGCTTCCGCTCCTCCCGTGCGGTATTTTTCCACTTTTCCTTTTAGTTCTTCAGACATTCCGTTCAGGCTGTCGGCAATTTTGGAAGTGGAAGCGGTGGATATTACAAATTGTTTAATACCGGCGGATATTTCCTTTAAGGCGGTGAAGATCTGAGACGAAGCGAGTTCCTGCTGTTTACTGAGATTCGATATCTGCTGTGAACTGGTTGCGACATCCTGGGAATTACCGACAATATGCTCAAATACAATTTTTTGTTCGCTCATCCTTTCATAACCGATTTCAATTTGCCGCGAGCCGTTATTCGCTTCGGCAATCAGGCTTTGCGATGCCCCCTGTACTTCTTCAATTTTCTGTTTGATCTCATGAGTTGATTCAACCACGTTATCTGCAAAGCGCCTGATTTCCGAAGCAACCACCGAAAACCGCGCTCCAGCCTCGCCTGAGGATGACGCTTCAAGAGAGGCGTTAAATGCAATCAGTTTGGTTTGATCCGCTATGCCGTCAATGATCCGGATGGCCTCGTTGATTCGGACGATCATATCGGAAAGGTTGCGAATCTCGTTTATGATCTTCTGATTTTGTTTTCGGATATCTTCCATCATGTTTTGATTCGCTTCCCGCAGTTCCGCGCCCTTGCTGCTCAACTCCTGGGTTTCTTTCGCCAGATTCGCCACCTCGGTAGTTTTGGACGCTATTTGTTCGGACAGGTTCTTGCTGCTTTCCATGGTACTGACGATCTCGGAAACGCTGGCGGATTGTTCGTTGGCAGTGGTGGTTATTTCTTTTGACGATGAGGAAAGGTCATAAACCGAATTGGCGACCAGTTGGGAACTTTGCTTAAAACTGCCGAAGGTAGAGCGGAGTATATTGAGGAACCCGTTGAACGCTGTCATCAATTCGCCGAATTCATCTTCGGAATTGATTCGCAGGGACATGGTTAAATCGTTTTCGTTCAGGCCTTTGAACAGGGTTTTAAGGCTTCGAACCGAACGGTTAATATCCGTGGTAATAAACGCCACAAAACCGAAAGCGATAACCAGAGAAACCAACACAATCGCGAGGTAGAGGATCAACTGCTTTTGCGCGGCGGAGGCATTGCGTTGAATCTGCCTGTCCAGAAGGGTAAACACCTCGTCCCATAACTCACAGAGATCCCTGTTTGCCAGCGACATAGTATTCATGATTTCGGCGGCGGTAGTGGGATTCTGTACGTTAAAACCCGACATTCTGTTCTGCTGCCCCTCCAATATTTCAACGGTTTCCCAGTACCGTCTGAGCTTTTTTGTCAGTTCATCAAATTCACCATATCTCCTGCCGCCTTCTTCCATCGCCGAGCCGAGGCTGGCGTTGATTCGTTCCCTGTCCGAGATTATAAACAGGCTGTTATTCCTGAGCTGCTGCAAATCGGCTGAAACAAACATAGACAGAGTGATCTCTATTGGGTCAAGTTCGAAAAGCCTCGCCGTCATTCTGCGCCCCTGAGCCTGGGCATCGGCAAGTTCGTTGTTCCACCTTGTGACCACATTTTCCGCGTTATGGAGGTTTACACGAACCAGATTGCCGGTGTTGATAAGCCGCATGACCGCGTTGGGAATGACGGAGAAAGCCGAATCAACAAGATAGTAGGTGTTCATATCTGAAACGAGGATCAAGCGCGAAGATTCTCCGAGCAGGTTAATCTCATCCCTCAGATCATTGGCAAAATTAAGATATTTTTGAAACAGCTCTGCATCATCTTTTTTGGAATTTTTCAGCGCATCCCAATCAGTCTGAAGGTTTGGCATTTCCTTTCCCTCTGTATCGTACCACCCTGTCTCCATATCCAGGATTCTGAGGGCGCCGCTGATCTGTTCATCCAGATTTTCCAGGTCTCCCTGATTTAACCCAAGGTACACATCGAGGTATTCGGGCAAATTTTCCATCGCGCTTACCACATATTTGAGTGAATATACTCCGGCACGTTCATCATTGCTTTTTTTAATTATTCCGGCAGCGTTGGAACAGATAAAAATAAGCATAATCCCTATAGGAATTAAAAAAACCGCGCTTGAAATGATAAGTTTGGCAGAGATCTTGAGTTTGGAAAAAAACATTTTTCCTCCTGTTTTAAAAAAATTTTATATTAAAACTTTTAATATGTCAAATGGTGTCAGTCATCATCAGCCAAATAGTCAACCTGCCCTTCACCTAAGGCTTTTAAAATCCGTCGCTTTATTTCACCTGCGTCCTTACCGCCAATAAAGTCCGCGATGCGCCCGCGTATGTCACGGCGCTTGGAATTTTGTCCGTATGGGCAGGTGCAGGCGTTTTTCAGAATGTTCTGCTCGGTGGCGCAGGCGATAATCTGCTTTTCCTCAAGCAGGGCGAGGGGACGGATAAGACTGACGGGGTATTTGCGGTACTTCAGCAGAACCGGCATGGCGAGTAACGTTCCTTTAGCGCAGAGGTTCATGAAAAAAGTTTCGATGATGTCGTCAAGGTGATGACCGAGGGCTATTTTGTTAAAGCCATTTTCGACAGCGTACTTTAAAAGTTCCGCTCTTCTTTGGGTGGAGCACCAGTAGCAGTTCATCTTTTTCCCTTCCTTGAGTCTGCCGATTACGGGGACAAAGAGGTCAGTAAAGGGGATTCCCCACTCATCAAGCCTTTCGCAAAGAGCCGATTTTTTACAACAGGCGCAAAAATCTGTGCTTATGTGAAGGGCGGCCAATTCATAATTGAGCTTAAGCGCGGGCCTTATTGCCGAAAGCGCCCAGGCAAGGACGCTTGAATCCTTTCCTCCCGATACGGCGATAAGGATACGGTCTCCTTCGTTAATAAGCGAGCGTTCCATCACAATCTTGACTACGAGTTTTTTTACAAGCTCTACTGCGCCGGCTTTGCGGAAAAATCTCGATCCCATCACAGCCCCGTAATGCCGCGTAACACAAGGCTCGCGAGGAGCAGGCCGGCGCTTGCCGTAACAGTAACAACGCTGCCGTTCACTCTTTTCTGTCCCGGGAGCGGCGCGGGGAAACTCGCGTGCGAAAGCAGTTCGGTAGAATAAACAGCGGTAAAATCCGAAGAAAAGCCGCGCTCGCGAAGTCCCTGGCGCACAAGCCGCGCAAGCGGGCAGTCTGCGGTTTTCCAGATGGACGCGGTCTTTATTTTTGAAGGGTCCATTTTCAACGCCATGCCCATAGATGAAAAGAGAGTAACGCCCGCGCCGCAGACTGTTTCTATCAGATCAAGTTTATGGTTAAGGGTATCAATTGCGTCTATCACATAGTCCGCGCCTGCGATGTCGAAAAGGGATGCGTTCTCACGGCAGAAAAGTTCGTCCCACGCGGTAATTTCACAGTCAGGGTTGATTTCCAGCAACCGCCTTTTTAACGCGGAGGCTTTCGGCTGTCCGACAGTCAGGCTTGTAGCCTCTACCTGCCTGTTGACATTGGAAGCGCAGATAGTGTCGGAGTCTACAATACCGATTTTCCCAATTCCAGAGCGCACAAGAGCCTCCGCCGCCCATCCACCCACGCCGCCGGCGCCAAAGACAAGCACTTTAGTTTTAGCCAATTTCCCTAATCCCTCATCGCCCGTGATAAGAGCGAGCCTTTCGAATAACGGATTAATCATAATTTATTCCAGAATATATCACACGGGGGCACAGAGGAACGGAGGCACGGAGGGAAGATGAAAAGGTTAGACACGGAGTACTGCTGTCCTGCGGACAGCTTGGAGTTTCACGGAGTTGGTGTTCGATTATTATTTGTTTTTTATCATAGCTTTCTTTGTTAAGATAATTTATGTTATAAGAATTCCTTAAAAACATCTCCGTATCCTCCGTGAACTCCGTGCCTCAGTGTGATGATCTTCAATTCCTTTTTTCATATAACGTTCCTCTTCGCTGAAAATGCAGCCGCAGTATTTTTGCATGTAGAGGCCCATTTCGCGGGCGAGTGTGCGGCTTTCGCGGAAGAGGGGACGGAAATCACTGTAATAAAAATCCACGCCGTGTTTTGCGGCCGTTTCTTCTCCTATGCGCTTTATCGAGTCATGATCCTGATAGGGGCTTATCAGTAAACTTGTGGTGAAAGCAGTAAAGCCTTCAGATGCCGCGACAGAGGCTGTCTTTTCAAGACGCAAAGAGTAACACCTTTTGCAGCGCTCCTGAACGCTCCCGTTCTCGTCAATTTCACGGTATACCTCTTTCAGAAAAAGGCGAAGGCCGTATTCTTTTATCAACCGTAGTTTCAGTTTTTCGTTAGCCGCAAATTCGCATAGGCAGTCAAGGCGCGCCTTGTATTCAACGTAAGGGTGGATGTTAGGGTTGAACCACAGAAGCTCGCTTTCTATGCCCTGCGCGCGAATGGAAGAGACGCAGGAGAGCGCGCAGGGCGCGCAACAGCAGTGAAGAAGAAGTTTCATGCTAATTGTTCAATTGCCCTTACAAGCTGATCGGCGCAGGAAGTGCCCCTGTTTTCACATTGAATGCCCTTCAACCTTTGGACGGCAAAAGATACGTCCATTCCCTCAAGCAGGGCGGAAATCGCCTTCAGGTTTCCGTTACAGCCGCCTTCAAATTTGATGGAGCTGAGTTTTCCATCCTCAATATTAAAATTGATCTTTTTGGAACAGGTTCCTTTTGTTTTATATTCGTACATATCCATAGTTTATTTATAACATACTTACAGGGTCTACATCTATTTCAAGATACGCTTTTGCGTCCCTGCCTTTTTCATAACGGGCGGCAAGCTCGCGCGCGCAGGAGTGAAGCGGGCCCATAACAGGACCTCGCAGTATAAGGTGGCGCCTGTGGCTGTCATTTATTCTACCGATGGGACATTCGGCGGGCCCGAGCATATCCGCTCCCTTTGGAATGAGTGATCCGGCGAGGGAGGCAAGCCGCCTGATCGCGGCCTCCGCGCGTTTTTCTTCCTTCGCGCGGATTGTAAAGCGGATGATCCTTGAGTAGGGGGGGAAGTTAAGCGCCTTGCGTTGATTGAGTTCCGCGTTGTAAAAACCGGCAACGTCAAGGGTACACGATCTCTTGATTACAGGGTCGTCCATGCGAAGGGTTTGCACAATAACTTTGCCGTCGGGAAAATAACGTCCGGCGCGGCCGGCGACTTGCACGATGAGAGAAAAGGTCCTCTCCGCCGCGCGAAAATCAGGCAGGTGAAGGCCGGTATCCGCTAAGACAACGCCGACAAGGCGGACGCCGGGGAAGTTGAGTCCTTTCGCGACCATCTGTGTTCCAAGGAGGATGTCTATCATTCCTGTTTTAAAAAACAAAAGAGTTTCTTCAAGACCGCCTTTTTTCGCCGCGGTGTCGGCGTCCACGCGCTTAATTTTTAAATTGGGGAAAGCGAGCCGCACTTCATCCTCGATCATTTCCGTGCCGAAGCCGCGGTAACCCGCTTCAAGCGAACCGCATTTCGGGCAGGCCGATGGCGGCGCTTCGCTGTAACCGCAGTAGTGGCAGATACAGCGTCCGCGGCTTTTGTGCCAGGTAAGCGAGACTGAACAGCGTCGGCACGTTTGTTCCCATCCGCAGGAAGGGCAGTGGTAAAAATGAGCGAAGCCCCTCCTGTTCATAAAGAGGATACTCTGCCTCCCCATTTCAGCCGTTATGCGAATTTCATCCTTTAATTCCTGAGTAAGGCAGCCCTTGGTAGCAACGAGACTGACAGGCTTTATCTCGGGCATTCCTCCGCCGGAGAGCCTGCGCGAAAGATCGAGGCGTTTTATGCCGCCTTCAGCCATGAGTTTCCACGCCTCGGCGGAAGGAGTGGCGGAGCCCATCACAAGACGCGCGCCTTCTGTCGAACAGCGGCGCAGCGCGATCTGTCGCGCGTGGTAGCGCGGCGTGTTACCCGATTTATAAGAGCCGTCGTGTTCCTCGTCAATAATGATAAGCCCAAGATTAGGAACAGGCGCGAAAACCGCGCTGCGAGGACCGACGACAATCGGCGCCTCTCCGCGGCGTATCCTCATCCATTCGGCAAGGCGCGCTGAGGGACTCATTCCCGAATGCAGCGTTGCCGCCTGTGAGCCGAAACGGTTTCCAATCATCTGGGAGGTCTGATGGGTAAGCGAAATTTCAGGCACCAGGTAGATTACCGATTTACCGGCGTTCAGCATAAACTGCGCCGCTCTGAGGAACACTTCGGTTTTACCTGAGCCTGTTATTCCGTAAAGGTAGAACATTAGCGGGCCGCTATGCGTTGGATTATCTTTGGCGATACTGACATCTGAGGTAATTGCGTTTAACGCGGCGGCCTGTTCGTCAGAGATTGACAGGGACATTTCCGTATTTTCATCATTGTCGGGCAGGGTAGGGTAGACCATCCTCTTTCCCGAGGGGATCATCGCCGCGAGGGCCTGTCCCGTTCCGCATAAATAAAAACCCGCCATCCAACGCGCGATTTCAACGTCGCTTTGATCGAAGACAGGCTCTCCGTCAACAACGCGCCTGATTTTTTTTACAGCCTCTTCTTTTACGCTCTCCGGCGGGCTTTCACGCTCCGCGGTTATATAACCCAGACAGTCCCTCCTGCCGAAGGGAACCATCGCCCGCTTGCCGGAAGCGGCTTCGCCTTTTTCATCAATGCTGTAGGTAAAAGCCTGATCAGAAGGGATGTCAAAAACAAGATCGAAAAAAGCCGCCAATCAACTTCCTCCATCATTCAGGCTGTCAATCTTTGCGCGCAGAAGTTTTAAATCTTCCCAGGCGGGGCGTTTATAATTTTCGTCGCGCAAAAGAGCCGCGGGGTGATATGTGACCAAAAGCGGAAAAGGCACGTTATCAACTGTATACTCTGTAAATTTTCCGTGTAATTTGTTGACAGACTCGGTTGTTTGAAGCAGGGTCTGCGCCGCGACCCTTCCCGCGACCAGGATGAACTTCGGCTTTAACAAAATGATCTGCCGCTTTAAAAAGCCCGCGCAGGCCGCCCTCTCCTCGGGGTGCGGGTCGCGGTTTCCCGGGGGGCGGCACTTTACCACATTGGCGATAAAGCAATTTCTGTTACGCGAAAGATCAATCGAAGCGAGCATCTTGTCAAGAAGCTGGCCCGCCCTGCCTACAAAGGGCCTGCCCTGCGCGTCTTCCTCGGCGCCTGGCCCCTCTCCTATGACCATAACAAGCGGCTGCGCGACACCCTCTCCCGGGGCGGCCTTTGTCCTTGTCTCACTGAGCGGACAGCGCTTGCAAGCCCTGATTTCCGCCGCGATTTTTTCGATAGTCTCAACCTCGTCAACCGGCTTTTCCCTGGTTTCGGGAGCGGCGTCATCCTCAAAATTATGCTCTTTCTTCTCGCTCCTGTAACCCGATGAAAGGTAATCCCCAGCAAGATCGAGAAATCCGGCAACCTTTTGCTTTTCCACGGCAGTCATATCTAATTCAACAGTAAGTCCAGCTTGATTGTAAAGCCCTTTTTTTATTATTCTTGCAACACAAGGTATAGTGTGGTATATTGACAAAGACGCTATATATATGGCACTATATATGTGGCGCTATATGTGTTGCGTTAAAACCATATATATGGTACTATGTATGGAGATTTCAGATTGAAGGTAAGAAAATGCGATGTCCCCATTGCGGCACTATTGAAGACAAGGTAATCGAATCCCGATCTCTGGCAAACGGCGACGCCGTGCGGCGGAGAAGGGAGTGCATCAGCTGCGGTTACAGATTCACAAGCTACGAAAAGATCGATGAAAGACAGTTCATGGTGGTTAAAAAAGACGGCAGGCGCGAACCCTTCGACCGTATAAAACTTGAGCGCGGCGTGGTGCGCGCTCTGGAAAAAAGGCCGTTTTCGCAGATGCAGATTGAAAACCTTATCAATGAAATTGAGGATGAGACCGCGATTCTTAGCAAGGGCAGCCGCGAAATATCAAGCTCGATTATCGGGGATCTGGTGCTGGAGAGGCTCGAAAAACTGGACAAGGTAGCCTACATCCGTTTCGCGTCGGTTTACAAACATTTTAACGATCTGGATGAGTTTATTGATGAGATAAAAAAAGTGGGGGTAGAAAAAGTATCCTGACGGATGATGAAAATAGATTTGTGTTTCTTTGAGGTTTTTTCAGCCGGTCTTGGGTGGGGCCTGTAAAAAGGAAGACCGGCTGCGTTCCTTTGTAACAGAAGGAACCGATTGTTTAAGGCCGCGCGGGAGTTTATCTTCCACGCGGCCGTTTTTATTGACTGACGCCTATTTTAGGCTGCCTAATAATCCACGTACAAGGTTAGCGGTTACCGTCCGCGCCGCTTTTTTGACCGCGGTTTGAGCCAGTCCGTCTTTCTTTCCTCCCCTTGGGCCTGTCGAACCGAATACAAATTCCTTCATTTCCTGTCCAAGGCTTTTTTCAGCGGCAGGCTGCTTTTTAGCGGCAGGCTGTTTGGATGTTTTTGCGGCGCTTGCTTTTTCAGTCTGCTTAGCTTTTTCAGTTTGCTCAGCTTGCTTAGTTTGCTTAGTTTGCTCGGTCCTTTGCGTGAGCAGCTCATAAGCGGATTCCCTGTCTACGGCTTTTTCATATCTTCCGTAAAAAATCGATTGCCTGATTAAATTGTCCTGTTCGGCTGAGACAAGAGGCCCAAGCCTTGATCCGGGAGCTATTACCGAACATTTCTGCACGATGGACGGGCTGCCCTTCTCGTCGAGAAAAGAGATCAGCGCCTCCCCAGTACCCAAGTCTTGAATTGCCTGCTCTGTGTTAAAGGCGGGATTCGCCCTCATGGTTTGCGCCGCGGTTTTTACGGCTTTTTGGTCTCTGGGCGTAAAAGCCCTCAACGCGTGCTGTACCCTGTTGCCAAGCTGTCCAAGCACCTTGTCGGGAACATCAAGCGGATTTTGAGTAACAAAGTAGACGCCTACCCCTTTGGAGCGTATCAGACGGACGACCCTTTCGATCTTTTCCAGCAAAACAGGAGGAGCGTCGGCAAAGAGAAGATGAGCCTCATCAAAAAAGAAAACCAGTTTTGGCTGAGGAAGATCGCCGGCTTCAGGCAGCCGCTCAAAAAGTTCCGACAGCATCCACAGGAGAGTTACCGCGTATAACTTTGGCATATTGTAGAGTTTGTCAGCCGCGAGGACATTTATAACGCCCTTGCCGGAGCTGTCAGTGCGGATAAAATCCATCAGATCAAGCATTGGTTCGCCGAAGAAATTGGAGGCGCCCTGTTCATCAAGGGTCAATAAACCCCGTTGAATGGCTCCGGCGGAGGCTGTCGTTATATTTCCGTAAGCTGTTTTGAAATCATTGGCGTGATCGGCGGCATACTGCGTCATAGCCCGCAGGTCTTTCATATCCAGTAAAAGCATTTTATTGTCGTCGGCAATTTTGAAAATTATCTGCAGGACGCCGGACTGCACGTCGTTCAAATTCAAAAGGCGGGAGAGGAGCAGGGGCCCCATATCCGAAATTGTCGCGCGAACGGGGTGGCCCTTTTCGCCGAAGACATCCCAAAAAACAGCCGGATTGCCATTCGGCTTCCAATCCGTCACGCCTATCTTTTCCAGTCTTGCGCTGAGTTTCTCGCTGGGTTCGGCCGCCGCCGCAATGCCGGAAAGATCGCCCTTGACATCGGCCACGAATACAGGAACCCCTATGGACGAAAAGGCTTCCGCCATTTTTTGAAGCGTGACGGTTTTACCTGTTCCGGTCGCGCCTGTGATAAGCCCGTGGCGGTTTGCCATCTGGGGCAGCATGAAGATGCTTTCCAAATCGGTATTCTTTGCGATACAGAGCGGGGTACTCATAGAAAACTCCTGTCTGATAATTTTATATTTCAATAATATCACATAAAATGTTTCGTATTGGAGAAATTGTTGCTTTTTGTACAAAAATACCTGTTTTTAAAGCTAAAAAAGTGAATGACAGCTTTTAAATAGTATGTTATGCTAACCCCTGTTCGGAGGATTGAATGAAAATAGGGCTGGATACCTTTGCCTGCGACGGCGGCAAGTCCGGAGTGGGTATGTATTTGACCCAGTTCCTAAAATATGTAAAACCTTCACAGGCT
>JGI24698J34947_10001860_pt1 | contig 11263 bp, 9 predicted proteins | sample TergutMp193P3_FD_34947 | JGI IMG/M metagenome (IMG submission 34947)
ATTGGCCTACCAGGGCTCGAACCTAGGCTAACAGAGTCAGAATCTGTTGTGCTACCGTTACACTATAGGCCAGAGCCGGGTTTTAGTTTATTCTTCCCTGCAAACGCATGGCAAAGGAAAAATCTTTTGTACCGTTTTCGCTCTGGGTGCCCATGTTAAGAGTGAAGCGGTCGTTGAGTTTCCTTTGAACATAAATGGAACCTTGGGTATGGGTGCCTTTATTGCCTTCCTTGTTTCTGCGATGGCTGTCGTATTCCAATTCCATAACGATTTTGTCCAGACCCTGATATAGCGAAAGATCCAGGCCGCCGAGTATGGGGAAAGCAGGGTTATTTGATTTTGGAATACTTCCGTTGTCGGCACGGGATGCATCGCCTTCCTGATCGTCCAAACCTATCAGGCCAAATTCGCCGAAGAAACTCAAGTCTTTTAAGATACCGGCATCTCTTAGCAGGGGCAAACGCAATGCCAAGTCCACAGTGTGGGTAACATCTCCTTTTCTGGAATCGGAATTAAGTTCGTCAAATATATTGGAACGGTAGCCGACACCAAAATTCATATTCTCCAAACCGGCAAGTTCCTTGAACTGGAAATAGACGCGCAAATCGCCCTTGTTCAGGTTTTTATCGCTGGTTATCAGGGCTATGTCAAGAGATACGTTTTCGGAAAAATTGTTTAAGCCGAACTGTACGGCATTTTCCGGATCGTAAGTGCTCATAAAGCCTTCTTTTCGGTTGCTGATGTTATTTTGCGGGTTTATGTTCTTGTCTTTTTTGGCATCTATATAGCCGCCAAAGGTTTTGCTTCCAAAGCGGGTAGTGTTATCCCAGCGACCTATTTTCACATTTACGTAATCGCCTCTGTGCCATGCCCAGGCTTCGTAAAGCTGGAAATAATCACTGCCGTCAAAAGAGGTGCTCTTGAATTTGTCCGGATACATGCGTAAATGTATTTTGCCTATGAAGTTCTCGGATTCAGTTAAAACCATAAGGTTTGCCCTGCCCCACCAGGTATCGAGATTATTGGAGGTGTTATCGGTATCAATGGGCATGATTTTTATTGCCTGAATTTCAAAATTAGCCGGTACATCTACAATAGCAAGGTCGTTCCTTGGAACGCGGTTTCTTCTCTTCTTTTTGGGGTCTTCTTTAACTACCAAAATAGCAATGCTGCTGTCGGCAGATGGGGCGGCTTCTGCTACGGATGCGGTGTCTGCAGCGGGAGATTCTGCGGATTCTACTGCAACCGGGACAGCTTCAGGAGCCGGAGCCGGTGTTGCAACCGGAGCCGCCGGAGCGTGTGCCGCTGCCGGAGCCGCGGGAGCAGGTGCTGCAACCGGAGCCGCCGGAGTATGTGCTGCTGCCGGAGTTGCCGGAGCGTGTGTTGCCGCTGGAGCCGCTGGAGCGTGTGTTGCTGCCGGAGCCGGTGCTGCAACCGGAGCCGGGTGTGCTGCCGGAGCCGGAGCTGGTGCTGCAACCGGAGCCGCGGGAGCAGGCGCTGCAACAGGAGCCGGAGCTGGCGTTGCTGCGGGAGCAGGTGCCGGGTGTGCTGCCGGAGCGGGTGCCGGATGTGTTGCGGGAGTTGCGGCTTCTTGAGCATTAGCGATGCCAAGAATAGCAAAAACTGCTACTATAGAAACAAGTTTGAAATGCTTGTTCATGAAAAATCTCCTCTGAAATAGATAAAACAAATATAGTAAAATTCCAAACAAAATTCAAGTCCTCCGCTGTTTTCCTAAATTCTCCCTGTTGAATTACTTCATAATATCTTACGGTTGCCAAATGAACGAGTATGATTCTGCTCGTTTAGCTGCATTTTTGGAGTTTAAAGGCGCAATTCCGGCCGCAAACGCCGAAAAAGCGGATATGATTCTGGTAAATACCTGCTCTGTTAGGGCAAAAGCGGAAGAAAGCGCCATAGCCAGAATTAGAGACTTAAAACCCCTCAAAGAACGCAATAAGTCCCTGAAAATAGGCGTGTTAGGGTGCATGGCAAAGAATAGGGGAGAGGCATTGTTCAAAGACCTGCCTTTCCTGGATTTTGTAATTCCCCCCGAAGAATACAAAACATTATCCTCAACTCTCAACTCCAAACTCTCAGCCAAACTTGCCAACAATTACAGTGCGTTTATAGCTATTCAAAGCGGTTGCAACATGAAATGCAGTTATTGCATTGTGCCTTACGTGCGCGGTATGGAGCAGTACAGGGAGGCAGATTCCGTTTTAAATGAGATTGAAAAGGCGGTAGATAGCGGAGTCTCGGAAGTGACGCTTTTGGGGCAAACGGTTAATGGCTATCGCTATAAGGGTTTATCTTTTGCGAGTTTGCTTAGGCGGGTGGCAGATGTAAAGGGAATAGAGAGAATNCGCTTTATGAGTCCGCATCCCAAGCTTTACACCGGCGAACTTCTGGAAATTTTGCTGGGCGAGCCTAAAATAGCTCCGCACGTGCATTTGCCCGTTCAGAGCGGTTCAAATTCAATACTTAAAAAGATGAAACGGCAATATACAAGGGAAAATTATTTGAGCATAGTGGAAACTCTGCGTTCTTCAAACTCTCTTTACGGCATAACAACAGACGTAATTTGCGGCTACCCCGGCGAAACCGAGGAGGAATTTGAAGAAACCCTTTCCCTTTTGCGAGAGGTTCGCTTTGACAGCGCATTTACCTTTGCTTACAGTTCGCGAGAGGGAACGCCTTCTGCCCTGGAAAAGGAATTTTTGAGCGAAAAACAAAAAAAAGCCCGCTTGCAAAAAGTAATAGATTTGCAAAACGCAATAACCCTGGAGCGCGCAAAACTGATGGTTGGGCAAAGGGAAAAAATTCTCCTGGAAACCCCTTCCCGCAGAAACTCCGGCGAATGGGTTGGCAAAACCGGCAATTTCAAAAGGGTTATAATAAAGGCGCAGCCGGATTTTAGAGAGGGAATATATGTGGATTGCATGATTGAGGGTGTAAAGGGGCATACTCTTCTCGGAAATTTTCTATATTATCCCACCACTTTATAGTTTTTTTAAAAGGACAAGAGATGACAAAAAAAGGTTTTGGACTTCGCGAATGGATAATTTTGGCTGTTGTTGCGCTTTCGGGCTACAGTATATGGCCGTCTATTCAGTATCACACAAAGCAGGGCGCAGAAAAGGTAAAGTTCGCCAAGGAAAATCCCAAAGTTGTGGATAAATCCGTGACTTTCGGTTTGGATTTGGCCGGCGGCACCAGCATAATTCTGGAAATTGACAAGAGCGGCTTAAAGCCGGACGAGGCATCCGATATTCAGGAACGCTCCCTGGAAATCATCCGCAACAGGGTTGACCAATACGGTCTTTCCGAGCCGCAGATTTTCCCCAGCGGCAATAACCGCATAGTAGCAGACCTTGCAGGTGTAGATGTTGAAGATGCCCGCAACCTGGTTGGCGGCACTGCCATGCTTGAATTCAAGATAGTAGCCGAGCAAGAAAAGGCGGCACAGGCTTTGTCCCTTATCGACAATTATTTAAAGGGACGTACGCCCCGTCAAGAGCCTGTTGTTAGCCCTCTGGAAGAAGGTAAGGATTCTTCAGTGGTGGATACAACTAGTGCCAAAGAAACCAATGCCGAAGACTTGCTAAGCGACGAGGCTTTGCTGCTCGGCGGCAAAACAAGCGAAGCCCCCTCTGATACTACGCCTGTTGCTCTTGGCGATGGTGAGCCGGCACCTGATGATTATGTAAACCCCGACCGTCCGTTTACGGGGTATATGGTTAATTATGGCAGCGATTTGGCCGTGCCGGAGGGCTATGTCTCTCGTGTTCAGGCAATTTTGGACATGCCGGGGGTACAGGCTCTGATTCCAAGAGACGTGGCTTTTGCCTGGGGGCGTGGCTTTGAGAAGGAACAAAACGGGAATAAACTCAAAAAACTTTATCTGTTAAAACGCCGCGCAGAGATGGACGGCAAGGAAATTGCAACAGCCCAGCCCTACCGAATCTCCGATGGTCTTTCCGCAGGGCAGGTAGCGGTATCGCTCCGCTTTAAGGGAATGGGGCCAAAGAAATTCGCTTCGGTTACCGGTAACAATGTGGGCAAGCAAATGGCTATAGTCCTTGACGGGCAGGTGATNAGCGCGCCCGTNATTCGCGACCGTATTCCAAACGGCGANGCTCAAATAACAGGCCTTGACGANATGGCAGAAGCAACCCAGTTGGCCGTTGTTTTAAGNGCCGGTGCATTGCCCGCTCCAATGAAAATCGTGGAATTGAGAAATGTGGGCGCAAGCCTTGGCGAAGAGAACATCAAGGCGGGTTTTGGCTCTGCCATAGTTGGCTTTGCGATATGCCTTGTGTTCATGATATTCTACTACAACTTTGCGGGCTTGGTAGCCAATGTCGGTATTTTTGTGAATATGCTGATGCTCGGCGCGGCTCTTTCCATATTCAACGCAACGCTAACGCTTCCGGGCATTGCCGGCATGGTTTTAACGGCGGCTATGGCGCTTGATGCCAATATTATCATTTACGAGCGCATAAGAGAGGAACTTCGAGCAGGGCAAATGGCCAGAATGGCGATTTCAAAAGGCTACGAAAAGGCTTTCAGCGCAATTATAGACTCCAACATAACAACATTCCTCGTTGCCTTTATCCTTTACAAAGTGGGTACCGGCCCCGTAAAGGGCTTTGGTTTAACGCTTATGATAGGCATAGCGGCCTCTCTGTTCTCCGCGCTCACCGTTACCAGAGCGATTTTTGACCTCAAACTCTCAAAGCACGATGCAAAAACCGTGAATGTTGGCAGGGGCATAAAGTGGTTGCAAGAGGCAAGATTGCAAATCGTTTCCAAGCGTGGAATATGGGCTAAACTCTCAATTACGGTGTGCGCTATTTGCATTGGGCTTGTGATTGTCAAAGGCTTTGATTACAGCATAGACTTTACGGGCGGTTTGGTTTATACCGTTGAATACGCCGATGATTCCCACCATGTTGATAAATTGAACGGAGTTCTGGGCAAAAGCAATTTTGGCGATGTAACCGTGCGCAAACTCGGCGGCACCTCTCTGAATCAGTATATGCTGAGTATTCAAACGCAGGAATCCGATGAAGATGCCGTTAAAGCCATGACCGCAAAGTTAAAATCGGCTTTGGAAAATGCCGGTTCTCCGAGAATCGTGGCAGAAGATGTAGTTGGTCCAACCATAGGCAGCGAACTCCGCTTTAAGGCCATACTCGCCGTCATTCTATCGTGGATTGGCATCAGTATTTATATATGGGCGCGTTTTGGCAAAATGGGTCTGGGTTTTGGCATAGGCTCAATAGTCACGCTCATTCACGATACCATTTTCTGCCTGGGCCTTATAAGCATATTCAGGCTCCCCGTGGACGGTGCAATGATAGCAGCCTTCCTTGCGATGATAGGNTATTCAATCAACGATACAATCGTTATTTACGACCGTATTCGNGAAAACAAGATGCTTGCNAAGGAAACTCTGGAAGACCGCATAAACATTTCAATCAACCAGAGCCTTTCCCGTTCCATAATNACCAGTCTNTCAACATTGTTTGTGTGCATAGTGCTTGCCGTTATGGGNGGCTCCAGTATTCGTGATTTTGGCATTGTTATGTCTGCCGGTATTGTTGTTGGCACCTATTCCTCTATTTGCATAAGCGCACCGTTCTTGGTATGGTGGAGCAAAAAATTCAAGAGAGGAATGGGGTAACCTAAATTCTGGCATGTTTTTTGCATTAGCAAAAGTATGTCAGATAATACCATCACTCCTGTTCGCAACCGGCTCTTTAGCTCGGATACCCGTATGCTGGTGTATAAGGGTCTGGATGCAAATACTATGCGGGGCCGTGCTATTGCCCAGAACATAGCCAATGCTCAAACGCCCGGTTACAGGCGTGTAGAGGTCAATTTTGAAGAACAGGTGCGTGAAGCCATGAGAAAGCACGTGGACGGCACCAGAACAGACGAAAATCACATGGAACTTGGCCGCAAGGCATCCATAAAAAGAGTTGAGGCATACTCTTTTACCCCGGACGACCCTACAAACCCCGGCGAAGTGAACAATGTGGACATAGACATTGAAGCCTCAAAAATGGCGGAAAACCAGTTAGAATACAACTATAATATGCAATTCGCTTCTTTTGGAAAGATACAGGCGGCTATAAAGGGTCAGGCGTACTAATTGTTGAGGTATGGGAAATTTTTTTCTATATTCCTCTTCTAATGAGATATATTTACAACTGTGCTATCGCTAGGCCGGCTTTGCTTTGTGCTTTGCTGGCGTTTTTGGCCGGCTTTTCTTTTGCCGCTACCTCGGAAAAACTTTCTTTTCCCAAAGGATTGCAACTGAACAAGCAACTGCCTTGGTTTGCTTTGGACATGAAAGATGCCGAAGGGACTTACAACGGGGTTATCAACAATGACAAGCTGAAGGAGATTATCCATCAGAGAAACAGCAAGAGGGTAGTCTTTGCCTTTTTTGCCACCTGGTGTTTTCCCTGCCGCGAGGGTTTGAGGCTTTTGGGCGAAAAAGCGGCGGAGTTGAAGGATAACGGGGTTCTTGTTATTCTGGTGAACGTTGGCGAGAGCGATTATGTTAAAACGGACAAGTGGATTAAGGAGTATGCAAAGGAAGGCTGGCTTATTGGCTATGACAAATTCAACAATATGCCCGAAACTTTTGGCTTGGTCAAGCGAGGTGAAGAAATGCCTCTCCCTGCAACTTTGCTTCTTGACCCGAATTTGCGTCCCCTGCTGCTGATAGGGCACGAAGGCGAAGATTACCCGCAAATTTTATGGGGTAAATAATCGTTATATAAACGCCAAATTTTTTCTATTTTTACCTCCATGTGCGGAATTGTCGCCTATATTGGCTATAGACCAGCCCTTCCGGTTTTGCTGGACGGGCTTAAGAAACTGGAATACAGAGGCTACGATAGCTCCGGAATCAGCTTGCTATGTTCCGGCAAGATAAAAACCGAAAAGGCGGTTGGCAAAATAAAGGAACTTGAAAAAAAACTTGAACATGAAAAAATAGAAGGCTTTTTGGGGATTTGCCACACGCGCTGGGCAACGCACGGCGAGCCAAGCGAAGCTAATGCACACCCGCATCTCTCGGCAAACGGGAAAATCGCCATTGCGCATAACGGAATTATTGAAAATTACGCCCTGCTTAAAAAACGCTTGCTGGCCGACGGAGTTAAATTTGTTTCGGAAACGGATACCGAGGTTTTGGCACACTGGATAGCCAAGTTTTACAAGGGCAACTTGAGCAATGCGGTTTTAAAAGCTCTGGAATCCGTTGAAGGGACTTTTGGGCTTGCGGTTATTTGCGAAGACGAACCCGATGTTTTGGTCGGGGCCAGGCGAGGCAGCCCTCTTGTGCTTGGAGTTGGCGAAAATGAAAGTTTTTTGGCAAGTGATGTTTCGGCAATAGTAGGGCACACAAAAAAGATAGTGTATCTGGAAGATGACGATGTTGTAATTGTAAGCAGAAACGGTTTTGAAATAAAAAACATAAAGAATAAGAGCGTAAGTCATGAAATTCAGGAAATTGAAGCGGACCTGGAACTGGCGCAAAAAGGCGATTATCCGCATTTCATGCTCAAGGAAATTTTTGAACAGCCGGATGCGCTCAAAAACTGCACGCGGGGGCGCCTGCTTTTAAGCAATGGCAATGCCAAACTCGCCGGGCTGGACAATTCGCTAAAGGAACTTCGCTCCATAGACCGCATAATAATAATAGCCTGCGGAACCAGCTACTATGCGGCAATGGTAGGGGAGTACCTGATAGAGGAATGGGCGGGAATTCCCGTTGAGGTGGAGTACGCATCGGAATTTCGCTACCGGAATCCCATAATAGGCCCAAATACCCTGGTTTTTACAATATCCCAAAGCGGCGAAACGGCAGATACCCTTGCCGCACTCAAGGAAGCCCAGAACAAGGGAGCAACCGTGCTGTCTATATGCAACGTAGTCGGCTCAACCATAGCGCGGGCCTCTAACGGAGGAGTGTATTTGCACGTGGGGCCGGAAATCGGTGTTGCAAGCACCAAGGCCTTTAATGCGCAGGTCACCGTTTTGTCTTTGATTGCGCTTTTGCTGGGGCGGCAGCGGCGGCTCTCTTCCGTTCAGGGGATGGAAATTGCGCAGGCTATAAATTCCTTGCCTGCCGCTGTGAAACAAACCCTGAAACTAAGCGACGAAATTTTGAAAATCGCAAAGGTATATTACAAACACGCAAACTTTCTCTATTTGGGAAGGCATTATCATTATCCGGTTGCAATGGAAGGTGCGCTGAAATTAAAGGAAATAAGTTATATTCACGCGGAAGGCTATCCTGCCGCAGAGATGAAGCACGGGCCTATAGCCTTGATAGATGCAAATATGCCGGTTGTTATAGTGGCTCCCAAGGATGCCCTTTTTGACAAAATCGTTTCCAATGCAAGGGAAATAAAGGCGCGTGGCGGAAAACTGATTGTTGTTACAACCGCCGATTGTTCCCCTCTGGACGAATTTGCGGAGCATATAATAAAGGTGCCTTCCGTGAACAGTGCGCTTATGCCCGTGATAACCAGCATACCCTTGCAGCTTTTGGCTTACCACATTGCCGTGCTGCGCGGCAACGATGTTGACCAGCCAAGGAATCTGGCAAAGAGCGTGACGGTGGAATGATGGCGGAAACTAATTTTTACGAATTGGAATTGAGCGGGACATATACGGGGCCTCTTGATTTNCTTTATCTTTTGATGAGGGANCAGGAAATTCCCTTTGAAAANATTTCCATAGCAAGTATTACGGAACAGTATCTGGAACACATAAGGGACTTGGAAAATGTTGATTTGTCTTATGCGGGAGATTTTTTAGCCCTTGCGAGCCGTTTGATGGCGTTAAAAGCCAGAGAACTTTTACCTAAAAACGAGCGGAGCGAGGTAGAATTGCTTGACTTTGAAGTAGAACGCGAAACTCTTATAAGGCAAATGCAGGAATACCAGAAATTCAAGCGTGTTGCTCTTGGCTTGCAGGAACTGGAAGATAAAAACTTCGGCACTTATGGCCGCGGGCGCATGGAAAAGATAAGCAGGGATTCCCAGCTTGCGGATGCNAATATATGGCAGCTNCTTAAGGCATTCCACAGAACATTGCAAAGCCATTCCTACAACAGCGTGCATACAATAGAAGTGGACAATGTGACCATTGAAGACAGGGAACTGCATATAAACGGTTATTTATCGCAGCGGGGCAGAGCGATGTTTCAGGAATTGCTTGGCAGGGAAATTTCGCCGATAATGACTGCCGTAACATTCATAGCTCTTTTGGAACTGACAAAAATTGAAAATATAATTTTCAGGCAGAGCGAGCCTGACGGCCCTTTATGGCTTTATCGCAAAAAGCAAAACGACGAATACAGGGAAGAACTGGCACAGGAAAAAATTTACTACCGTCCCGATCCGAATGTTCTGGGCGGTTTGGTGGAATATTTGCAGGGGCGTTCCTTTGTTCAGGAGACGGAAGAGAAACGCACTCTTGATTCAATACTTAGCAAGGCAATGCAACTGGTTGAAAGCGGCATGGAAGTAAGGGAAAGCGATATGCAGGATATGCTGGATGGAAAAGCATGTTGAGCCACGAATATTTCCACGAGCAAGCCCATATTGAAAAACAGCATGAGTTAAAGCGCTGGATTTTTTTATTTTTAACATTCATCGCTGCATTGCTGATATACCGCCTGTTTTGCCATTCGCAGGAATTTGAAGCAGACCGCCTCGCTATGCAAAAATGCGGGAAGAATGTTGCGTTTGAAAGTTTGAAGCTGTTGCAAATGCGTGAAGGAAAAACCGGATTCTTTGCGAATTTGTTTTCCCTGCATCCAAAGACGGAAAAGAGGATTAAGGCAGTTCGCAAATAATATAGTTCATGCAGTTTTCCCTGCTCTGTCCGGTGCCGGGGAAATCCTTTCCCTGAGTTCCGCTTTTTAAAACCTTGCACCCGGCATTTACCGCTATTTTTTGCAGAGTTTCGCCGCTCCATTCGCTGTAATTTGTGGCCAAGAGCAAAACGCCGTTTGTTTCCAGAAGCGAAACTGCTTTTACCGCCAGATTTTCAAAATCCTTTGCCACGCTAAAGGTTTTTTTCCCGTTTTTCGCAAAGCTCGGCGGGTCTATAACTATTGCTCCGAATTTCCTGCCTTTTTTTAAGGCCCAGTTCACGTATTCCTCGGAACTTCCGCAAAAGAATTCGCCGGGCAGGGGAGAGAGGCCGTTCAGTTCAAAATTTTCCTTGCCCCTTGACAGATTCTTTTTGCTGATGTCCACATTAACCGTTTTTAGCGCGCCATGCATCCTTGCATAAACGCTAAAGGAACAGGTGTATGCAAACAAATTCAAAACTTCCTTTTTTGCGCACAATAATGCAAAATCATGCCGTGCATCACGCATATCCAAAAACAAACCCGGATTCATGGTGTCCAGCAAATCAACGGAAAATTTAAGGGAATTTTCTTCTACTGTTGTTTTTGAATTATTTCCGAGCAGCACCTTTGAGGAAGCCGGTTTATTTTTGAATCTGTATTTCACAACCAGAAATTCCGGCTTGAAACGCTTTTTAATATCTGCGGCTATTTCCGCTTCAAGTTCTAAAAACTCTTCCGTGAAAAACTGTATTTGAAAATGCCCGTTGTATTTATCCACGGCAACGCCGCTCAATCCATCCGCTTTGCCGTCCAGAATTCTATAGGCATTGGTCATAGCAGTTTTTGAGTGATTCTCATTGCGCAAAAATTTGGGCCGCACATGGAACAGAATTTGGAATCCGTGGAGAGCGAGGATTCATCGTGATAGGAGCGGGCGAGTTCCGGGTCAAGGGAAAGGGCAAATTGGTCTTCCCAGCGAAAGTCAAAGCGGGCGCGGCTAAGGGCTTTGTCCCTTAAAAGGGCTTGCGGATTGCCTTTTGCTATGTCTGCGGCGTGGGCGGCGAGTTTGTATGTGATTACCCCCGTGCGAACATCCTCCTTGTTGGGCAAACCCAGGTGCTCTTTGGGGGTTACATAGCAAAGCATGGCGGTGCCGAGCATCCCGATAACTGCTGCTCCTATTCCGCTTGTTATGTGGTCGTAGCCCGGAGCGATGTCGGTTACCAAAGGCCCAAGCGTGTAAAAGGGTGCGCCGTGGCACAATTCCAGTTGCAAATCCATATTCTCTTTTATCTTATTCAGGGGAACGTGTCCGGGACCCTCAATCAAAACCTGAACTCCCAAATCCCAGGCTGTTTTTGTCAACTCGCCCAA
>JGI24698J34947_10001861_pt1 | contig 11260 bp, 9 predicted proteins | sample TergutMp193P3_FD_34947 | JGI IMG/M metagenome (IMG submission 34947)
TGAGAATTTAAACAAGGGAAAGTTTTCGGAAAAGGAATTCAAATTCAATGCGCCGCCGGGCACAGATGAAATAGATATGAGGTAAAAATGCAGGAGCTGTCTTTAGACTGGTTGAAAAACAATGCCTACCCGGGGCGGGGAATAATAATGGGGCTTGCCCCAAACGGCGAGCGAGTTCAAATTTACTGGCTTACAGGCAGAAGCGAAAACAGCAAAAACAGAATTTTTGTCCAAAACAAAGACGACTCCGTTAGCACAAAACCCTTTGACGAAAAAAAACTCAAAGACCCAAGTTTGATAATATATACTCCGCTTAGAGCTGTAAACGGTGTGCATATAATAAGCAACGGCAACCAAACCGATACCATAGCCGAATTTTTGAAAAACGGCAAAACCGCAGAAGAAGCCCTCAAAACCAGAACCTACGAACCCGATGCCCCGAACTACACCCCAAGGATATCCGGCGTTTTTTACCCCAACGCCTCTTATGCCCTCTCAATACTCAAGGCAAACGGCACAGAAAACCCCAAACGGGAATCCGTTTTCATTGAAAAAGAATCCGGCACCGCAGGCATAGGCGAAATGCTCACAACCTACGAAGGCGACTCAGACCCATTGCAATCATTCATAGGCCTTCCACGTTTGATGCCCATAAAAAACACTGCCCAGGAGAATTTGGATTTTTATTGGAATATGTTAAACCCAAAGTACAGAATTTCAATTTTGGTTAATTGGATAACGGATAACGGCGAAAATTCGGTTGCAATGAGGAATGAGAAAATATGACAATGCAGGAATCGGTTGAGTATCTTAGCGAGATAGCTAAGAAAAGCGGTGCAGGGCAGTTTGATGTGTTGGCGGGAAGCCATGATAGCCGGAGCATTTCCGTTTTCGGCGGGGCCTTGCAGAATACGGAAATTTCAAGTTCTTGCGGAATAGGCATTCGCATTTTCAAAAATCAAAAGCCGGGCTATGCCTCAACGGAAAAGTTTTCAAAGGAGTCTCTGGAGCAAACTCTCGCAGATGCCCTTTCCAACAGCGAATACACGGAACCCATAAATGCGGACCTGCCGGAACCCACGGCCATAAACAGCATTTTGCCAACCTACAACCCCAAGTTGGAAAGCATAGATATAAATCGCTTGCTGGATACATGCCTTAGCATTGAAAAACAGGTTTTGGCGGCGAGCGAAATAAAAAATGTTCCTGACCTTGGCGCGGAAATTTCCTCGTCAACAACAATTTTTGCGAACTGCAATGGCGTTTTTTTCCAAGACAAAAGAAACAGTTTCGGCATAGGGGCAGGTGCTGTTGCAGAGCGAAACGGTGTTGTTAAAATGGGCTGGTATAGCAAGGGCGGCAGGGATTTTGAACAGGTTTCCCCGGAGCAAATATCGGGCGAGGTTATTTCCAGGGCAAAGGAGCTTTTATCGCCCAGGCCGGTGAAAAGCGGTAAAATCCCCGTGATTTTGTCAAAGAGAATTTCTGCGAATATCTTATCCATATATTTATCGTCTTTTTATGCGGATAATGCGCAAAAGGGTTTGTCCAGATTAAAAGACCGCCTGGGCGAACAAATAGCAAGCGAAAAATTTTCCCTTTCAAGCGAGCCTTTGCTGCCGGATTTGCCGGGTTCAGTACTTATGGATAGCGAGGGAATTCCAACTGCTGCGCTAGGCATTGTTGAAAACGGTGTATTCGGCAGTTTTTTGTATAATCTGGAATCCGCTTCAAAAGAAAAGCGCAAAAGCACAGGGCATGGAGTCCGGGGGTTTTCCGGAAAGGCCGGTACCGGTTTTATGAACGCCGTTGTTCCTCTCGGCAAATTGTCCGGCAAAGAAATTTTATCGGTATTTCCAAAATGCCTTTTGATAAACCATTTGGAAGGAAGTTCGGGCTGCAATCCGGTTAGCGGCGAAATAAGCATAGGCGCTCAGGGCTTTTGGTGCGAAAACGGTGTTCCCCTGTACGCAGCAGACAATCTGACAATTTCTGCGAATTTCTTTGATTTGCTGAAAAACATAGCGGAAACAGGCTGCGAATACAGTGACTCCTTCTCCAGCGTAAAAGTCCCAAGCCTGGCGATAAGCGAAATGGTTGTGTCAACTTGAACGCTATCTAAATTTCTAAATTAACCTTGAATGCCCAGATTCCTTTTTTTTATCGCTATGCTTAACACGGCGGCTCTAGCTCAGGCAGACAGTGTAACCAATTATGAGCTGTTCGCTGAATCTATTAAACGGTCGGTGAATAAAGATTTTCCATTGCAAACCATTTTAATATTTGTAGCCGTGCTCATATTGCTTATAATAACGGTAGTGATTTACGAAATTTATCGCTCGAGCAAAATAAAGCAGGAGTTGCTGACTCTGGCTTGGAAAAAATTCGACTATAATGTAATGCTTTTAAAACTGAGCGGAAGCAGCGTAGCCATTTTAAAAGAAATTGCTTTGGAATCGGGCTTGCAAGACCCTGATTCAATGATAAAGTCTCCGCTTGTGTTTGAAAAGTCGCTTGAAACATATTACAAAAACAGAAAAATAGAATCAATGCCAAGCGAAAAACTCAAAGAGATAAGGGATTTGAGAAGAAAACTGCATTTTTTGCCGTTGTCCAGAGAGATAGCTTTCACTTCAACAAGGCAGTTCGATAGCGGCGAAAAATGCATTGTGCAAATTCCGGATAGCGGGCCGGCAACCCATAAGGGAATGTGCATAGTTCTTAGTTCAAATGAATTGCAGTGGTTTATGGCCCGCCCCGAAGGCCCGCAAGTACCTGTGGGAACCTGGGTGCGTATGAATCTAACCAGGCCCGGCGATGCGGAATATGCCTTTAAAGCACAGGTATTGCGCGACTTGAACGGAGAGATAACCTTAAGCCATGTGAACCAGTTGAACCGCACCCAGCAGAGGAATTGGGTGCGTATAGATGTTAGCGTTCCGGTTGAAGTAACCCAAATAGAGAACGGCAATGTCGGCGATATTTTCATGGGTAAAATAATAGATATGTCCGGTGGCGGTTTTGGCATGACACTTCCGATAAAACTTCCGACCGGTTCCAATCTTTTGTTGAGTTTTGATATTCCGGGGCATGGCCATATAGATAATTTGCTGGTAAAAGTGGTAAGAAGCTCGGGAGCTGTGCATAGCGTTGCTTTTGAGGGCGCGGTTCATTCGGTACAAGAGCAAATAATACAATACATATTTGAAAAGCAGAGGCAAGACTCCTTGATTAAGCATTCCTGACCGCTGCTATTTAATGTTATTGCGGCCAAATTGCCGATAATTTGGAAATTTATTCACTTTTCCTGCAAAAAAATTATATATTTACCTTGTGCAGCTACACAATTTGATTTCGAGGATACGCGGCGAAAGTAAAACCGTAGGCTTGGATATAGGCCATCGTTTAGCTAGAGTTGCTGTTGTAGGCCATAAAATAGGGGTAAAAAGTACTTTGCTGGCCCTGGAGCATGATACTATTCAGGAAGGTATTATAGTAGATAATGAAATACGCAATGTTTCCGCTTTAATTGACAAAGTTCAGACTTTGCTCACAAGGGCCATGCCGGGGGGGTTGGAGGGCAGTGATTTTGTAATATCAATAAACTGGACGTCCGGAATCTTGTGCGATAGAATTTTGGCAAAGCCTGTTCCAAGGGTTCCGGAAAACGAGCTTATATTGCAAACAGCTATGGGCAGAAGTCCCTTTGACGATTCCGGCAATATTTTGGATTACTGCGTTTTAGACCGCAGAGAAGAAGGCGTGGAAGCGATGATAGTAGCGGCTAAAAAGGACAGCCTGATTTCATGGATAAATTTATTTCAGGCTTTGAATATAAAGCTTTCCGCTATAAATGTGGATGCTTTTGTTTTGAGCAATATATATTCGGTTGCAAAAACTCNGGCAGATACTCCCGGTTTGCCGCCGGAGGACGACGANGATGATTCCGTTTTGCTTTTGAATTTAGGTTACAACAAATCTTACGCGGCTCTTTTGCGAAACGGATATTTTAACACGGCTCGCTCAATATTGGGCGGGTCGGTTCGCGAATTGCGAGAGCAGTTGTCGGGTCCCTTGAACGTTTCGCCTGAAATATGCGGCGAATTGCTTATGGGAACCGGTGTTAGGGGAGCCGGTTTGGATGAATCAAAGTTAAAATCCGCAACCGAATTTCTTTTTGAAGAAATAGCTATGAAGGTGGACACGGCACTTCGCTATTTCAGCTCTTCCGATAATTATAAAAAGCCCTCTAAAATATTGGTCACAGGCGGTGGCTCAGGTATAATAGGCCTTGCTTCGTTTCTTGCAGACAGGTTATCTTTGGATGTCGTGCAGTTAGAGCCGTTTAAATCCGTGCAAATTGACAATAATCGCTTCCTTGGAATGGACTGGAATAATGCGGCTAGCATATACACGGTTGCTTTGGGCCTTGCTCTGAGGAGATTTTGATGGCAAACCGGCGAAAAGAATATCCGCTTATGGAAATAAATCTTTTACCGCTTGAATTCAGGCGAACCAAGATGGATTTATCTTGGCTTTCCGATGTGCGTGTTGTATGGTCAACTTTTGCGCTTATTCTTTTGACTTTGTTTTTGTCGCTTGTATATTATTACATAACCGAGACTACTCATGAGTTGGAGAGGGCCGTTCAGTTAACCAGGCAGGCTGTTGAAAAAGAACGGCCATTGCTTGAGAAGATAAAGGAGCTGGACGAAAAGCTGGCGGTTATAAAACAAAAAAGCGATGCTTTGCGTTCCATACAGGTCAGTCGCAAGCGCTGGGTTATTTTGTTTGAAGATTTGTCCACGGCGCTTCCGCCCGGAACATGGATAACCGGAATAACTCAGGAAACGGATAAAATGGACATAACCTGTACAACNTGGAANTTTTCGGAAGTTGCGCTTTATATGCTTAAACTGGAGCAAAAAGAAAGTGTTACCGGGGTTTCCTTGACAAGCATAAGCGCTACTAAAGTTAATAATGAAGATGCTTATAATTTTTCACTCAAAGTTGCATTCAATCCGGCTTTAGGTTTGGAAGACGGGGTTCGCTAGGGGGACAATATGGCTGATTCAAAATTTGACATAAAAGACAAGAAGAATATATATCTCATAGTTGTGACTATTGTTTGCTTGGGTTCCAGCTATTGGTTTTACGATTCCATTTGGACGGAGTTTCAACGCGAACAGCAGAAATTGGTGGACGAACAAAAAAATGCTCAGGCCGAGCTTGACAAAATAAATGCGCAGAGGCCGCGTATTCCCATGCTGGAGGCGGATTTGCAGAGGGCGGAAATTGAATTTGAAAGGTTAAAGGAAATGTTTCCGGAAGAAGAAAAGGTTCCGCTTCGCTTGCAGGATTTGTACGCTGTAGTCAGGGCTTCGGGCGTAAATATTAAATCGTTTAAGCCGGCCGGCTCACAGCCCAAAGAGCATTTTGTTGAAAATAATTATTCCTTTGAAGTCAATGCGGGTTATCATATGTTGGGCTATTTATTTGCGGAAATAGCCAACTTCAATTATCCTACGACTATAGATAATTTAAAGCTAACTCGCTTCGGTTCCCTGACTCAGGAGGTGAAAAAAGCGGAAAATCACGGTTGGGAACCCATAACAATGGGCGTTTCTTTTGATTTAACTACATTTACCTCAAGGAAAAAGTGATTATGAAAAGCGTTAGTTATATTTTAATTCTGTTTTTTTGTATTAGTGCGCACAGTGCCCTTCTTCAAGACATACGCTTTTTTTGCAGCTCAAATGTCTGCATTTTGGAATTTCCTTTTTCGAGCAGGGAAGGNCTTCCGAATTATTTTCAGAAATTCGATTCTTCAAAATCAATTTTAAGAGTAGCTTTCTCAAAAACAAACATACCTATGGAAAGCGGAACTCATATAATTGATGAATCTTCGGCATGGATTCGTTCCGTGGAAATTTCCGTTGATAAGTCAAAAGATCTGTTGTTGCTGGATTTCAAATGCGGAAAAGCCATAGCAACGGACAAAAACCTGGTTGAGCTTCGCAACAAAACGGATTTTGCAATAAATCTTCAAAATTCCGGAGACAAAAAAGGCGATTCATGGGTGCTTTCGAGAATAAAGACAGCCAAAATCAAAGGTTCCGATTTAAAAGAAAAGTTTTCAATTACGCCACCGCGAGTTTCGAGCATCTCAGTGCAAAAAAATTCCGAATGGGATGAGCTTTTAATAGTGTTGGATTCCGAATTTCCCAAAGACGCCGTGCCTGTAATCACAGATTCCACTGTTGAACTATCTATTGAAGACGGACCGTCGTATTCCGGGGTCTTTCAAACCGCGAAAAGCAGTTTTACAAAAGGCTTGGCCTGGACCAACGGTAAATTGGTTGTGTATCTGCACCAGGGTAAAAAACCGGCTGTTATGATTATGAAAAACAGGGTGCTTTTGCAAAACGAAACAACACCTGGCAANCTGGAAAACTGGCAGGCTTTTGCAACCAGTTTAAAAAGTTCGAATTACTTTTTGCCAAGCTACGAACCTTTGGCTCAGGGAGCCGCTGATTTCGCGAGGCGTTTGGAAAAAAAACAAGGCACAGAATCTTCTCTTGCACAAGCCATACAGGTTAAAAGATCGGATGCCTCTTACATAGTAGCCGAAGAAATAGCATCTCTTTTTCCCAACCCTTCCGAGGGCAAACCCCTGGAGGCTTTGGAGTTTGGAGATCGTTTAAAAGTTTTGGAAAAACGTCCTCCGTTTTATAAAGTNCGCTATCAAAACAGAGAGGGTTATGTATATCAGCGCGACATTCTNCAAGAAGCGGAACTTACAACTTCTCAGAGAGATAAGCTTCGCCGTTTGCAAAAGGAATCTCCGGGCGGGGTGGACAGCATTGCCGCGAAATTCGGATGGAAAGACAGNGATAAGATAATTTATAGTTCTTACGGCTTTAGGGACCCTTTTGTAGAGGTCAGGGGTTTGGGGAACGATGGCATCAACATTGACAATTTGATTTTAGCGGGCGTTGTTTACGAAAATGAAATGCCCATGGCTCTTTTTTCCGATAATAAAATTAGAGGGCAATCCTACACCCTTCATGAGGGNGACTCTGTTAAAAACGGCAAGGTGATAAAAATATCAAGGACCAGCGTGTTGTTCCTGTTGCAGGAATATGGAGTGAGCCGCCGTTATACAATGTCTTTGCCCGATAAATACGGGGATAGAAAAAACGATAAACTTGGGGGTAATAAATGATGAAAAGTTGTTCTATGACAAAAAGCTTCTTGGCTGTTGTTCAACTGCTTATTCTAACTTTAGCCGTTTCTTCCTTTGCAGCCATCAAAGGNAGCAGCAAAAGATATGACATAACTTTTGTGGATGCGGATTTCCAATCCGTTTTCTATTCAATATCTGCGCTTGCGGGTGTTGACATATTGCTTGCCCCTGATGTTCAGGGAAGGCTTTCAATGGCGGTTACCAAAAAGACATGGCCGGAAATGATGGACATTGTATGCGGTTTGCATGATTTGATATGGCTTGTTGAAGGCAATTACATAAGCGTCCAAAGAACCGCTACTTACCAGCAGAAAATAATAATGGAATCGGAGAAGCGTGAGCAGAGCGATATGGTTGCGCCGCTTACAAGGCGCAGTTTTCAGATTAGGCATGCTTCCGCTTCTGAAATGGCTGCCGTTTTGGAAACTATTAAGTCCACGCGTGGGCGTATTTCCGTAATAGAGCGCAATAATGCCATAATAGTTTATGATACCGAAAGGCGTTTGGAACAGATGCAGAATACTCTGAGCGAATTGGATGTTGAAACGTTGCAAATAGTTATAACCGCTAAATTGGTTGTTGTTGATAGCCGCCTTGTAAACGAGTTGGGAATAGACTGGACGAACGTGAGTGTTGACAATTCGAGAATTAGCGCAACCTTTTCCAATACTCCGCGCAGACTTGATTCCCTTGCGGTAACTACTATGACCGTGGGTGCGTTTGACAAGAATATAAATGCTGTAATTTCAAATATTTTGAGTGATTCCCGTACTGAAATTCTGTCAAGCCCGCAAATTTCAACTTTGGACCACACGGAAGCCGTTATTTTTATGGGAGATAAAATTTTCGTAAGAACTACAGATGTTAATGGGCAATCCGCTCTTGAACAGGTGGAAGTCGGCATAAAACTGACGGTAACTCCGCATGTTGCGGGCGATAATCGAATTTTGCTGGATTTGCATCCGGAAAACAAGAGCTACAGTTACGATGAACAGAGGCAGGTTGTTGTTAGCGAACAGTATGCGCAAACCAAGGTTGTGGTTTCCGATGGGGAAACCGTTGTTATAGGCGGCTTGACCAGAAATGACGAAATAGAAACGGAAACCGGAATTCCATTCTTAAAGGATATTCCCGTTTTGGGATATTTATTCAAGCATACAAGAAAAGAGATTACTAAAAAGGATTTAATTATATTTGTAACCCCGCGCGTAATGCGTAACTACCTGTCTGATTCGCCAGTAGCTGTATCTCCGCAAAAGGCTGCACCAGCCTCAAGCAGAAGCGTTGCAACAGACGAAGAAGATGATGATGGTTGGGAATGATAATTTATCTGATTTTGCCGTTTTTGGTGGCTTTCCCGGCCGTTGTGGCTTTTATTAAATGGAGAAATGCTTCATTTAAAAATAGACAACTCGCTTTTGAATTCTTTGGTTTTTTTGCATTTTTTATTTTCAATATTTTCATTACTTACCAATATTTGTTTTTATTCGCGGCTTACAGTTATACTTCCAGAATTATAGATCCTTTTTTCTTTCTGTTTTTAATGCAAAAAGATTTATCTTATTCCATTGACAAAAAAAGGCAAATAAATCTTTGGGTTTTGATTATTGAAAATGTGCTGGTGCAGCTTGTTGTATATATGCTCGGGTCAAGCGTTTATGGTTATGAACTGCTGGATTTATTTGCCCTGTTGTTCTGCATTTATGTTGCGTTTCGCATTGGCGAGGAGTATTACAAGGCGGCTTATATTCCGAAAATATCCAGATACTTAATTATTGCGCTTGCGCTCATGTGTGTTTCATTTGATGCTTATGTATTCAGATTTTTTTTCATTATCGCCATATTTTATGTGAGTATGGAAAAAAGGCAGGATGAGCTTCGCGATTCGCATATGGAAACTCAAAATCTTCTTACGGAGCGAGCCGGATTTAGAAACATGATGCGGGAAATTTCCAATTCTATTAAGGATTTTTCCAATAAGAAGGATGCGGCAAATTCTTATTTGGAAAGTTTGTGCCGCTTTTTGTCTGCTAAAGGGGCTGCCATTTACGAATGGGAGGGCAGTAAGGGTTATTTTTCCTGTGTAGCTGTTACCGGCCTCTATTTTCCGCTGGGCATAGGCAGCGAAAAATTATTTACCAGAACGGATTTATTGCGTGAAATGGCCTTTAAGCAGCATATAAAAGACGATAAGTCCATAATTTGGAAGTGTGGACATGGCGATGGGGCCGGAATATTTTTTAGCCATTCCTCAGATGATATGGAAGCAATATTGGGAAATTTGTATCAGGAAGTNCATTCAATAATACTCATTCCGCTTTTGCAGGAATCCGAGCTTTTGGGAGTTCTTGTTTTGGAAAACAAAGCCGGGAGCGATTACTTAACGGAAACGGATTTTAATATGGCCAGGAATTTTGCCAATTTTGCCGCTATAATTTTGAGCACCAGCCGTATGGCGGAACAGAAGAACGAAAATTTGCGAATGTCTATGGAGCTTATTTCCGGTAATGTGATTCAAAGTTCCCTGTTTTCAAGAAGCGTACCGAAAGTGCCCGGAATAGATGTTTCGTTTTTTATGCTGCCTGCAAAGGAAATAGGCGGAGATTATTACGACTTTTTTCAAAAAGACGATAAACTTGCGGTGGTTATAGGGGATGTAAGCGGAAAGGGAGTTTCTGCCGGTATTTTGGTTGCTATTATGCAAACATATTTGCAAAACCAGTATAAAGAAGAGAATGATTTGAAAAAACTGATGATAGGTTTGAATGATTATTTGTCCAATAAAATTGAAACCGGGATGTTTGTTACGCTTTTGTTTTTTGAATGGGATTCAACGCTGAACAAGTTGCATTACGTTAGCTGCGGGCATGAACATATTTTGCATTTCCATTCCAAAAGCAAAATTATAGAACGCATTCGCTCCGGAGGGCTTGCCCTTATGATGGATGCCGATATAGATCCTTACATAAAAGATTGCGAACTTGCTGTAGAAAGCGGCGATTCCGTGATTTTGTACACGGATGGCGTAACCGAAACCTTTAATTCCGAGAGGGAAATTTTTGGGCTGGACCGGCTTGTGGAATTTTTTGAGAACAGCGGCTCTATAGATAAAAATTCCATAGGAAAGCGCCTCCCGCAAGTTCTTGCAGACTGGCGCGGCGATGCGTTTCAATCAGATGACGTCACTTGCGTACTTATGCAGTTTTAAGCATAATCAAAAGAGCAATTCCCAATGCAATTCTGTACCATGCAAACGGGATGAAATTTCTGGTTTGAACAAATTTTAAAAGCCACACCACGGAAAGCCATGCGGAAATTGTAGCTACTATGTATGCAACAATGGATTCGGCAGAAAATAAACCGTGAGTATTTCCGGTTCTAATCTCTTGGAATAATTCGTAGCATCCTGCGGCGAACATGGTTGGGATGCCTACCAAAAAAGAAAATTTGACGGCAGCAGGGCGTGCAAAACCTACGATAAGCGCTCCCATAATAGCCATTCCAGAACGGGAAGCTCCGGGGAAAATTGCAGCTATTATTTGCCCAAAAGCAACGGCTGCAACAACCGCCCAGGTTAATTTTGAGTTCAGGGTTCTTTTTTTGGATTTATATTCAACTGCAAATATAACAAATGCACCTATCAATACCGCAAGAGCAACCGGCAGAATGGTTTCCGGCAATTTAAGCCCGCATTTTTTTGCAATAAAGCCTCCCACCCCGGTGAGCAAAAAGGCGGCAAATAATTTCAGAACGTAATCCTTGGTCTTAGGCTCCTTCCATTTTGTAAAAAAACCGGCTATATCCTTCCAAAACACAAGAGCACAGGCGGCTATGGGGCCAATCTGTATTAAAACATTAAACGCATCGCTATACCTTTTTTGCATAAGATGCTCGGCAATGAGCATATGCCCTGTTGAGGAAATAGGCAAAAATTCTGTTAACCCCTCTACTAAACCTATAATTATGGCTTCAAACAATTTTTTATCTCCATCTAAAGTGATATTCCAGCCCTGC
>JGI24698J34947_10001862_pt1 | contig 11259 bp, 14 predicted proteins | sample TergutMp193P3_FD_34947 | JGI IMG/M metagenome (IMG submission 34947)
TCCACCCCCTGGAGCCGCGACGATTACGTACTCGCGCACGAGGAATGCGGCGAGCCGCTGGAACGGGCGCGCCGGTTCCTTGTCCGGGCGTGGTTTTCCATAGGGTCAAGCGCCAGGGGCCTAAACGGGAACGGCATGCGGTTCTCTATTAAAGATATTAACGGGGGGTTTCCCTCTTTCTACGAAAAACTCCCTGACGACATACGGAAAGCGGCCCTCCGTTTGAGGCATACCCCCGGGCACATCGTGCAGATTGAGAACGCCGACGCGCTGCGCCTGATGGCCAAGTACGACAGGGAAAACGTGCTGATGTACCTTGACCCGCCTTATATGCCGGAAACCCGCGCAAAACGAAGGCAGTACAGACACGAAATGGACGGCGAAGGGCACGCAGCGCTTCTGGAAAAAGCCTCGGCGTCAAAAGCCAAAATACTCATTTCAGGCTATAACAGCGATCTGTACCAAAAGTACCTGAAAGGATGGAACTCCGATACCGTATCTGCCTTTGACGAGAGCGGGAACAAACGCACCGAATGCCTGTGGTTCAATTACGACACAATCCAGCGCGAACTGTTCAAAGAAGGGGAAACGCCATGAAATTAATTTATGTTTTTTTAGTAATTAAATTGTTTCTTGAAATTGCCGTGAAAACATTGGCGCTCGCTTTTATTCTTTTTGTTATTTCAAGGCTAATAGGGGTGATTTTATGAACGCGGGACAGGTGAAAGAAAAATTAAATAAAATCTACAATTCCAAGCACAGTTATACCGTCATATTCAGCGGGAAATGCTCTAAATTAATTAACGGCCTTTTCGCAATGGAGTATAGTTTGTGAAAAAGAAAGCTGCCGCTAAAGAAAAACGTGCGCCCGCGCCGCCGCTCCGTTACCGCCAGCATTTTGACGGCAGCCTTCATCTGCTAAACGAATCGTTAGAGACAGGGATTGTCATAAAACGCAGCCATACGGGGTACAGCCATTTCGCCTGCTGGTACGTAACCGATAACGGGAAAATTAAAAAAGAATATCCGATTAAAGAAAAAGAAGCGGCGCGGGCGAAAGGAATATCAATATATCTTGAAAAATTAAGTAATGACATTCTGAAAGTAAAGGGAGGGGGAAAATGAGCAATACGTACATACCGCTGTTTGTGCGGGAATACGGGGTGCGGGACGGGCTTATCCTGTCGGAGCTGTGCCAGAAGGAATTTGAGTCGCGGAAAGAGGGGCCGGGATTCAGCAGGCATGACTGCGAGAATGTCCTGCCCTGTATGACCGGCAAGCAAATCAGAAGCGGGATTAACAACTTGCTCAAGAACGGCTGCATAGAATTTATCCCCAACGCTTCTTTTGACCGCACGGCTAAATACCGGATAAAGCAGGACGTGTTTAACCAATATGTAAAAACCCTCCTGGAGGATTCAAAAGCTGAAGAAAAAAACAGCGCCGCAAATCCTCACGCGGCAGCGGGGATTGGAAATGGCTAAAGCGCATATGTTTGACATCGCGCTCGCCGAAAAATACGGTCCCGTTGAATCTATCATACTGTCCCATCTCTGTTTTTGGATAGAAAAAAACCAGCATAACCAGAGAAATTTTTTCAAGGGCCGGTACTGGGTCTACAATTCCGCCTCCGCTTTTGAAAAAATTTTCACCTACCTGAACAAAGACCAGATACGCCGGGTGTTGGACAAACTGAATAAACAGGGCGTGTTGTATATCGGCAATTTCAACAAGATCGGATACGACCGGACGCTGTGGTACTCGGTCAGCGATGAGGTTATGGATATTTATACAGCCGGCAAAGGCAGTAACCGTGAGTCGCCATCTGCCCAAATGGGCAATGTTGCCCAAACGGGCAAATGCATTTCGCGGAACCGCAAGATCGATCTGGCGGAAACGCGGCGCCTATACCAGATATAAACATATATAAACCTTCTGCTGGCTGTGAGACAGCAGAAAAAGAATTTTATTTTAAATTATTTTTGGGCATAGACCCGCGCTTCGCCTTCTCCGACGATTTTTACGAAACCGCCAGAAAAGTTTTTGCGGAATACGAGTTTGATGAAAATGGACTTAAAATAATTTATAAGGGAGAAAGAAAATGAGCAGCTTAAACATGGTTGCGCTGGCCGGAAGGCTTGCGCAGGACGCCGTTTTACGGCAGAGCGATAAAGGGACATTTATATCAACCTTCAATGTCGCGCTGAACAGGTCCAGGAAGATCGACGACAAATGGGAAGAATACCCCCACTTCTTCCATCTGAACATCTTCGGCAAACGGGCGGAGGCGCTGTCCCCCTACCTGCTGAAAGGCCAGGCCGTTTCAATTCAGGGCCATCTGGAACAGGACAGATGGGAGAGCGGCGGCGTCCAGCACAGCAAAATGGCCGTCGCGGTTGACGACATCCAGCTTATCGGTTCCGCAAAGAGGGAGGCGCGGGCCGCCGCAGGCAGTGACGCCGCTAAACAGCCCGCGCAGGAAGTTGACGAAAACATTGATGTGCCGGATGATGGCTTTGACCCTGATTTTGACATGAATTTTCCGGAACTTGAGAGCGAAGGATGAAAATCAGAGTACGGATCACGCCTGACCAGTATAAAGCTATCGGCCGGGCGCTGTTAGAAAAACAGCAGGCAGATGTTTCCGTCACGGCATTCCTCAAGGATGTTTTTGACTTGGCAAGCAAAAAGGCGGTACGGCTTCTTGAGGAAGGGTGCGCGTTATCTGAAATTCAGGAAACATTTGCCGGCACGGAGGAAAAACATGAATGAAAATGAACATACTGAAATGGTAAAAATTGGCGGCTTCTACGAGTTGAAGACCCAGGACGCCAGGTACTCGCGCAGCGCGTTCCTGAAATACGCCGGAAAAACATTCGGCGACAAAGGGAAAGGCGCGATGCACGGCGAGTATCTCATCGACGGCGTTATCACGCGCTTCCATAACGGGCTGCTGCACGGCGGGACGGATATTGCCGGGGAGCCGCAGCCCGCCGTCATTCTTCCCGACAACCACACCGAATGGTGGGAAATGGGCGCCATTCACAGGGAAGAAGGGCCTGCCGTTATCTCCAAATTCGGCGACTGGGAAGAATTCTGGGCACATGGGGCATTGGTTATGATCCGCTCCAAAGAGAAAATTACCCCAAACCCCTCTTATGGAAAATAACGGCGCTATTCTTTTTGGAAACCCCCGCGTATTGTGCCCGGCAGCGCAGGCGCAGTATGCGGGGGTTTATTTGAAACTTACGTAAAGAATTTAACAAAAGAATATGCATGGGTTCATTAATAATTGACAAATTGTTTTTCCCGGCTATACTTAAAATGAAAACAAATACCCGTTAGAAGGAAACGCTTTTGAAAACCGGTTTTATAATAAAACACGACGACATTGATGTCTGTACAATTGCGTTTACCGGCAGCTTCAGAATAGAACGGGTGGATCAGATAATGAGCCCGGAACATCTCCCCCCTTATATATTGCACAGTTCAGGGCGGGACATTTACAAATTCGACGAATGGTATTCCGGCAGGGCAATATCTAATAACCGGGAAGGGATACAGGATATACTGCTGAAGTACAATGTAAACAGCCCCAGGGAATTATTGCTTAAAAATTACGGCCTTAGCCTGTATGACCATTACTGGGTTTGCCCGGCAAATAAAAACCTGAAATGGAAAGACATAAACTTTTTTGAAAACAGTTTCAAAGAGGACGCGGGAAATATACTTATCGGTGACTTTAGCAACGAATATATTGAAGGCTTGACGCCTGAGAGTTCGTCCGGCGGGGCGCTGCCCAAAAAATGGGTGTGCAGGGGCGGCGGCACTTATTTGATAAAGCGGGGAAGCGGGTACTACAGGCAGGAACCGTTTAACGAGGTAATTGCTTCGGCAATAATGAAAAAACTGGGTATCGACTGCGTAGATTATTCCCTTGAGCGGGAAGAAGGCGAGCCGCGCTGCTGCTGCAAAAATATGCTGGGTACGGGCGAAGAGCTAATCCACGCCTGGGATATTGTACATGAGATTAAAGCCAAGGAAGACAAATATAAAAGTTTTTTGCAGATGGCCGAAAATGCCGGCATCAATAATATTGAACTTGATCTTGACAAAATGCTTTCGCTGGATTATATCATTGCCAATACCGACAGGCATTTTAACAATATAGGCTTTATCCGCAACGCCCGTACGCTGGAATACAAAGGGCTTGCGCCTGTTTACGACAGCGGCGCGTCCCTATGGCATGATAAAACCGCGGATGAAATAATTGGCGGGGAAAATACCGCCTGCAAGCCGTTCAAGAGCCATCATCGGGACCAAATAAAAAAAGTCAGGCATTTAGGCTGGTTTGATGTTAATAAGCGGAATGATATTAACGAAATAATTTGCGAAGTTTTATTAAAAAATAATAAAATTGATCAGAAAAAGTTATCTGCCATAATACGCAACGTACTTAGCCGGGTTGATAAAATTGAACGTATTAAATATGAACTGGCAAAGCAAAAAGATTATGGCGGCTATGGCCGGTAAATAAACTGTGATCGCCAAAACTTGATCTGGCAATTTTTATACTGTCTGATAGATCATTTCCTGGCGATCACAGGCTAGTACAGCTAATACGAATAAGCCATCGAGCTTCTCATTTATATGCCGTTGACAATACGGATATTTTGGTATAATATTGATAATAAGAACTGATTATGGCTAAAACCATGGCTGTAGGCGAGAAAAGCAGCTTTCAACGCCCGGCAGCCAGAAAATGTGCCGCCCCTCCGTTTGCCGATAAAATGCAAAGGAATAAAAATGGGATATATAATATTTCATAAAGATTATCCTGTAATTCCCGTAGAATTAAATGAAGGCTACAAATTTAAAAAATTAGGGAATATAATTAACAAAGAAAGAATACCTGTAGGGTTAGACAGAAAGGGAACAAGTATGCGGGATATAGAGGAATGGTTTTTTGGCAGGGGAATACCGGCAAAGAGAAGGGAATTAAATGCTATATTGGATAAAACAAATAGCAAAAACAGGGAAGAATTGATAATAAAAAATATGGGGTTAGGGTTAGCCGATAATTATTGGATGAAAAAAGAAGACGACGCAAGAAAATGGAAAGAAATTAATTTTTTTGAAAACAGTTTTAATGAAGAAGGAAACGATATTTACATGGGTAAATATTCAGATAATGATAAATACGGGCAGTCTATAACTCCGAATAATGTATCAAGCGGGAATTTGCCTAAAATATGGATTAGAGAAAATGGAATACTTTACATGGTAAAAGGAAGCGAATTGCAGAATTATCAGGAACCGTTTAATGAAAAAATAGTTTCAGATTATTTAAAAAATTTGGAAATAGATCATGTTGAATATAATTTAATAAGATATAAAGAGCGCCCTCACAGTAAATGCGCCAATATGTTGGGCAAAAATGAAGAATTGGTTCATTCTTATTACGTAATAAAAACAAATAATAAAGACAACAGGGATTTATGGCTTGAGCATTATATAAAATGCTGTAAGAGTTTAGGGTTAAAAGGCGATATAAGAAAAGAACTTGATAATATGATAATAATTGATTATATAACGGCAAATACTGACAGGCATTGGTCTAATTTCGGAATAATTAGAGATTCCGACACGCTTCAGGTAAAAAAATTGGCTCCTATATATGATAACGGGGCGGCATTATTTGCAAAATATGCGACAATAGACATAAAGGAAGCAAATAAAAACCTTGAAAGCAGATCGTTTTGCAAATGGCAAAGCGATAATATGAGGCTTGTAAAAGATTTTGGTATTTTGCTTAATAAAAATATATACAGTTTATATGGGTTGATTGAAAAAACATTTGACAAAGATTTTATTGAGGATAAAAGAAAAAATGAAATATTGTACGAATCAAAGCGGAGGCTTGATGCCGCGTTAAAAAGAATGAAAGGAATAAAAAACAAAATTGATTACGGGAAGAAAAATTATGTGGAAAAGAGCAATAAAATTGAAAAAAAACAGAACCCTGTAATAAAGAAAAAAAACCCTGACTATGGCTACGACAGGTAAAGATGTAAGCTTGATCGAACTGAGGCGTTACCGCCAAAACTTGATCTATCGGACAGTATAGAAATTGTCAGATACCTGTCAGATTTTCTTGTATCTGAAACGCCGTCATTTCCTGGCGATCACAGGCTAGTACAGCTAATACGAATAAGCCATCGAGCTTCTCATTTCTTTCTTCAGTTCTTTTTCCCGCTCTTTCTTAGCTGTTTTTTCATGCTTTTTTGTCATTTGCAAAAACTCGTCCCTGGGAAGCACGTACTTTGAAAGGCTGTCCTTGTCAACCAGCACCACTTTGTTTTTATCTTCTGACGACGCCGTTATGATATATTCCTTTGGCGGCAGCTTTCCTGTTTTGCCGGTCGCAATATCCTGAAAGTCAAAAGACATCTTTACGCTTTCGCCAATTTTTATTGGCGAGTTTTTATCTATCGGCTCGCCTGGTTTCTTAATCACGTCGAGGTAATTATCCGATACCAGCCGCGGCGCTTCTTTGCTGAAAATAGAATGCGTAACCGGCAGGTCTTTCACGTTCTCGTTGTAAAAATTGGCCAGCCGTTCGTTATAGGCGTTTTTTGAGCCGGCAAGGCGGCAGTACTCTTTAATTTCCCGTTTAAAATGCATCTGCTCGTAGGGCGGCATTTTGGACAGTATTTCATTGGCTATTTTCATGGCGTCGGACAGGTTGTTTGCGTTCTGCCGGCACATGACGCGGTAGTTGTGCCAGAAGTCTGAAGCCGTATTGGGGCGCAATTTTTCGTGGTCAAGTTCCGCAGCTTTTTCGTATTTCGCCACGGCCTCCGGCGTTACGGCGGGGGCATTGGCCAGTATTTTTGTGTTCTCTATAATACTGTTGTAAAAACTGGTATCTATCAGTATCTTTTTCCCGCCTTTTGAAAGCACGACCGTGCCCATGTCTTTTTCCCGCTCAAAACAAAAGCCGCTGAAATCTTTCAGCTTGCCTTCAGCTTTCATTACAAACGCGGGCACAGGCGTTCCGGCTATAAACGCCCTTGCCGCAAACGCCTGAATTTTTTCTTCTTCCCTCTCCTCTTTTTCCTTCTCCGGTTCCGGCTGCCTGACGGCGCCAATATCCTGCCGGTGAAATTCCTTGCGCTTGTTGTTCTCCATCCGCTCGTCAATTTCGCGGAGGTACGCAAGCCCGTTTGCCCTTATATCGCCCGGCGTGGGCACCGCGTTGTGGACGTCGCACATGCCCTCGTCGGCAAACCTGTACAGCCATGCCAGGCTTCCGGGATAATTTGGAAGGTATGTTATGGGCACGTCCGACCCTTCGTTGAACAGCCCTACCAGCTTCGGCGTAAAAGGCCGGACAGAGGCCTTTTTAAAATGCCCGGCGCTGGCAATGTACAGCTCCTCATATTCTTCAGGGCTCTTGCAGTTTAATGCGGCCTTTATAAACTGGTGCGGCGTAAGGCCCTGNTCCTTGCCGCCGGCAGCCTTTATGTGCGCGTATGCCGGCTCTTCGCTGTTGCCGTACTTTTTGCGGTAATCCGCCGCCTCGCGGCGCTTTATGCCGTTTATTACGCGCAGGAAATTTTTCCAGCCTTCCTCTTTGACAGGCGGTATGTGATCCTTGAGAAACGCGAATTGGGGGATTGCCGTAAATTCGCCGTGCGTCCTGTTAGCCCAATAAAAACTGCCGGCGCTTTGTATTTTTTCGCAATACTCGATAAGTATTTTCTGCTGCTGCCGGCTTAAATCTTTAGCCATAATTTCCCTCCGTTTGATTTATTCGCGCTAATGCGCGTTACGCCCTCTCCCGCGCCGCTTCCCGTTCCTGCTTCCGCGTTACGGAAACCGTTTGCCCTAACGCCTCGTACTTCCACTGCGCGAGCAGCCCCTCAAGTTCCGCGCCGTTTTTTATATTCATCCGCTTAAACGCGGAGTTAAGGCGCGAGCGTTCCCCGCCCGGCATGGACAAAACCAGGGATTGCGCCGCTTTCATCGGGCTTATCCCCGCTCCTTGCGACTTTACCAGCTCTTTAAATTTTGCCTCGAACGCCGATGACGCCCTGTCCGCTGATTTTTTTCTGGAGTATATTACAGGGCTCTTGTTCTGCGCCCGTATCCTCTGCTGCCGCTTCCTTAATTCCCTGTAGGCGTGTTCTATGTCCTGCTTTACAAGTTCCCTCCGCAGTATCCTCCTGAATTCTTCCGGGCGCTCGTTTTTCAAACTTTCAGGGAAAAACAAAACGCGGTTTTTTTCCGTGCCGTAACCGGGCCCGGCGTTTACCATTATTCTCGTAACGCCGTTATCGTCGCGGTAGTAGCAGGCGGCGCCCCTTTTGCTTGCCTTTAAGTATTCCAGCAGGGTTTTGCTTGTAATCAACGGCAGTTTACGCGGGTCTGCGTCTATATCGTTTGCCGTGCCTGCCAGCCCGGGATGTTTCTTTAATATGTTTTGCAAAAGCGCCTGCACGTCAGCCCTATAGGATACTTTCATTTCGGACGGAAAATACCCCCCGTTTTTCTTTTGCGCCATTATTTCGCCTTCAAGAAAATTTAAATACCGCCTGTTACCGCCTATGTCCATCTTCACGCTCCTTACCTTTCATATCCCGCCGCTGCATTCGGCGGCGCTTTCCTTGCTTGATCCCCGCTGCCCCTTGCCGGGGAATCCACTTTGACTAGCGCGTACAAATAATTCTTTGTCGATACCTGGTCCTTGCAGCCCATCGCCTCCAGCCGCCTGTTTACCGCCGTTTTTTGCGCGGGCGGTATATTCGCCATCATCAGCTGCAAAGACAGGTACGGGCGCTCTATAAACGCTTTCGACCTTGACAGCCTCTTTATGCACCCCATTACGTTAATCTCGGTTATGGTGTCAAGGTTTAGGTGATCCGACTCGTCAAACAGCGTTACGTTCGGGCTGCCGTTCGTCATAACCACGCAGTTTTTCTGCGTTGTTATCACGGCGTCTTTATTTGCTATTACCAGGCAGTTACCGGTCGCCTCAACCTTGCACCCGTCTGTCGCGAACACAAGGCAGCTGTCCTGCGCCTTAATGCGGCACTGCTTTTTCCCGATAAGCGTCGACGCGCCTTTGCCTGCCAGCGACGACACGTCCGTCCCCTGGGCGACGGCTTTCTGGTAGGTGAAAACTTTGCTCTTGCCGAACGCGGAGACTGCGGACTCGTCATAGGCGTGTACCGTGCAGCTATCGTTAGCCGACAGCCTTGATTTCCCTTTTAGCGTTACATGGCAGTTGCCGCCCGCGTTGGCCGTGGCCGCGTCTTGCAGGCTGACTTTGCAGTTGTCTTTAGCCGCTATATTGGCGTTGTCGAAACCTAATATATTTATTTTGCCTTCGGCGGTAACCGCCCCGTTTTCCCTCACGGTTACCGTTATTTCATTGCCCCCTTTGGCTTTGCACCGCCCGTTACCGGCAACCGTTACGTCGGTATGTACCGATACAAACTCGCGGCAGTCTTGTATCACCAGTTCGTTTCCGGCATGAAGGCCGTTCCTTACGGCATTGTCGTAGTCTTTCTGGCTTTTAATAAATATTTGCATACGCGCCTCCTTTAGCCCATGCTTACGCCGGTGAACGTTACCCGCTCTTTTAGTATATCTTTACTGATACCGGCCATGCCGGCCCAGGTATCGAACAGTTTTTTCGTCTTCTCGGAACTGGCGCACCCGGCTTGTATCAGTTCCGTGTTAAGCGCCTTCCTGGTTTCCTCGCCCAGGTTTTGGAGTATCGTATGCGCCGCCTTAAGCGAGTCCTTGCCGAATTCAGCCGGAAACTTCTCAGGCAGCGCCTTCATATAGTATTTGAAACCGGTAACGTCATTTATTTCCATATCCGCAAGGTATTTTTCCAGCGGGTTTTGCAATGACTTGTCTGCTTTGGCGGCCAGCGCGTATATATCGGGATAGATGTTGTACAGCTTTTCTATACTTTCGTCTTTGCCGTATCCCCATGAATGCCTCTTTTCTTCTATCATGCGGGTAATATTTTCCCGGTCATACGCATTGAACGGATTCAACGGTTTTATTTCCTCTCTGTCGTCGCGGCGTATTGTTTCTGTTCCGATGATCAAACAGTTTTCGTTAACGGTAAATTTCAGTACGTCTTTATGGCTGTTTTCCTGATGGATGTAATAATACTTCTCCTTGAAAGCGTTAGATGTTATTTTATAAAACGATTCGTCTGCCAGCTTTGGGATATATTGCCGTTCTTCTTCAGGTATGTTAGTCAGGAATATCGTATCGCTGTTGCCCCATTTTTTGGTAACGTTCAATTGCTCCGAAAATGTCGCGTAATGGTCATGTTCCCAGGAGTATGTTTCTTCCTTTTTTTTGGATATTCGGCTGCCGTGAACCGTCATATTTTTTATGTTCATCTGATCTATCCGGTATACGTTGCCGTAATATACCGCGTAATCCCCCTTAAATATGCACGCGTCGCTGTTACGGTCATAAATAAACGGCTCCCTCTTTTGCAGGACGGTTTTATCTTTCAGCGTAGGATTGCTTTCCAGCAGTTTCGCTATCCTTATGCCTTTCTGTACCCGGGACTGGTACGCGGCGGAGCCTTTGTCCCCCTTATACTCCCGGCTCGCGCCCCTCAGCAGCGACAGCTGGGCAAGGCAGTCAACGCGCTCCTTGTTTTGCGCTTCCTTTATCTTTTCTTCCTTCACCTGCTCCATATGTTTCCGCCGTTCGGCCGCCTGCGCGGGATCGCCCCATTCCTCGGTCAGCGCAAGCAGCATCTCGTCGGCGTCTATGAAATGCTCGTCATCGGGATTCAGAAATACATTCGATTTTGTTTTTAATAACTGATCTATCCAGTTTGATTTGCGCTGTACAAGCGATACCGAATAATTGTCTATCGTTCCGGCAGCCATGTACGAATGCAGTTCCACGTTCTCTTGGGCGTTGCCCTGCCGGTCTATCCTCCCGTTGCGCTGGATAAAATCAGACGGCCTGAACGGGATGTCCGCATGGTGTATCGCCGAACTGTTTTCTTGCAGGTTTAACCCCTCCCCGATACAGCCGGTTGTCCCGATAATTACTTTGTATTTTCCTTTGTTAAAAGCGGCTACGGCCTCGGACGTTTCTTTTTCTATAGCCGAATCCGACATCGCCGCGCCCGATTTGGTAAACCCGTTAATGATGATTATTTCTTCAGCCTTGAAACCGGCTTCCGTTAGATATTTTTTAATTTTGTCA
>JGI24698J34947_10001863_pt1 | contig 11257 bp, 8 predicted proteins | sample TergutMp193P3_FD_34947 | JGI IMG/M metagenome (IMG submission 34947)
GTGACGGACGTTGAGCAGGAGCGAGCCGGAGCCGCAGGCAAAATCAAGAACTCTGTTCAACTGTTTCTTGTTGCCGACGCCAGGGTCCTGACTGTCGAGTATGACGATTTTGGAAAGAATGGTTGAAATCGGCTGCGGAGTATAAAATTCACCCGCCTTTTTACCCGAACCCGCGGCAAACTTTTCGATAAGATATTCGTAAGCATCGCCAAGTACATCGCTATTGGTGGAAAAATCGGCCAACCCTTCGGCAATTCTGGTAATGACGGCGCAGAGTTTAGTATTGCGCGCGGCGTAGTCCTTGCCTAGTTTTTCAGAACTCAGGTTAATTTCTGAAAAAAGACCCTGGAAAGAGGTGGCGAAGGATTCGTTTTCTATATAATGGAATCCTTCTTCCAAAGTATGCAGCAAGTTCTTATCATGAACGCGGGCCATTTCAGCGATATTATTCCAGAGATATTCCGGCTTGATGACGTAGTGGGCCTTGCGGCGCATCAACTTTTCAAAGGCTTCTGTGTCATTTTTATTTTTTTCATACCATAGAAGCAAGGGCAGCGTTTTTGGTGTGGTTGTGTTATCTGGATAATCCTTTCCGAGTTCTTTTTTTGCGGCGTCTTCGTAATTGCTGGATATATAGCGCAAAAACAGGAAAGAGAGCATATAGTCGCGAAAATCATCCGCGTTCATCGCCCCCCGCAGTTGGTCGGCTATATTCCACAGAATATCTCCCAGTTGCTTTTGCTCTTGTTCTGTCATGGTTTTGCTTCCTGTTCTGGTTTTTCGGCGAGGAGTTCGGGTAGGTCAAATTTGTATTTATCCAGAAAAGCCGTTAAAATATTTCGGAATAGGACTTTGTTATCATCAACCATTTCTTTCGGTTCGTAAATTGAATATTTACCATGGCTTAACAAGTTGAGCGCACGGGAATAGAGAACCTTGTCTTTAGCGTCACCGATACAAGATGAAAAATCTTTATAGCCAAAAAACACAGCGGTTTTTTCCAGTATGTTGCGCAACATATTGAAATGATAGGTATAAAGCTTACCCGATTCCGCAGCCTGCCGCACTTCACTCAAGATGGCTACGTGATGAAAAAAAGGCGTGTCGTCTGTTGCTTGTAGTCCGTATTTTTCTATGTCATTTGCGCGATGCAGAAAATATTTCTTGTGATGATAATGCTTGAGTTCATTGCACATCACGTTAAAAAAGAGACTGTGATGCGATGAAATCACCGTTTTTAATTTATCTTTTCCTTTTATGAGTAATTGGGCAAGGTCATTAGCAACAGCAATAGCGTTGTTGTCGTCAAGGGAAGAAATTGGATCATCAATGTATAGATATTTAACCCAATCATAAGTTTTTTCTCCATCAATCACCAACTCGCAAATCGCCAGAAAAATGCACCAGATAAAGATATTTTCTTCGCCGCGTGAAATTTTGATGTGATCGGAATCAGCGCGAGAAAAAGCTATGTGCCATTTTTCATAGTCAATCTTAAAATCAAAATTGGCATATCGCTCCAAGTAAGCAGAAATTTTTGTTTCCAGCGCTAGTTCCTTAAAGCCAGAAAAAAAACTTGATTTTGAATTTATTCTTAAAACACGCTCCGTATCATCTTCTAAATCGTTATCCCAATAAAATAGGTCTTCTGTAAAGGCGTTGAAGTAGAGTGTATCGCGTTGACCATTTTTCTTGCCAGCATTCTTGAATTCCATGGAAATGCGTGTTTTGCCTGTGCCGTTGTAGGCATAGAGAAGCACAAAATCCTGACCGCCGCTTATGAAATCGTCGCGCAGTCTTTGCGCCAACCTTTTCATGGTTTTGTATTCGCGTATTTTTGGTTTGTTGCTCATTTATTGACCGTCCGTCTATGGAAAAAGTTGTTGCATTAGACCCTTTTTAAGTGTTTTTAGGGTGTCTAGTTTTTGCGTATGTGCGTTAATGAGGTTATCTAGGAACGAAAGGCAATCGGCGATTTTTTGTTGTTCTTTAAGCGATAATTCTCCATCAGGTATTGGAACTGGCAATAGTAATAAATCATTGTTGTCAATATTGAGGGAACCATGTACGCGAGCGCCTACAGTGATATATTTTTTTATCCATTTCCCATGTAAATTGTTCCAAAACTGATAATCTAGATATTTTGCCAAAACTCTATCAGGGTGAACCCTAAAGCAGGTAAATATACTATTTGGTACTGCCCCCGTATTTTTGCTTGAATACATGGCAATGAATCCTTCCGGATATTCCTTGGTTGCACTTTTGTTGTAAGCAAAATCATTTTTATTAATAACAAAATAGTTTTTGTATTGATTGCCTGCAATTTCCCGTCCAAATTTTTCATTTTGACTAACTAATCCTACCCCTGAGACAACACTCATCAAGACATGTTTTTTATCTCCAGCTTTTGCATTGATAATGAATGCGATTTCACCAAGTTTTCTTTTTATCCAGCTTCCATGAAACTCCAGAAACCTCAACTTAGGCGCATTTTCACCTTCTGCTGGAAAAAGCTGTTGCATCAGCCCTTTCTTGTGTGCTTTGAGGGCGTCTAGTTTTTGTGTTTGCGCGGAAATGAGATTGTCAAGGGAAAAAAGGCAATCGGCGATTTTTTGTTGTTCAGGTAATTGGGGGAAGCTTATTATTATTTTAGCTAAATCTGATGTATTAATAGCTGGATAGCTTGATCCATTGCATTTTAGTATAACACTGTTAACAAAAATATCAGTGTGAAGTATTTGATATAAAAATTTATTACAATCATATGCTCTCAGTTGTGCATAACCTGTAGATGCAACATATTTATTTTTATCATCAAATTCGCAAAAAAGATTATTTTTTTGATAAGGCCGAACAGTTTGATAAATAACATCCCCATTCTTTAGTAACCGCTGCGCTCGAATTGGAGCGTCATCTCGAAATATTTTGGTTTTTAAAGCTAATTTTCCATCAACCACGGACTCCAGGTCAATGTAAAAAAAGTGTTGTGGAAGTTCTTCGCCATCTGGATTTATGTCACATATGTTTATAAGTTTTTTCGCTTCCCACTCCCCCCCATCCCTAAACTCAGGAAACCTCAACTTAGGCGTCCGGCTGGAAGCACCCGTTGTTTTTGCCTGCCGGACTGTACCGTTATCGTAATCTTTATTCCTCATAAAAAGACAACCCTGATATGTCCTGCCCTTGCGCGTGTTTTTTCAGGAATGGAATCAAGTCCCGCATGAGCATGGTTTCACTTTGCCCGCGCTCTTTCCAGCCCAAATCCAGGGCGGCGAAGAGGTCGCTTAGCAGGTCGCCGTCGAATACCATGCGCTGTAATGTCCGCGCGACAAAGGATTGCAGTTGCGTAGCGTCCAGCAAGTGTTTTTTTGCTATAGCGGTAAGCGTGTCTTTAAATCGCGCTCTTTTGAAATTTTCATAGCCTTCCTTAACGGCTTTTTCGTCCAGCCCTGTGCCGCGCTTCAGCGTATCTATATATGCTTCGATGTCGTCGCGCTCACTCATGAATTTAGCGTCTGAAGCAATCAGGCCGATGAGTTGCTCACGGGTCATTTTTTGTTTTTCTGTTTCGCCCGCGTAGCGAGCTATCAGACCCATTATGTAGTCGTAGTCAATAATGGCGGAGGCAAAAAGCGCGTATTCAAAGTCAAGGGCTTGGACGACATCAGAAACGCCATCCCCGCCTTTGTCCTGTTTTTCCTTTAGTTGCCTGGCTGTTTCAAGATAAACGCCGCGGAAACCCCGCAAATGGTCGTCGTCAATTATATGTTTTACTGCTTCATCTTCTTCGCTGGTAAGGTCTGTGTACTGGTTTATCTGGGTTTTAAGGCGCTGCACTTCTTTGAAGAGGTTGATGAATTGCCCGCGCGCTTCATCGCCCTTCAGGTTTGCTACTTGATCAGGGGCGCTGGAAAGGCCCTGCGATTGCATAAAGGCGTTGAGCGTCTCAACCGCCTTGCTAAACTTGCCGATGGTTGCTGTCGCCGAATCCACAAGCCAGATTTCTTTGGCTCTCTCCCGCTGCTCGCCTGAAAATAATTCAATGGCTTCGTCAACGGCGACTTGTTGACTGCGAAAATCAATGATGTTGCCACATGGTTTTGTGTCATTGATTACACGGTTGGTGCGCGAGAAGGCCTGGATGAGACTGTGGTATTTCAGGTTTTTGTCAACATATAAGGTGTTCAGGTATTTGGAATCAAAGCCTGTGAGAAGCATTTCAACTACGATTGTTATATCTATTTTCTTTTTACGTGGATAATCGCTATTGGGATATTGCTGGTCTTTGATGCGTTTTTGAATGTCTTTGTAATAATTATCAAACTCGCTGATACTGTGGTTGGCGCCATAAAAGGCATTATAATCAGAAATTATTTCTTTGAGCGCGGCTTTCTTTTCATCAGGGTTTTCCTGGTTATCGGCTTTTTCCTGGGGCAGGTCTTCCTGGATTTGCTGCACGTCCCTATCGCCTTCGGCGGGCGGAGAAAAGACGCAAGCTATATTTAATGGTTGAAAATCATCGTCTTCCGCTTGTTTTCGCGCTTGTATTTCCTTGAACAAGCGGTAGTATTCTATGGCTTTATTTATAGAAGCCGTGGCAAAAAGAGCGTTGAATTTACGCTCGTCTGTGGCTTTGTCATGCTTATCCAAAATGGCCTCGGCAATGGCCCGCTGGGTGGCCTCCTCTGGTGGGTTTTTGCTCTGTGCCTTGTAGTAATCAACATGAAAGCGCAGCACGTTATTGTCGTCAATGGCGTGGGTGATAGTATAGGCGTGCAGTTGTTTTTCAAAAATATCTTCTGTGGTTTTAAATGAAGCCTGCTCCCCTTCGATCTGTTGGTAAATGGCGTTTTTTGAAAAAATTGGCGTGCCGGTGAAGCCAAACAACTGGGAGTTGGGGAAGAATTCCTTGATGGCTTTGTGGTTGTCGCCAAATTGTGAGCGGTGGCATTCGTCAAATATAAAGACCATGCGCTTGTCGCGCAGCGGTTTCAGGCGTTCTTTATATTTGCGCTTGTTGTTGCCGTCCAGCGCGAGAGCTAGTTTTTGGATGGTGGTAACGATTACTTTGTTGGCGTAATCAGTGGAGAGAAGGCGGCGCACGAGCATTTCGGTGTTGGTATTTTCCTCAACGCAGCCTTCCTGAAAGCGATTGAATTCGTCTCTGGTTTGGCGGTCGAGGTCTTTACGGTCAACGACAAAAAGACACTTTTCGATGTCCGGGTTGTCCTTTAGCAAGGTTGAAGCCTTAAAAGAGGTAAGCGTCTTGCCGCTGCCGGTGGTGTGCCATATATAGCCGTTGCCGCGATTTTGATTAATGCAGTCAATGATGGCCCGTACGGCATAAATTTGGTAGGGGCGCATCATTAACAGTTTTTGCTCGCTGGCTACCAGTACCATGTAGCGGCTGAGCATCTCGCCAAAAGCGCACTTAGGGAGAAATTTTTCCGCAAAGCAATGCAGATTAGTGATTTTTTTGTTGTCTTCGCTGGCAAACCGATAGAATGGCAAAAAGCGTTCGTCAGCGTCAAAGGCAAAGTGCTGGGCGTTGTTGTTGGCAAAATACCAGGTATCACTGTAGTTGCTCACGATGAACAGTTGTGTAAAACACAGCAGCGTACGGCTGTAGCCGTTCCCTGGGTCTTTTTTGTAATCCACAATTTGCTGCATTGCGCGGCGCGGGCCTATGGATAAAGATTTCAACTCAATTTGCGCCGCCGGAACGCCATTGATCAGCAGTATCACATCGTAGCGGTGGTGGCTGTTATCTGTGTTTATACGCAGTTGGTTGACAACCTCAAAGTGGTTTTTGCACCAATCTTTGACGTTGATGAGCGTGTAGTGAAGCGGGGTGCCGTCCTCCCGCTCAAAGGTGTTGCGCTCGCGCAAGGTTTTGGCCGCCGCGAAAACATCGGGGGTGATGATTTGCTCCAGTAGCCGCGTAAATTCTCCATCAGTCAGATGAACTCTGTTAAGTTCCTCAAATTTTTGGCGAAAATTAGCGTGCAGCGTATCGCGGTCACGAATGTCAGAGCGATATGCGTATTTAAGATCAATCAGTTTTGCGATGAGATTTTGCTCAAGCTGGCTTTCTGTTGTCATCGCGCTAGCCCTGGGAAGAGTTAATAGGGGAATCGGCCCTCTTTTGCGCCAACTGCAAATCTTCCCATACCGCCTGTCTTACTTCTTTTGTGTACTGGCGCAACACGTACGCCGGGTGAAACGTGGGCAAAAAGGGGATTTCCCTGCCCGCTATGGCGACAGTGCGCCACACGCCGCGAACTTTTGTTATCCCCGTTGTGATGCCCGCCAATTCTCTTAAGGGAGTCGCCCCCAGGCCAACCATTACTGCGGGCTTTATCAGCTCGACTTGCCTGTACAGGTAGCGCAGACAGGTTTGGGATTCTGTTGTAAACGGCGTGCGGTTATCGGGCGGGCGGCACTTGACCACATTTGCTATATAGACGTCAGAGCGCTCCATCCCAAGCGCCGCTATCATCTTGTCAAGCAGCGCTCCCGCCCTGCCTACGAAGGGCCGCCCGTGGATATCCTCATCACGCCCCGGGCCTTCGCCTACAAACATCATTCGCGCCGTTGGGGCGCCCTCGCCAAATACAAACTTTATCCTGTCAAGGCACAGAGGGCACGCCTCGCATCTGCAAATGCGCGCGTTTAACTCCTCTAAGGTTTGGCACTCGTCAATGGCCTGCTGGGGCGGATTTTTCATGGGATCATCGGGCGCCTTCCAGTCTGAGGCGGCGCCGCGAAGCGATGTGGTTGTTTTTTCTCTTTGCGGCATGTGTGGTAATGATACACTTGAATCTCGGCGCTCACTAACGTCAGACATTGAAAAAGGCGGGCGCTCTGAACCAGGGTTTGCCTGGAAATCCTGACTACGCGGGCGGCCTTGATAGCCTGACGCAGTTAAGCTGCCATCAGCGGGAAATTTTGACATGGGGTTTGACAAAGGCTTTGACAAAGGCTTTGACAAAGCCATCCGGCTCATCGGCGATGGCGCCAAACCCATCAGACCGAGGTCTTCCAGAGTTTCTTTCCATGCTAGCAGACTCGTTGACATCACTAATTATACTCAAGCGTTTGACGGGTGCTGTCAACTAAGCGGGGAGTGGGGAGTTGCGGCTGGCTTTTTTTAAGCGGAACATCGAAACCTTAATGATGGTCATGACACTAGAAATATGGAGCAAGTGATGCAAGATAACCCGTCAGCGCGGTTTGACTTTGAAAGTGTCGAGTTTCACAACGCCTTCGCGGCGCTGTACCCGCGCCTGGTCAATTATGCCAGGCGGTACGGCGCCACCTTCCCCGAAGATATTACCCAGGAAGCCTTTGTCATACTCATGCAGCGCGAAACGCGCGTTGAACACCCTGTTGCCTTTTTGTATGGCACGGTTCGCACCCTTTCGCTCACGGAGAAACGCCCCATGAAAAACCAAAACCTGAGCCTGGACGCGATACTTTTGGATCCAAGCCTTGCCTCCGACGCAGAAGAGCATTTACTAAACCGTGAAGTCAGGGAGCGTATGCGATCACTTTCCCCAAGCTTTCGAGAAGCCCTTTGGCTGTTTGTCGTTGAGGGTCTGTCAATAAAAGAAATTTCTGAAATCATTGACATACCTGAAGCAACAGTTAAAACCAGGATTTTCAGGGCCAAAGCCCAACTCCGCCAGCAGTTGAACCCCTCCGGAGGCGTCCATGTCATGGCTTGATGCCGCAAAAATTGATGAATCCCCTGAAGACCGCTCTTTGCGCGCAGAGCTTCAAGACTTGCTCGGATTCAGGCCCGTTCAAACCCCTCCCGGGGAAGCGACCCCGGAAACTATAGCGCTGGCCCAGTCGCTCAACCGCGAAGCCACGCGCCGCCGCCGCACCGCCAACCTCGCTAAGCCATCAGCCAAACGCCCCTTTTTGTTGCTTGCGGCTGCCGTCATACCCGTTCTCTTTACGATCACCGCTCTTGGAACTTGGGGAGTAAAACAAAAGCGCCGCGCCGACGCCATGGCCGCCAAAGCGCAAGAATTGGAAACTAAGCAAAACCGCATTGACGCAGCAAAGGAAGGCGCGCGAAACAGAGAAGCGCCGCTGCTTCAGGCAGCGGAGCCAAACAATGCCGCTCCGCCCAATTCCAGGCCGGACAACAATTCAAACAACCAAAACGGCACAGGCGAATTGATCAAGCCGGAAGAGCGTCCCAGACGCTTAGATAATCAGGCCGACCAATACAGGGTAAACGATCGCAGGTGATATAGCCATTCAACTTTGAAAAAGTTGAATCGCGCGGAGCGCGCAGTCTGCGCCTTTCGTTCCGCGAGCCGCCAAAGGCGGGGAGCGAAATGGAAAGCGCGGACGTTACATTTGATACTATAGGCTGCATCTCAAAATTGAACCGCTCTACTGAAGCTCCCCGCCTTGCGGCGGCTCGCTACACTCTCCAGACGCGCCGCTGGCGCGTTACACCTACGGCATCCATCGCAAGATGTCGGCGCATGCGCCTCATCTAAGCGCTCCGCGCCGATTCAACTTTTTCAAAGTTGAATGACTATATAATGTAAAAGTGTTATTTTGCCGATATTCTCTAATGAATGGCGATTGCCTTAGCTAAAGCCCACAATGTCCACAAAAGCGCCCACACCCCACATTCTGCTGGTTGACACCGACGCCATACAGCGGGAGACCATCGCCGACATCCTCAAGAACGAAGGATGGGATGTAGTTACGGCTCTATCGGGGGACGAGGCCACAAACGCCCTTCGCCAAAGAAAACCTCCCTTTGAGATTGTGATCACAAATCTCGTGATGCCAAATAAAAGCGGCTTAGACGTCATTAAGGCCGCCCTTAAATACAACCCAAACTGCTCCGTGATGGTAATCAGCACCTTCGCAAGCGCGGGCGAGGCGACTGAAGCCCTGGCCCTTGGGGCTTACACGGTTATCACCAAGCCCATACAACTAGACCACTTCAAGAACGCCCTCAACAGGCTCATTGAGCGCTCTCTTTTATTGTCGGAGCGCAATTATCTGAGAGATTACGTGACGAAGCTGGAATCAAAAGTGGAATCCCTTGAAACCGCCAAAGGGCGCATGGAAATGCTGGCCCAACAGATAAGCCCCGCAAACGGGGAGCAAAAAAGCCGTTCATTGGAGGAGCTGGAGCAGCTTGCCAACTTGCGCTCCATGGGGGCTTTAACCGAAGGGCAGTTTCAATCAGCGCGGCAACTCATACTCTCACGGTGGTTATCTTGAGATACGCAATCCTGTTTTTGCTTTTAATATCCCAGACCCGGTTATTTGCCCAGGGCGGCTCGACCAGACTGACCAACGCCCCTCCGCCCGTCCAGGAAATGGGCGACAAGGAGGTTGCCGAATATCTCCGCAATATTCTGGAAAAAACCAGGACCAGCGATACTGAAATGAGAACGGCGCTGCAGGCAATCCAGGATTACGCCTTTAAGGACAGAAAAGCTCCGGAAAGAGAATACATTATATTTGCCCAGGGAATATTGGAAGAAAGGACAGACCAGTTCTCAAGAGCCGTGACGACTTTCCGGAGGTTTGAGCGGGAGTGGCCCAACTCCAAATATATGCCCGAAGTAAACCTCGGCCTCGGAAAATACGCCCTCAATCAGGCCCCTGAGCGCCGCTCCCAAAAAGACAAACTATACAAAGACGCCGAAACGCGTTTTCGGAAAGTTCTGGATTCGGACCTGCCTCCGGAAACTAAATTCACCGCCCAGGGGCTTTTGATTTGGATGCTGCTTGAGCAGAAGCGAAGAGACGAAGCCCACGCCCTTGTCCAAAACCTTTTCCCCATAAGCAAAACAAAGCCTGAAGAAAGAGTGCTGCTTGCAATCATGGAACTACAGTGCGAGGCAAAAGACGTTGAGGGGGCAAGAAAAACAAGATCATCGTATCTGATCTCCTACAGAAACAGCGACAAGAAACCCCGCGTCAATCTGGGCTGGGGCCTGCTGCTTGGGCAGACGGGACAAAACGAGGAATCAGCCAAGGCCTTGCGGGAGGTCATCAGGGACGCGCCCCGCTCTGCGCAGGCCGATGAGGCCAGGCTGGCGCTGGCAGCCCTTCTCATGGATGGAAAACTGCCCGATAAAGCAAATCCAAACAAAGATACGCCGGAAACATTTCTGGCTCAGCTGAGAACAACCGGCGTCAGCGGCGACGCGCCGCAGCGATCTCTCCTCATGTATATACGCATGGCCTTTGAGGCTAAAGAGTGGAACAAGGTAATGACGCTGACGCGTCAATACAGCCAGCAATTTCCAGCTTCGCCCGATTTAGAAAAAGCCACATCCTACAGGCACGACGCGATAAGAAGCATGGTTCAGGATACAATAGATAATGGCGGAGGCCTATTAGCTTCCCTGTCGCTTTTAAACGCGGAGAATATCAGCGTATTGACGCCCCAGTTGAGGTCGGACCTGGTTTCAGCGTGTGTTAAAAGCGGCATTCCCGAAGCAGCCGTAAAAATAATTCAGGCTTCGCCCGAAACAGAGCAGGACGCTCTCAGACAATTACTGACAAAAAATGTTCCAGAACCCCTGCCCCCGCCCCTTGTAATTACCAGCATTAAAGGGGACCTCAAGGGCTATAAGGGCGAATTGGGACAAATACAAGTACTGCTCTCCCAAAAAAAGTGGAACGAGGCCAGTCTTAAAATTGAAAACTTAAGCCCGGGGCCAGATCGGATAAAAGCAGTGCTGGCGCTCCTCTTGCGCCCGATGCCCCCAAATGAGATTCATTTAAGGCGCAAGGAAGCCGAAGGGTGGCTTGCCAAATCCCCCGAAACAAGCCCTGTTAATGACCCGCTGCTCATTTTTATTGCCGATCTGTACATGCAGACCAACAATCAGGAAGAAGCCCTGGCCCTTTACCCCGCAAACCCGCAGCCGGAAAACCTGGGGTGGGTGAGCCTCATGCGCGCAACCGCGCTGTCTAAACTTGGCAGGACAGAAGAAGCAAAGCGCGTCCTTGATGAAAGCGCTTCGATACCTGAATTTAAGCAATATCGGCAACTGCTGGCAAATCAGTTGGGTAAATAGCGCCAGGCTGCCTTCAATCGGGAGGGGTTCTCGCAAAACCTCTTGCAACTTGAAATATAGTCATTGGCACGGAGGGAGTGAGTATAGCGTTTCCGGTTCAAAACCGCGTTTCGCTCCAGGGATATCAGCAATGCCGTACTCGCGGTTTTGAACCGGAAAGTAGCGCTGCATGCTGACTTTGC
>JGI24698J34947_10001864_pt1 | contig 11256 bp, 8 predicted proteins | sample TergutMp193P3_FD_34947 | JGI IMG/M metagenome (IMG submission 34947)
GTGCCGGAAATCTCCCTTACCCATCAAACGGCGGAAGTTATCGGCAAACGTTTCGGCTCGCAGGCGGCGACCCTTCACTCCGGGATGAGTCCGTCTTCGCGCCTTGCCGAATGGATGAGAATCCGCCGGGGAGAAGCGCCCATTGTCGTCGGCCCGCGAAGCGCGGTATTCGCGCCTGTTCCAAATCTCGGGCTTGTAATCATAGACGAAGAACACGACGGCTCCTACAAATCCGGCAATACGCCGCGCTACCACGCCCGCCAGATCGCTCTTCGCCGCTGTTCAAAAGAAGGCGCGCGCCTTGTGATGGGTTCGGCCACTCCTTCGGCGGAAGCGTGGAAACTCATGGCCGAGGGCGGCATAAAAAGGCTTGACCTTTCGCGCCGTCTTTCAGGGGGGGGAATGCCGGAGATAAAGCCGGTAAACCTCGCCAAAACCGAAAGCTGTCTTACAAAGGAACTGAAAGACGAAATCCGCCTGACGTCGCAAATGGGAAGGCAGACGATCCTTTTTATGAACCGCCGGGGGTTCGCCCATTTTTACCAATGCCCCGATTGCGGATGGGAGCAAACCTGCCGCAGGTGTTCGGTCTCGCTTACCTGGCACAAAAGCAAGGGACGCTGTGTCTGCCACTACTGCGGTTACAGCGAAGCGCCGCCTTCGGTCTGCCCGAAATGCGGCTCGGTAAAAGCCGGCTACCGCGGCTTCGGCACCGAAATGATCGAGGAGGAAGTGCGGCGCACCTTCCCCGATTTGCACCTCCGCCGCGCCGACGCCGACACTGCCGCAAAAGGCGGCGGCCTTGAGGAAACGCTGTCGCTTTTCAAAACGGGCGTAATAGACATTCTTCTTGGCACGCAGATGGTTGCCAAAGGACTGAACTTTCCCGGAGTGCGCCTTGTCGGAGTGGTCTTCGCCGACACCGGGCTTCATCTGCCGGATTTCCGCGCGGCGGAGCGGACGTTCTCTTTGATTGTGCAGGTCGCCGGGCGCGCCGGACGCTACTTCCCCGACGGCAAAGTTATCGTTCAGACCCTGCGCATGGAAGACCCGACAATCGCCCGCTCCTGCGCCCTTGACGTTGAGGGTTTTTACAAAGCCGAACTCGCCCAGCGCAAAGCGCTGAACTTTCCTCCGTTTTCAAGACTCATCCGCTTTACAATCCGCGCAAAGGACGAACGCCGCGCCGAGGCTGCAATAAGGCGGCTCGCATCCCTTGCAAGGCCCCTGCTTCCCCCGGGCGCGGATATGCTCGGTCCCGCGGAGTGCCCAATCGGAGTCATCAACGACAATTTCAGGCGGCAGCTTATACTTCGCAGTCCTTCAATGGGCGCGGTTCACACGGCGGCAAGAGAGCTTCTCGCCCATTATGAAAAAGGCAAAGATTCAAAGACGTATCTTGAAGTAGATGTTGACCCGGTAAGCATGTTATAATGTTGTTATGAGTAGCATGTACGAGTTTNAAACAAGCGGGACCTGTTCCACAAAAATCTGTTTTGATGTTGAAGAAGGAATACTTCATTCCGTTAAATTTGAGAACGGCTGCGACGGAAACCTGAAAGCCATCGGCGCTCTTGTCGAGGGAATGAGCGCGGTGGAAATTTATAAAAGACTGAACGGCGTTCGCTGCGGAAACAGGGGAACATCCTGCGCCGACCAGCTTGCAAGGGCGATTGAACAGCACTGCCGCCCTTCACTGAATTCTCCCGCCTAGCCGCCCTGCTCCGGCTTGAGCCTATGAAACTGCTCCTTCACTGCTGCTGCGCTCCATGCGCCGTTTCCTGCGTAACAAGTTTACGCGGCGAAGGCATTGAGCCTGAACTCCTCTGGTACAACCCGAACATCCACCCCTTTACCGAATACTCTTCGCGACTGGAGTGCCTCGCCGAATTTGCGGCTAACGGGAAACTGAAACTGCAAACCNTNNATGAATACGGNCTTCGCCTGTTTTTGCGGGAAGTGTTTCCGGTTATTCGCGATGAGGAACTGCCGGCTGAAANAGACGNCGTTACGCGAAGATGCGAAATCTGTTACAGACTGCGCCTGGAAAAAGCCGCGTCTTTCGCGGCNCNNGANGGATTCCAGTCTTTTACCACAAGNNTNNTGATAAGCCCGTATCAGGATCACGAGGCAGTCAGGCGCNTTGGCGAATTCATGGCCGCGAAGTACGGAGTTGATTTTNTCTACCGCGATTTCCGCCCGCTCTTCCGCGAAGGGCAGAAAGAAGCCCGTTCTCTTGGATTTTATATGCAAAAATACTGCGGCTGTGTTTTCAGCGAAGAGGAGCGTTATGTGAGGATAAGCCATGAACATTAACCCTATTTTTGAAAGGTTCGCTCTTATTACCGGAGACGAAGGGCTGGAAAAACTGGCGAAGACAAACGTGCTCGTTTTCGGCGCGGGCGGCGTGGGGAGTTGGGCGGCGGAAGCGCTGGTTCGTTCAGGGATAGGGAAAATCGGTATTGTAGACTGCGACGCTGTCTGCGCTTCCAATGTAAACCGGCAAATAGAGGCAACGACGCTCACCATCGGCCTTCCCAAAGCGTCAACGNTAAAAAAGCGGCTGTTGGANATAAACCCCGAATGTGAANTTACCGCGTGGGATGAAATTTTTTGCCGCGAAAACGCGCGCGTCTTTGGAATAGAAAACGCCTGTTATGTGATAGACGCCATCGACACTTTAAAACACAAACTCGATTTGATAGAAATAGTCTGTAATGCGGGAGTTACCCTCTATTCCTCAATGGGTATGGCGCTTAAAATGGACCCTTCACGGATAAAAACCGCGTCCGTCTGGAAAACCGGCGGCTGTCCTCTTGCGCGGCTTGTGCGTCAGGGGCTTCGCGAGCGCGGCTTTTCCTCGGATTTTACCGTCGTTTATTCAAGCGAGTTGATTTCGCGGGCCAGTTTCCCCCCTCCATCTCACGGAGAAAAGCGCGTAAACGGCAGCGCGGTTACGGTTACGGCAAGCGCGGGTCTGCTGCTCGCCAGTCTTGTGTTACGCGACATCACGGGGTTGTGATGGGAAGCAGATTTTTCCGCAGGACGAAACCGGGCGAACTTGTAAAAAAACTTGTCGTAAAGGCGGTAATGGAACGCTCCCTTTTAAGCGAAGGCGACCGCGTCCTGATTGCCGTTTCAGGCGGCAAAGATTCAAGCGTGCTTGCGTGGGCGCTTTCGGCAATAAGGCCCGCGCTTAAAATAAACTACGAAATTGCCGCGCTTCACATAAGCACGGACTTTTGCGCCTGCTGTAAAAAAGCGGCCCTCTGCCAACGGCTTGAAGAGTGGGGAATCCCCTTTACCGACCTTTTTGTGCCTGTTGTCGGCAGGCTTAAAGAGGGCGAAAAAATGAACTGCTACTGGTGCTCTACCCAACGGCGGACGGAACTTTTAAAGTACGCGGTAGAAAACGGCTTTAACAAAATCGCGCTCGGGCACCATCTGGACGACATCATCGAAACTTTTTTCATGAACCTCTGCTCAAAGGGAACGTTACTCGCCATGCCCGTCATCCTTAAATACCGCAAATACCCGGTAAGCCTTATCCGGCCCCTTGCCCTGTTAGAAGAAAAGCAGGTTATCGCCTGCGCCGGCGAACAGAACATTTTAAAAACCGCCTGCACCTGCCCCTACGGACAGAATTCCAAAAGGCGCGACATTCGCGGCAAAATAGCGGATTTCGCTGCGGGCGATGACGCAGGCGAGATGAAGCGCCGAATCCTCAAAGCGTTAGGGGAAGGAAAGATCGATTACCTGGCGGACATTTAGCCTGTGGATAACTTGTGGATAAAAACGCAAATTCCCCAAAAGTTATGACTTTCATGGAAAGAATTCCATAGAAGTTATGACTTTTGGGGAATTTGTGCTATAATAGGAATATGGGCAAATATGTAACAAGAACCCTGGAAAGCAGAATATTGCGGAATCTGTCGGATAATAAGGCGATAATCATTTTCGGCGCAAGGCAGACCGGCAAATCAACGCTATTAAAGGAACTATTAAAAGACACTGACAACGTGCTTTGGCTGTACGGCGACCAGCCGCAAACTCAGTCTTTTTTAACTGACGTATCCGTGCAGAATATAAAATCAATAATCGGCAATAACAGGATAGTAGTCATAGATGAAGCGCAAATGGTTAAAGACATTGGAATAAAACTAAAAATGTTTACGGATTATCTTGGCGGTATAAAAGTAATNGCNACAGGTTCCTCTTCTTTTGANCTTGCCAATAAAATCAATGAACCTTTAACAGGCAGAAAATGGGAGTATCAGTTATTGCCCCTNTCTTTTAANGAAATGGCGGAAGCAGGCAGTGTTTTTGAAGAAATGGGACATTTGGAAACCCGTTTGATTTACGGATATTACCCTGAAATAGTTACGCATCCCGGAGAAGAAAAAGAACGCCTGCTTGAACTGGTAACAAGTTATTTATACAAAGATGTGTTAATCTGGGAAAATCTGCATAAAGCCGATAAAATTACAAAACTTTTNCAGGCTCTGGCTTTTCAGACAGGCTCCCAGGTGTCTTACACGGAAATTGCTTCAATAGTGGGGATGGACAGCAAGACAGTGGAAAAATATATTGACCTTCTGGAAAAAGCATTCGTAATATACAGGCTTACGTCTTACAGCAGAAATCTCCGCGACGAATTAAAAACCTGCAAGAAAATTTATTTTTATGATAACGGAGTGCGAAACGCTTTAATTTCCGCGTTCAATCCGCTGGAATTGCGTGACGATATCGGAATTCTCTGGGAAAATTTTATCATGGCGGAACTGCTCAACAAGAAAGACAAAAACACAAAAAATTTCGCCCGCCGCTGGTTCTGGCGTACAAAGCAAAAACAGGAAATTGATTTGATTCATGAGGCGGATGGAGTTTTTACAGCTTATGAATTTAAATGGAATGAAAAGAAAAATGTAACATGCCCCGATGCCTTTAAAAAAGCCTATCCTGAAATTGAGTTTCACGTAATCAACAAGGCTAATTTTGTTGATTATCTCCGGTGACTGTCACCTTTTTTGAAAATATCGGCCTCTCCATGAACAAGATCGAAAAACTGCAGCCCGCTGCGTTACTTACCTGTATGGCGGCGGTGCATAAAGGCGGAGCTTCTTTATTTTTGCGCTCTGATATATAATCTACGCCATGAATGCAAACTTGAATCACCGAAAGGCAGCGGCAAAAGTGCGGCTGGTACTGGAAGACGGAACCCCCGCGGCAAATCGGGATGTGAATATCAGCCAGAAGAGCCATCTGTTTCTTTTCGGCTGCGGCGGTTTTGAGGCTGTGGAACTTGCCGGAGGAAAGCCGGAAGGCGGCGCCCTCGACGAGGCAAGGGCGGCTTATCTTGGGGAAAAACTTGGCAAACTCTTCGATATAAACAACTTCGCTACCCTGCCCTTCTACATCGGCCGCTATGAGCCGGAAGAGGGCAAGCCCGATGAAGGGCGGCTGAGGGCCGCCGCGCGCTGGTTTGCCGAACGGAGCATAACGGCAAAGGGGCATCCCCTGTGCTGGCATACGGTCTGCGCCCCCTGGCTTATGAATTACTCAAATGCCGAAATACTGAAAAAAATCATCGCGCGCATAGAACGGGACGTTTCCCTCTTCGCGGGAATGATTGATATATGGGACGTTATCAACGAGGTTGTCATTATGCCCGTCTTCGACAAATACGACAACGCCGTTACGCGAATATGCAAAGAAATCGGGCAGGTACAGCTTGTAAAGGAAGTGTTTCAGGCGGCGCGGCGCGCAAATCCAAACGCCGTGTTACTGCTCAACGATTTTAACACTTCAAAGGATTATGAGGTTCTGATAGACAAATGTTTGCAGGCCGGAGTTCAAATAGACGCGCTCGGCATCCAGTCCCACCAGCATCAGGGTTACTGGGGAGCTGATAAAATTCACGACGTTCTTGCGCGCTTTTCCCGCTTCGGACTGCCGCTTCATTTTACCGAGAACACAATCATTTCAGGCGACATCATGCCGAAGCACATCCACGATCTTAACGACTGGAAGGTTGAACAATGGCCGACGACTCCCGAAGGAGAGGAACGCCAGACGCGCGAAATGATCGAAATGTACGAGATTCTTTTTTCCCACCCAGGCGTTCAGGCTGTTACCAACTGGTCCGGTTCGGACAACGCATGGCTGCACGCGCCGGCCGGTTTCCTGCGTACCGACAACAGCGAAAAGCCNTCGTACAAAGCCCTTCGTTCAAAAATTAAAAACGAATGGCGCACGGAAACCGCGGAACGCAGTGACTCAAACGGCTGTGTCAATCTGAACGGTTTTAAAGGCGCGTATCAAATCTCGTGTATGGGCAAAACCGCCTCTTTTATACTTGACGGGAAAAAAGACGCTGAAGAGCTTTGCTTGAAGTAGATTTTAATATCTACCAACTCTCCATCGCGGATTTAAAGGCGGGCGCGGAGGCGGAGATTATCCTCTCATCGATACAATACGCGAAACGAAGCCAGCCTGATTTTCCGAAACCGGAGCCGGGCACTCCCAGTATCAAATGTTTTTTTAAGTGTTCGACAAATTCTTTATCGTCTGATTGCCCGCCGTTTTTTTTTGCGGGAACTCTGCAGAAAAGATAGAACGCCCCTTGAGGAACTGAGTATTCGATTCCGGCTTCGTCCAGAACCCTCATAAAAGCGTCGCGTCTTCGCGCGTAAATCGAAACGTCCACCCGCGCTTCAGTTAAAGAGGCGACTATTCTTTGCATNAGNGCGGGGGCGTTAACAAAACCCAGTACGCGCGCGCAGTAAATCAAACCGTTAACAAGGTCGTCCTTGCCGGAAATGTTCGGGCTNACGGCAATAAAACCGATGCGCTCTCCGGGNAGGGACAGGCTCTTTGAATAGGAACTGATGACTATGGATTCGCTGTAACAGCTTAAAACAGGCGGAACATCGCCCGAATANACGATTTCCCGGTACGGTTCGTCGGAAACAAGGTACGGCAGGCGGCCGGTTTTTTTGCCGTGTTCCTCAAGAAGAGCGGCAAGTCCGGCAAGGACAGGCTCAGGATAAATTTTCCCCGTGGGATTGTTAGGCGAATTGATAAGGACGGCTGCGGTTTTTGCGCCTAACGCCGCGCTTATCGCGGACAAGTCTAAATTAAAGTCGTCTTGCGCCTCTACTTCGACAAGTTTTGCCCCGCTGTTGGCGGCATAAGCGCGGTATTCAACGAAAAATGGCCGCGTTACGATAATTTCATCGCCCGGATTGCAGATTGTCTTGAAGACCGTGTTCAGCCCCCCGGCGGCTCCGCTTGCCATTATCACATGGGAGCCGTCGATATCGACACCCTGCTCTTTGGAAACTTTTTTCGCGAGCGCCTCTCTTACAAACGGATAACCGGCGTTGGGCATATACCCGTGGGAGCCTTTTTCGTCTTCCTGCGCGAGCTTTACAAAAACTTCATGAAAAGCGGGCGGCGGGTCTATGTCCGGGTTCCCAAGCGAAAAATCGAAAACCTTGTCCGCGCCGTGCTGTTTTTTAAGCTGAATGCCCTCTTCAAACATCCTGCGAATCATCGAAGAAGAGGAGAGCGCGTTTTTTATTCCTTCCGCTATCGGCATAATCCTCTCCTAAACCAATGGGCGCGCCGTGCGCACGATGTCGGCGAAAATGCCGCCGGCCGTTACCTGCGCGCCGGCTCCCGGCCCCTTTATTACCATCGGGAGTTTCGAGTAACGGCTGGTGGTAATAACAACAATGTTGTCGCTGTCCACAAGCGAGCGGAAGGGGCTGCCCTCCCCTTCGCCGCGAAGTGAGATTTTCGCCTTTCCTTCCTCGACTATCGCGACATAGCGCAGAAGCTGGCCTTTTTCGGCGGCCTGTGCGCGGCGTTTTTCAAAATCGGCGTCTGATTTTTCAAGCTCGCTGAAAAAAGCGTCGATATCCTTCGCGTTGAAACAGGCCTGCGGAAGTATCGGCTCGATGCTCACGTTGGCGAACTCAAGTGAGAGGCCGCATTCGCGCGCGAGGATCAATGCTTTGCGCGCCGCGTCCATCGCGTTTAGGTCGTCGCGGGGATCGGGTTCGGTGTAGCCCTTTGCCTTTGCCTCGCGCACAAGAGCGGAAAACGGTTTTGAACCGTCGTAGTTGTTAAAGATAAAACTCAAAGTGCCTGAAAGCACCGCCTCTATGCGCAGAACTTTGTCTCCCGAAAGGGTAAGATCGCGTAACGTTGAGATTACGGGCAGGCCCGCGCCTACCGTACATTCGTACAAATAGGGGATTCCCCTTTCCCTGGAATAGGCTGTAAGTTTTTTGTAGTAATCCAGTTTCCCGGAATTCGCCTTTTTGTTTGGCGTAACGATGGGTATCGACTGTTGAAGAATTTTTTCGTAAGAGGCGGCAATATCCTCGCTTGCCGTACAGTCGCAGAAACATGAATTGGGAAGGTTAAGGGTGATCATTTTTTCTATAAACGCGGCAAGGTTGAAGGCTTCCGTCCCTTCGCCGCCTTCGTTAACCAGTTTCTTCGCTTTTACGGGATCAATGCCGTTATGCGAAAAAATCATCCTGTCGTAATTGGCCGCCCCTATCAAATTTATTTTGATCATGTCCCTGTCCGCCAATTTTTCGAGGTTATCTGAAATTTGATCCAGCAATGTGCCGCCGATAAGGCCGGTTCCGGCAAGGAAAAGATTTACCGAACGCTGGTTCGCGAAAAAGAACGCGTCGTGAATCGCGTTAAGCGCCTTGCCTTCATCCTGACTTGGAATAACCGCCGAGATATTTGTCTCCGAAGAGCCTTGCGCAATGGCGATTACATTGATGCCGTTNCGCCCCAGCGCGTGAAAAACNTTGCCCGAAATGCCCGACGTGCTTTTCATNGCGGAGCCTACNACGGCGATAATCGAAAGGCCGTTTTCAACAAACGGCTTGTCAATGGANCCGGCGCGAATCTCGGGGGCGAATTCCTCTTGTAAAACCGATTCCGCTCCCTGCGCGTCTTCGGGCAGCACCGCGAAACAAATTGTGTACTCGCTGGAACTCTGCGAAATCAGCATTACGCTGATGCCTTTGCGGGCAAGCGCGCCGAATACCCTCGCGGAAAAACCGGCGACGCCTACCATGCCGGAGCCTTGAACCCTGACAAGAGCCGCGCTGCCTATCGAACTCATTCCCCTGATGGGGAATTTCCCGCCGGCGGCGTTTTTGACAATCCGCGTGCCAGGCGAAGAGGTGTTAAAGGTGTTGCGGATCATTATCGGAACGCCCTTTTCGAGAGCGGGTTTTACCGACGGCGGGAAAATCACCCTCGCGCCGAAGTGGGAAATTTCCATTGCCTCGGTATAGGAGATTTCCTCTATAAGAAAGGCGTTTTTTACATATTTCGGGTCAGCCGTAGGAATGCCGTCCACGTCCGTCCAAATCTCAAGTTTTTCCGCTCCCAGAGCCGCGGCGAAAACAGCCGCCGTTAAATCGGAGCCGTCCCGCCCTACGGTGGTTGTATGTCCGTCCGCAGTGGAGGCGATAAAACCGGTTACTACCCGCAGGGTTTTATCCGACCTGTCAAAGTGGGCGCGGATGTTCGCTTCCGTCTCTTTTTGAAGAATATTCGCCCTTCCGTGGCAGGAATCCGTTACTACAAGCGTCCGCGCGTCCAAAAACGAGGATTTTATGCCGTTAGCAGTAAAAATAAGGGCAAGAAGAGAAGCCGAAAGCCTTTCGCCGAAGCTCATGACGAGGTCAAGACTGCGATCCGAGACCTCTCCCAACAGCGAAATCCCGTCCAGAGTACGGGACAGCTCGGAAACAAGCGTTTCTACGGCGTTTTCGGCGTCTTTTTTCTCCGCGGCCTTCAAAAAATGCGCCGCGCAGTCCTCATGGCGGGTGCGGATGCCTCCTACTTGCCGTGAAAAGTCATCTCCCCGGGCCGCGGCATGGGCCGTTTCGATAAGAGCGTCCGTAACCCCCGAAAAGGCCGCGACTACAACCGCTAAAACCCCCTCGCGTTCGCTGTTTTTCAGAATGTCAATAACGCGGTTAATGCCGTCCGCGCTGCCCACGGATGTCCCGCCAAATTTAAGTAAAAGCATTTTTTTTCTCCAATTATCCTGAATACTACTTTATTTTTTTATATATTTATAGTAGTGTATTTATCAATATTTACAGTTTATTGGAGTATTTGAAATTGACGGTTATTTTGATTGTTTTTGCCGCTTCGGTTGTTCTGTCTACCGGGTCCGTCTTGCTGGTTTTAAGGCTTTCGCACCGGAAAGAATGGTATGATCATATAGACGAAAGAAAAATTCACACGGGAAATATTCCNCGCTTGGGCGGCATCGGTTTCTCCGTTGCCTTTTTCCTGATGTTGGCGGTTATTGCCCTGAAAAGCGGGAGTTTAACCGCGAATTTGCGTTTTTTACCCTGTATCGCGGCAATGATTCTCGCGATGTTATCCGGCGCTTATGACGATTTTCACCCGATGTCGCCGCGCGCAAAGCTGTTTTTACAGCTTATCGCCGCGCTCTGCGTTTTAATCCCCGGTTTTACATTCGACCGGATTCTGAATACCGGCGGCGGCTTTTTAACAGACCTGGGCTATCTGGCATATCCCGTAACATTTCTGTGGGTTGTCGGGCTTACAAACGGCTTTAATCTTATCGACGGCGTTGACGGCCTTGCCGGAGGCGTTTCCGCTATAATCGCGTTTTTCCTGGGACTGATATTCTTAACCATAAATGTTTCGGATAACATGGCGACAAAATCCGTCCTTCTGTGCGCCGCGCTTTTCGGCGTTCTTGTCGGGTTTTTGATTTTTAACGCGCCGATTCCGCGGGCGAAAATTTTTATGGGCGACTGCGGAAGCCAATTTTTGGGCTTTACGCTGGCCTTGCTGCCGCTTATGAAAGAGACCAACGATCTTACTTCNCTGCCCGTTTTATACGCGGCCGCCCTGTTCGCCATTCCGATTTTTGACACNACGNCCGCTGTCTGGCGCCGCCTGAGGGACGGTAAAAAAATATACGACCCCGATAAATCCCATCTGCACCACAAATTGATCAATCTGGGTCTCGGCGCAAGGGGAGTAGACGCCCTTATTTACTCTTTGCAGATAGTTCTTGGGGCGCTCACCTTCATCGCGGTTCATCTTGAGGGGGTTTCCTCGTTATTGGTGCTTGGAGCGGCATATTTTATAGCTTTGTCATTTTTCGCGGTTATCCATTTCATGAACAGGGCGCTTAATACGCGGGAGGCGGAAATATCTACCCCCCCCCCC
>JGI24698J34947_10001865_pt1 | contig 11255 bp, 12 predicted proteins | sample TergutMp193P3_FD_34947 | JGI IMG/M metagenome (IMG submission 34947)
TGCGGGGAATTGCCGTTCTTGCCTTTCACGGTAACGCTAAATACCAACTCCGATGCTTCAAGGCCGTAATCCAGGGGGTTTTCCAGCATTACGCTGACGGACATATTCTCATCCCGGTAGGTTCCATCATAACCAAAGTTTTTTAACATTGACTAATCCCCCTGCCATTTTCCGTTTGAAAGATAAGCCCGTCAATATAATCGTCTGTAAGACCTTTATCTTTCAGGAACGCTTTGGCTGCGCCCTTGTTGGCGAACTCCATTACTTCGCCGTTTTCGTCAAGCAAGTATTCCAGCAGATTGATGACAATGCCGTTGATATGCCGACCCACAATGACCATTTTTGTACCTCCTCTAAAATAAAATTGATCACCCCCGCCGAGAATGGCGGGGGNGATCGTTGATGTTGCAAATTCAGAATATATAAGTACAAATGCCAAAGATGCTTGCTTTTTTTATTTTTGCGTTGCATAATATGGGAAAACAATATGGAAGGTTCGTTATGGCCGAAAACCCTAATAATTATGAAACTGACTACGTAACTGAAGCGCATCGCAAAGGGCAGCCTCATAATAAAGCGCCAATCGTTAGCGTGTTAGACCTTGATGACTTGGTTCCGTTTAAAAACCACCCCTTTGAGGTGTACGACAAAGAGGATCAGCGATTCACAGACATGGTTGAAAGTATCCGTACCAATGGGCTTTATGAGCCGATTATAGTTCGTCCCCATCCTGAAAAAGAAGGGAAGTATGAAATACTCTCCGGGCATAATCGTGTCAATGCAACAAGAGGGGCAGGACTTGAAAAAATTCATGCTATTATACGAATACAGTTGAGCGACGAAGCAGCCTTGCTTATCGTCACGGAAACTAATCTCATTCAACGGTCGTTTGCAGACTTAAAACATAGCGAACGCGCTCTTGCATTGGCAACCCAATACGAGACGATGAAGATGAAACCCGGCTATCGTTCTGATCTGTTGCGGGAGATCGCTGAACTGACCCGTTCCCCACTGGGGACTCGGTTGAAAACGAGTGATAAACTTGGCGCTCAGTACGGCTTGAAAAAGACCACGGTTTCACGTTATCTGCGTGTAAACAAGCTGATAGCGCCATTGAAGAAGCGGCTTGATAATGACGAAATTGGTATGCGGGTAGCTGAGGCGTTGTCATACTTGCGTAATGAAGAACAGGAGATAATCGAGAATCTTCTTGCTGATAGGAAAAAAGTTAGTATAGAACAAGCTGATTTTCTCAAAAGAGAATCAGAAAAAGGAGAACTCGACAAAGGATTTATGGAGAAAGTGTTAAGACCGCGACCTGTCTCAACGGAAGTTAAATCGCTTAAACTCAGTGGAAAGTTCTTATCAGGGTATTTCAAAGCAACCCAGAGCAAGAAAGAAATAGAGGATGCTATAACCAAGGCATTAGAACAGTATTTCTCACATCAGTCGGCGCCATAGGGAGTTGTTTATATGAATCTAAAGATGGCTATTGCCTCGCTTGGAATTAGGCCCCTGTCGCTGTTACCGTCCTGGAGGGCAAGGCAGTCAAGTCGGGCAACAAGACTAAAGTAATTACTCACATATACTCCTTGCCCGTTCCGCTAGCCAGTACAGAACCTGCCATCCATGGATGATGGTCTTCTCGTAGAAAATGCAAAATTTTTTTAAAAAAGTAGTTGACATTATTTAACTTCACTTATATAATTTAGTAAATTTAATTTCAGGAGGTTTAATTTTTATGAATATATTAGTGTTTGATAGCACTAATATCCCAACAATTGATTTAGCCAGTAAAAGGAATTTAGACGTAGCTGGCCATTTTTTTGATGACTTGAACAAATTGGATGATTTAACGATTTTGGTGATTTTAACAAACTGGACGACTTGTTTAATGCTCACATTGATAAACTTCGAGAATGGGAGTGTTACTATGGAAACTGAAAAACTTATTACGATGGCCGAATTAAAGTCCTGTCTGCGGGTAAGTCAAAGTACCCTGTCCAGGCTAATAAAGGCACAAACCCCGCCTTGCGATCGAATTTTACGACTTGGACGGCGTCTGTATCTGGCCCAGTCAGTATTTAATAACTGGGTATTATCTAATAAATCTCTTCCGAATGGGAGGACAGAATGAATTTTTTTAAATCTATTTTTCAAAAGGATAAAGAAGCCAGAAAAAACCTCCTAGAATTTGTCGTTGGTATAATAGTGGGAGTTTTGGTTTTTCTGGTAGGAGTAGGAAAAGGTAAGGCCGGAATGCAAAGACAAACGGCCTATAAAGGTGAGTAGTTCATAAAAAACACCCTCGGTTCCGCCGAGGGTGTTTAACTTTATGGTAGCATGATCAAAAACTATCAATACAATTTTGCGAAATANTCGCAGAGGAGAGAGTATGTTTTTCCTTTTCCCAATTGGAATTTTATGTAGTGGAGCAATAGCTAATTTTGTCTATGATATTTTTTCAGGTGGGTTTATTCCCTCTGTTCCACTAACAAAAAAAGATATAATGGACAACGTAAAAGAAAAAACTGTAAACCAAATGAATCAATCTGTTGATTTACCTATGCAAAAGCCTGATGAATCAAAGGAGACAGGAAAGGTAGATATTATGAATGAGCCGTATCTATTATTTGACAGATTCATCCACCGGGGGGAAATTGTCTGTCTCTTTTCAGATGAAGGCGTTGGCAAAACACTTCTAGCAATTTTCATTGCCAGTATATTATTTCCCAAAAAGGTAGTATACTTTAACCTTGATGATACCGGTGTTAACCAGAAAAGGCGTTTTTTATCCGTCCCTTCAATCGACTGTATCACTAGCGAAGAATTTGATGAATATATGTCTGTGATGGAAACATTTGCCGCTGAAGAGTGCCAGAACCAGGCTTTACAGGATTGGATTTACAAAAAAGTTAATTTCTTGATTGATTACAAATGGTTCAAAGATCGAAGCCGGAAGCTAATGAAAGAACTAGGTATTCACGACCAAGACAAGATTAATTCCCTTTTGGTCTTTGAATTGTTTGCAAAATCTGAACGTTGTGCTGATGCGGAGGTCGTTATTTTAGATTCATTAACTGGGCTTTTTGGTGATGATATTGACTATAAGCGTGAATACCAAAAAAAAATAAATCAACCTTTTCGAGATAGAGGGCAAACATTTCTGATTCTTCATCACACTAACAAAAAAGGAGAGATCTCAGGTCGCCGTACCCTAGCACGAGTTATGGATACTGTTTTGCGACTTGACAAGAGCGTGAACGGGGAAGACTATCGTAAGATAACAGTAATAAAGGATCGCTATCCACAAGGCGCTAAAGAGTGCACAGTTAGGATGGTTCCTGAGGGGCCACAAACTGTCAGGTTTGAAGTTTGTGAAGATCCTTCCCCTGCCACCAACTTAAAATATTTGACCTCTCTTGAGCGCGAAATAGTACAGGAGATGAACGGTAAAGATACAATGGCCACCGAAGACTTATTTCAGGCACTAAAGAAGAAGGGGAAGACAAAAAGTAAAGGATCGCTTGAAAATTACCTAAAAAAACTTGAAGACAAAGGCTACGTTAAGAAAACCAATGGTAAAGACTGGTCTTCCATTACAAACCTTATGGAAAACGATACTGCTTTTTGATTTTACTAGGGGCGGGGTGATCCCTCGCCCCTATCCTTTTTATCAACATCGTCATCATCATCATCATTATACCCCCCCCCCCTCTGCCCCTATTTTTACCTAAAATGGGGGGGTAGGGGCGGTGATGATGATGGTTAGTTTGAACTTCCAATTCGATACATCGGGGGTCTTAGTTGATTACTATAATCGATTAGTAGTGCCGATATTCCGTTCTGGGTTGTGCATGAGTCCTATTGAAATTGGGCGGAGTGTCCGTTCTAGTTGGGCAAGTTTTTATACCNGTACTTTCTGTTTGACGCTTAGCTGAAAGCTCAGGTTGTCCAGGACTTTGACAACGGTATTAATACGCCTACTTTTTCTTTGTAAATCTTAGCCAGATATGGGGGCATGGGGGCTGTCCTTAAAAGGCGGCTATACCCTGCCCTGTCTTCTGCTTGCCTTACCTCTTCGTTCTATAAAACTCATACACGATAAACTCCGCGCTTTCAGACCATAAAAGATTGTCTAGCCTCTTTAGGATGCCGTAGGTTTCGGAAGAGACAAACATTTCATAAGCATCGTCAAAAAGGATGTGCTCTTTTTCCGACAGGATGCTCGCGATTTGTTCAATCTTGAAGAGCACATCAGTCGTTATATCCTGGCCTTTGAAGATGTATTTGTCTTTCACTTTTGATACCGCCTTCTTATCGTAAGACGGGAGAGCGCGGCGGGGGTGTGAAGCGATACCTGGTTATTAATCCGGTTGGAACGGAGCCGTTCTAGCGCCTGCTTCCGGAAGGTCGTGGTGTAAAACCCCCTACCGAAATCACGAAAGTCTCGCCAACAAGTTGGCAATGACTTAGAAAGGTCTACCTCATTAAATTGACGGTTCGAGCCGTGGTATAAAATCAGGTTTGCTTCCATGCCAAAACATCTTCGGCAAATGATATGCCTTCATCCAGAAAATCGATGAAGAAACCCGTTGGGGCTTATGGCAGGGACGAGGGAGCCTGTAAAGTCCGCCTCGTTCCTGGTCACGATGTAGTCCGCCCCTTCGCGTTCCGCAGTCGCGGCGACCACAGCGTCTTCAAAGTCGGTCATGTCGAGGGCCAGGGCGGCGTCAATGTCGGGCGCGGTGGTATCACAAATGCCGACAAGAGTTTTGAGAGCGGCTATTTTTTCTTTCGCTTTTCCCTGGCCGCTAATTCCCTGGCGGCGGAGGCTTTGGCTGATGACGTAATACACGTCGGTAACGGCTCCCGCACCCACGAGTGCTTCGAGCGCCCCCTGTAACCCCAGTTGGACGAGCCGGTAGGAATCAGCGAAAAAAGGCTCGCGGCGTTCAAGGATGTCGATGATGACGTTTGTGTCGATGATGACTTTCATTGCCGCGCGAGGCGTTCCTTTCTGGCTTCCTCAAGGCTGACGGGGCTTACGGCGGTGATCCCCACGAGGCTGTCAAGGATGGCTTGTTTGTCCTGGGCTGCGGACAATTTTGCGAAGACTCTTCCGTTTTCAGTGATGAGAACCTCGTCCTCAGCTACCGCGTCCAGGTAGCGCCCTATATTTGTTTTTAATTCCGTGGCGGTAACGATCATCATACACTCCTTTTCTGACGGTTTGACTGTATCAGAAATCGCCAACCGCGCCAACTGCCGCATGGAGGTTCTGCTCGCGTTCGGTTTCTGTCATACTGCCATTATACCATTTATGCCAACAAGCCGCCACCCATCCAGCAATCCTTATGTTTTACAGTACCCTACCCCCTTACACGGCTTTTTGAATAACCCGATAGACTCGCCGACTACCGGAAATAGGGGAATAAATCTGGGAAACTCCTGATAGCTAGTGACATATATTGACATAAAGGTGACATCTAAAGCATACTATAAATAGGAAGAGAACAGTGGTAGCTTCGTCTCCGACTCCCGTTTCCCGCTGTAAATTGACAGTTGAATCGGCAAGATATATGCTTTTCACATGAACGATGTTTCTTCTGATAACAATGCCTGGAAATACGCCGTAAAATGTGCCATGCGAAGAAGCAAAGGTCTTTGTTCCAGTATATTTTACACTGCCTATTGTGAAAATTGTACATACTTTGTAAAGAATTATCTCCCTACAGAAGTGGATGACCAGGCGATCAAGCTCTTTATGCACAAGGCTGAGGAAAAAGCCTGGGCAATTACAATGGAGAAGCAGAATTATATGGGATTTGCGGCGGGNTTTCTTATTTGCCTGTTCTTTGCCTGGATAGTGTGGGACTATGATCCATTTTGGATAAGGATCAAAGCAAAAACAACCGCCCCTCCTCCTGTCACCCACGGTTTAATAGCGGACACCGGGATCGAGCAGCACGCCAATATTGATGAAACGCTTGGCAAGGTAGCCGAGGAATTATGGAAAGGGAGGGATGTCAACGGGGATAAACAACTCAATTGCATTGACGCTGCCGTTATTTTTTACCATTATTTTCCGGATAAAACAAAAGTTTGCATTATGAGCAATGTCAATCCCGCTACTCATTTTGATCATCTTTTTGTTGGCGTGTTTTCCGATGGCGTGTGGAAGTTCATAGAGCCTCAGGCGTATTATTCCGGAAAGGAGTCCTATTGGATGGAGGATGTATGGGACAGCCGTTATGATATGCGTTACAACAAAGAAGAAACAAAGCTATGGAGATGGTATTTACCATGGAGAATAGGAAGCCTCGACTTTACCGGTGTTTCAGCGAGAAAAATTATTGGAAGGCAGAGTGCTTAAGTGCGCGTTGGTATCGGCGTATGATAAAAACCTGTCCTTCATTATTGCCCCATGGTGTCTTGTCGGCGTAAATTGCCAATTGGAGATCATATTCGGGGTCGCTTCAGTATGAAAGCACCATCCTGCCCAATGCAGTTCATTTTCGTCTATCCAGTCGAGCATATTTTTTAACCAGTCCGGCCTTTGAGCAGCGCCCCATTCCCCGTAAGGATCAATTCCGATTTCCCCAATCATTATGGGGTAATCATCCTTTATGCACAAAACCCTAATATCATGCCTGATCCCATCCCATTCCTTCCACGGGTATATATGCGAATCGTACACAATCCCATTGCCTTCGGGAGTGTCTTCAAGTGCGTAACTGATACCGGTTATAGCGCCCACGGCAATTCCCCCCAGGTCATACCCCCAGTCAACTCCGCCCACGATGATTATGTTGTTGGCGCCTAACGCCCTTATTTCCTCCACCATTTTTTGATGTCCAGGAGTGATGTATTTAAGCGTTTTTGCATTTTCCGTGTTTCCGTTAATAACCTCTTCTATTTCACCGCCGTTCTTCCACACATTCCATGGTATGTCGTGGGGCTCATTGTATAAATTAAACAAAACCGCGGGGTTATTTTTATATCTTTCCGCCATGTCAAGCCAGAACACAAGGGAATTCTCGTCCGGCATTAAGTGCTGTCCAGAGTTTTCGCCCCACACGCCCGCGTTGGACCAATGCAGATCCAGCTCGACATACTTGCCGAAACTTAAGGCAATTTCCACCACGTCATCCACGGTTTGCCTGTACGCCACCCCGCCGTCGGTAGGATTTGGGGTACTCCAGTTTGATATTTTTCCGAACCAGTAATCCTGCGACAGGGGCAACCGGACAGTGTTGCAATTCCAGTTGGCAAAAACTTCATAAGCTGAAGCCTGTACATTGTCACCCGCGCTTTTCCATTCAAGGCTGCATATATTTACGCCCACAAGCCTTACTTCATCGCCCCTTTCATTGTAGATTTTATTTCCGTCAACATGGAGCATAAGGCTCGGCGCGTCCAGATTTGATTCAGGATATTTGGTTATCGGTTTTTCTTTTTCACCGGTACAACTGAAAAAGAACAATAAAACAGAAAGCGTAATAATCGTGGCAGTTGTTTTTTTCAAGGCTTTCCCGGCAACTTGTCTAAATGGGCGTTTGTATCAGGATATGATAAAAACCTTTCTTTTATAACCGCCCCATGGTGTTTCGTTGGCGTATAATTCCAGTCGGAGATCATTTGCGGACCGGCCTGAGTATGCAAGCACCATCCCATCCAGTGAAAATTGTTTTTGTCTATCCAGTCAATCATATCACTTAACCATGCCGGCCTTTTTACCGCCCCGTATTCGCCATCGCCTCCACCAATCCCGATTTCCCCGATCATCACGGGGTAGTCGTCTGCAATACAGCAAACTTTTTCATCATGATTTATGCCGTCCCATTCCTTTATCGGGTAAATATGTGAATCGTATATTATTCCGTTACCTGCGGAAGTATCTTTTAGCGCATAACATTCGCCGGTGGTCTTGTCTTTGGCGATTCCCCGGAGGTCATAGGCCCAATCAAGACCACCCGCAAAAATAACATTATTCGCGCCTGTAGCCCTGATATCTTCAATTAATTTTTGATATCCGGGCGCGGTATAGGTATAGGTTTTTTCCTCGCCTGTAAACTTGCCTTGCCTGTCACGTNTTTTAATTGTCTCAACAACNGTACCGCCGTCCNTCCACAGCTCCCATGTTANGTCATGGGGTTCATTGTATATGTCAAATAAAACGGAAGGGTTATTTGCGTATTTCTTCGCAATGTCAAGCCAAAAATCAACGGAATAATTATCCGGCATATAATGCTGGCCGATATTCTGTCCCCATTCGCCCATATTGTTCCAGTGAAGGTCAAGGTCGATATATTTTCCAAATTCCGAGGCAAGTCTGATTATGTCGTCAACGACTTTCCTGTACCTGTATTCCTCGTCGTCGCCGGTCTGCTCGGGGGCTTTCCCGAACCAGCGATCCTGCGAAAGCGGAATCCTTACGATATTGCAATTCCAGTTCGCGAATACCTCGTACACCGTATCAAGCATGTGCCCATGCCTGCTGTCCCATTCAAGCCCGCACGCGTTTACCCCCGTTAGCCTTACCTTCTCGCCTTTTTCGTTTAGAACTTTATTTCCCTCAACATGAAGCGTCAAAGCGGCCATTGGTTACCTCTCTTATTGTACTACTTGATAGTTTATGCTGTTTAAAATAATTTTGTCAAGAAAAATGAACGTTATGAATCTATGGACAAACCATATATTCATGATATAATCAATCGGTAAGCTATATGAAAACATGGAGATATTTTATGTTTGCTGCCATGACCGCTATTCTTGGCTTTAGCGCCGCTTTTACGGCTTGCGACGGCGGCAATAAAAAAAATAATGATGCAACCGATCCTGTAGCAGCGAATGTGGATAATAAACGTGACAAGTATTTATTGCGCGAAAACCTCACGACCCAGGAACTGATTTTGGAAATGGGGCTGGGGATAAACCTCGGCAATACACTGGAGGCCTGCGGGGACTGGATCAGGGGCAGCAATATCTCCGATTATGAAACGGCATGGGGAAGCCCTGTCATTACCGAGGCAATTATTGCCGGATATGCGAAGGCGGGTTTTACATCCCTCAGGATACCTGTCGCGTGGTCAAATTTGATGCAGTCCGATTATACGATTCACCCCGCCCTGCTGGATCGTGTGGAGACAGTTGTAAACTGGGCAATAGACAACGGAATGACGGCGCTCGTCAATCTGCATTGGGACAACGGCTGGTGGGCAAATTTTCCGTCGGATAAAATAAATTGCATGAACAAGTATACCGCCATTTGGACACAGGTCAGCGGGCGCTTTAAGGACTACGGCGACTGTCTCATGTTTGAATCCATGAACGAAGTCGGCTTTGACTCAATATGGAACCAGTGGAGCGGCACGGCTTCCCAAAAGGCGGAGGCGTTTGGCCTTGTAAATGAGATCAACCAGAAATTCGTCGATGTTGTAAGGGGTTCCGGGGGCAACAATGCGGGACGCCACCTTTTGATAAATGTCTATAATACGCATCTGGATTACGCCTTTGATCCGCTCTTCAAGATGCCGGACGATCCTGCAAACCGCTGCGCTGCTTCGGTGCATTACTATACGCCCTCCGTTTTCGCGATTCTGGACAGGGACGCGGATTGGGGTAAAGCCCAGACTACCTGGGGAACACCGGCGGACCTGGCGGAACTGAACAGCAACATGGACAAGTTAAAAACAAATTGTGTCGATAAAGGCATTCCCGTCATTATTGGTGAATTCGCGGCAGGCGGGAAAAATAAAGCAGTTGAGATGCGTCGCCTTTATGCCGTTCAAGTGGCGGAAGCGGTCTATTCACGCGGAATGTGCCCCATGCTGTGGGATACCCCGGTTGATCAGTATGACCGGAATACCCGTACATGGAGAGATCCACAGTTTATAGACGAAATTATGGCAATTCCGGGGAAATATCCGAACCGCTTATAGATTTTTCTTGACAGATTGATATTACCATGTGAAAATTTACCTGTCCCCATCCATCAGCGAAACAGTAAGGGAGCCGACAGGGAATGAATTTTCGTTTTAAATCTGAGAAATTCATCGTCGCAGGCATTGTTATTGTTTTTGGGGCTGTCTTTTTCCTGCTTTCCGCAAGGCCGGAAACGGATTTTTCCGCCAAATATCGAGGCTATGATTTAAGCGGGGCGAGTACCGGAAGGACAAATACCTATTCCCTCTACAGGGATCGATACGGGACTGTTCCCCCAGGACAGCGGGATATCCCCATTGATATTTTTGCCTGGACAAGCGCCGAAGGGGTTTCAGTACTTGAAAATTTTGAGAATGAAGCAAGGGCCTTGCGGACTGAAGAGGCAGGTTATGTAGAATATACGGTTAATATAGAAAATGCCGGTCTTTACAGTATCTTTATAGAATACTTTCCAGTGCCGTCGCGGGGAATAGCGATAGAGCGTTCTTTATATATAAACGACGAAGTACCCTTTCTTGGCGCGGACAGGCTCGCGTTCCAGCGGGTTTGGGGGGACAGGGAAAGCAGCCGGTTTGACAACCAGGGCAACGAAATTCGCGCCGCCCAGGTTGAACTCCCGCGCTGGGAAAGCGCGTTCTTCAGGGATTCCCTGGGTTACATAACCGACCCTTATGCATTTTATTTGCGGCAAGGGGAAAACACCATCCGGCTTGCGGGTATAAATGAGCCTGTGGTGCTCCGCGCCCTTTCCCTGAGGTCCCCGGTCGAAGCAGGCGCTAGCCGTAATCTTCTTACGGGAAACCTTGCCTCCCCACATGATTTTCTGCTAAAAATACAGGGCGAAGACGCCGTCCGCCGCTCGGACCCTTCGCTGTACCCGATATACGATCGTTCCTCAGGCGCGACCGAGCCTGCCAGCGCCGCAAGGATAAGGCTAAATATGATAGGCGGGGAAAGGTGGCGTGTGGCAGGCCAGTGGATTGAATGGGAATTTGAAGTGCCTGAAACCGCCCTGTACCGCATATCCATAAAGGGCAGGCAGAACTACAACCGTGGCTATGTATCTAACCGAAGCGTGTATGTGAACGGCGAAATTCCCGGCAGCGAACTTGCCGCCGTGCCGTTTTCCTACACCAACAAGTGGTCCCTTGTGACGCCGAAAAACTCCCGTGGTGAAGACATACTCGTCCCACTGGAAAGGGGAACCAATACCATCAGGCTTCAGGCGACCCTTGGCGGCATGGGTGAAATACTGAACGTGATGGAAGAGAGCGTATACCGGTTGAACGCGATATACCGCAAGATAC